>Ga0256913_10001987_pt1 | contig 10417 bp, 8 predicted proteins | sample Axial_MatmetaG_FD_185970 | JGI IMG/M metagenome (GOLD analysis project Ga0256913, IMG submission 185970) | Deep-sea worm associated microbial mat communities from Axial Seamount, Juan de Fuca Ridge, Pacific Ocean - Axial_Mat | ecosystem: Environmental > Aquatic > Marine > Oceanic > Microbial...
AGATTTCGCCCCGTACTTCAAGCCGGTCGGGAGAGTTGCTCTGCAGTTGCAGCGGGATAGTTTTAATCGTGCGAACGTTTTGGGTAATATCCTCTCCTGTTGTTCCATCACCCCGGGTTGCACCCCGAACCAGTTTACCGTGCTGATAGGTGAGGGCGATGGCGACCCCGTCAAGTTTCGGTTCGCAGATGTATTCAAAATCGTCTGTTCGTGAGAGAAACCGCTTGATTCTGCCGTCAAAACTTTTGAGGTCTTCGGCATTGAAAGCATTTTCAAGTGATAACATCGGACTGGCGTGGGTTGCTTCGGCAAAACCATCAAGGGGAGTGCTGCCGACCCGTTGTGATGGAGAATCGGCATTGATAAGCTCCGGGTACTGCTCTTCAATCTTCAGGAGTTCCTGCATCAGCTGGTCGTACTCAGCATCGCTGATAGTCGGCTGATCGAGGGTGTGGTAGCGATAGTTATGCTCGTGGAGTTGCTGTGACAGTTGCTGGTGGTGCTTGCGGGCAATTTCACGCCGATCGGAAGTCATAAATGATAGCTCTTTCAAACGGGATTTTTGTTGCTTGTCGGCTTATATCATGGTGAAAATTTGTAGACAACGCAAGCTCTTTCACTTTGCAGGTGTTTAGGCTAAACTGCGGCAACTCTGGTTGTTCTGTCGCTGGTTCTAAGGATTGTTAATGGACGACGAAATATTGTGGCGCCTGCTGGCCTTGTTGGGACTTCTGGCTTTGTCCGGTTTCTTTTCCGGGTCGGAGACGGCGCTCTTGTCACTCGACAAACTGAGGGTGCGATTTTTACAGAATCAGGCCCATCCGAAAGCCGATAAGCTTGCGGGATTACTTGAAAATCCTGACCGGTTGCTGAGTGGTATTCTGGTTGGAAATAATCTGGTCAATATCGCTGCTTCGGTCATCGCGACAGGGTTGTTTGTCAGCTGGTTCGGTGAACGGGGGGAATGGTTGACGGTTCTTGTTTTGACGCCGGTTCTGCTGATTTTTTCTGAAATCTGCCCCAAAACCTACGCGGCGCAATATCCCGAAAAAATGTCATTTATGGTTTTGACGCCGATTCGTTTTGTCGTCTGGTTGCTGGCTCCGGTGATCAGGATTGTGTCATCAATTTCCCGACTTCTCACCAGCTTTTTGCGCAAAAAAGAGGCCGAAAGCCTGTCGGTATCGGAAGATGAAATTCGTGCGATGATTGAGCTGGGGGAGGAGTCCGGCTCTGTTGCGGCCGAACAGCGTCAGATGCTGCACGGGATCTTTGATCTGTCCGAAACCCGCGTGCGTGACATTATGATTCCCCGAACTGAGGTGGTGGGAATCAATCTTGATGCCGGTTTTGATGAGGTTTTGCAGATTGCCCGGCAAACCCGCCATTCCCGTTTTCCCGTTTATCGGGAGAACCTCGATACGATTGTCGGGGTGATCCACTCCAAGGATATTCTCGACTATATTTGTCGGACCGACAAATTTTCTCTCAAGGAATTGTCACGCGATCCCTACTATGTCCCCGAGTCGAAACGGATTGGGATTCTGCTGCAGAGTTTCCGCAAAAAGCGGGAGCATCTGGCGATCGTTGTCGATGAATACGGCGGGGTTGAGGGGATTGTCACCCTTGAAGATGTCGTTGAAGAGATTGTTGGTGAAATTCACGACGAATACGACATCGAGGAACTCGATTTCCGTGAGCTGGGCGAGGGACATTATCTGATCGATGCTTCAATGCCGTTGCGTGAGGTCAATCGTCGCTTTGGTCTCTCTCTGCCTGAGGAGCATGTCACGACGTTGGCTGGACATGTTCTGCAGATTATGGGGAAAATCCCGGTCGAAGGAGATCGGTGTGAAGAGGCAAATCTTGTTTTTCGGGTGCGACGGATGGAAGATCGTCGTATTGAGGAGATCGAGATGATGGTCTTGCCGTCCGCTGATGTCTCAGAGAGCTGATTCTGCCGTTTTCTCCCCTCGATGAAAACCTTTTCCCCCATGTAACATCCTGAATCTTAACGGATTCCAAAACAACACCTTTTCCCCGGATACTTGCCCGGGAGTCGTTCCCGTATTTAATGAAGGCCAAGTCCCCGTCACAGCAACATTTATCGCTTTGAATAATCATCTGAAAGCCACTATTTGTCCTTGACTCTTATTGACGCTATCGCTATATTTTGAACACTCTGGTGTCAAATAGTGTCAAGTGGTGTCAATATGAAATTTTCTGGTGAATACAATGTCAGTATCGATTTGAAGGGGCGGGTCAGTATCCCGGCGCCATTCAGGGACGAGCTGCGTCAGGTCTACGAGGCTGACGGGCTGGTGGTGACCCGCTACAAAAGCGGCCTGGTTGCCTATCCACCGCGCCGCTGGGAAGAGATCTGCGCCAATGTATTTGCCATGCCGGCCGGTCCTGTCCGCGAGGCCAACCTGCGTAACCGGATTGCCCCGGCAAAAGAGTGTACCTTCAACGCGCAGGGGCGGATTCAGATCCCCCAGTCGTTGCGTGAGCATGCCGGCCTCGATAAAGACATCGTGGTTATCGGGATGTTTGAAAAAATAGAAATCTGGAGCCAGAAGGCCCATGCTGTCGTCGCTGCTGAATCTGAATCGCTGCTTGATGAAGATGCACAGGGACAAGCAGACCTGGGCTTCTAGTGGTGTCCCAAGCGGCATTTGAACATTGTTCGGTGATGCCGGATGAGGTTCTTCACTGGTTAGACCCGGTCACTGCTGGAATTTATCTCGATGGAACGCTCGGCGGGGCAGGTCACGCCCGGCTGATTCTTGAAGCTGCAGCAGATAGCCGCTTGGTTGGCTTGGATCGTGACCCGGCGGCATTGCGGGAAGCGGAAGAAGTTCTTGCCCCTTACGGCGACCACGTCAGCCTCCACCACGCCACCTTTGATCAGGCAGATCTGGTTTTGCAGCAGCTCGACATTGCTGCCCTTGACGGCATGTTGCTTGATCTCGGGGTCTCCTCCCACCAACTTGACACGCCGGAACGGGGTTTCTCTTTCCGCTACGATGCACCTCTTGATATGCGGATGAATCCAACCGAGGGGATGACTGCTGCCGATGTCATTAACACGACGGAAGAGGCGGAGCTGATGCGGATTTTTTTTCAGTACGGGGAAGAACGTTACAGCCGCCGGATCGCGAGAAAGATCGTCGCGCAGCGGGCTGAATCGCCCTTGACCCGAACGTCAGAGCTGGCCGAGCTGGTTCGCCAGGCCGTTCCCGGAGGGCATCGTCCGAGCAAGATTCATCCGGCGACCAGAATTTTTCAGGCCCTGCGAATTTATGTCAATGATGAACTGGGACAGGTGGAGCGGGGTGTTGCTGCCGCGATTTCACTCCTCAAGCCCGGCGGACGGCTGGTTGTTATCAGCTTTCACTCGCTGGAGGACCGGATTGTCAAGCACTTGTTTCGCGAGAAGGCACAAGGGTGTATCTGCCCACCGCGCCTGCCGGTGTGTCAATGCAACAACAAGCCGCTGGTCAAGGTGTTAACCCGCAAAGGGATCAAGGCGCAGGCTGCAGAGGTGGAGCAGAATGTCCGTTCCCGCAGTGCCGTTTTAAGAGCTGTCGAGCGGTGTTGATACCGCTCCATCGATAGAGAAGGGGACAATATGTCAGAAGCTGTATCACCGACAACAGTCAGAATCACCGGGTTCTCATTTTATCGTCCTCGTTTGAGTTCGGTCTGTATTGCCATTCTGCTTATTTCGCTTCTGTCGCTGCTATTTGTCTGGTCCCGGATCCATGCGATCAGCCTTGAGTACGATATCTCAAGTCTCGAGCGTGATATCCGGGCTCAGCAGCAGCAAATCAGGGAGATGAAACTCGAAGCAGCATTCCTGGCCCGCGATGAGCGGATCGAAAAACTGGCAACCAAGGTTCTCGGGTTGCGTGCTCCTGCCCCCGGGCAGATCATCAGGATCGACTAGATGGCGCTATCGGAACGCGGAGTTCAACTCCGCATCCGCATTTTTGGAGCTTTTTTTATCCTGGTTTTTTTTCTGATCGCCGGGCGCGCCTACTATCTCCAAGTTGTTCAGGCACCCGATCTGCAGAGCCGTGCCAATCAGCAGCGTCAGCGGGTTATCAAACTGGCTCCTCAGCGGGGTGGTATCTACGATAATTGGGGTGATCCCCTCGCTGTGAGTCTGGCTGCCGAATCGCTCTATGCCGATCCGCTGATGGTCAAAAAGCCGAAAGAGGCCGCAGCCAAACTCTCAAAACTGCTTAAAAGTTCAAAAAAGGAACTGACCCGTCTGCTGTCATCAAGAAAACGCTTTGTCTGGTTGCAGAGGAAACTCGATCCCGAAATTGCCAAAAAGGTTCGGAGCCTGAAAATCAACGGATTGCAGTTTGTTACCGAAAGAAAACGCTATTACCCGCAGGCCAATACAGCATCTCATGTGATTGGTTTTACCGGGCTTGATCCGCGCGGGCTTGAAGGACTTGAGCTTGAATACGATCAGCAGCTGCAGGGACAACCGGGGCGGCTGGTTTCGTTACGTGATGCCAGAGGGCGAGGGCTTGCTTCTGCCGATCAGATGGTGCAGGGGGGCGTTGCTGGGCACAATCTCTACCTGACCCTGGATCGTTCGTTACAGTACGTTGCCGAAAAGGAATTGGCACGCGTCGTCAAAGAGACGGGTGCTGTCGGTGGAACAGTCGTGATGATGGAGCCGGCAAGTGGCAGGATTCTGGCGCTGGCAAGCCAGCCCGATTACAATCCGAACCTTGCCGGTCGCTACGCGGCAGCAAAGCGGCGTAACCGGGCAGTGACCGATACGTATGAGCCGGGATCGACATTTAAGCCATTCCTCCTTGCGGCGGTTCTTGAGGAAGGGCTGGTGAGTCCCAATCAGAAAATATATTGTGAAAACGGGCGCTTTTCTGTCGGTGGAAAAACGATCCGAGATCACAAAAAATTCAAAAAGCTAACTCTCAAGGAAGTTCTGAAATTCAGCAGTAATATCGGCTTCGCCAAATTGGGAAAGGCGCTGGGCCGGGAGAAATTCTACTCCTATATCAGCGATTTTGGTTTTGGTGAACCAACCGGGATTGACCTGCCCGGCGAGGTCGGCGGGCTGGTACGTCCCCCATCGCGCTGGTTTGAAATCGATCTGGCGGCAATTTCGTTTGGTCAGGGGTTGAGTGTCACCCCGCTTCAAATTGCAACGGCGATATCGGCGATAGCCAATGGCGGATTATTGATGGAGCCCTATCTGGTTGAAAAAATCACCGATGCGTCCGGCGAAGTTGTGATGCGGCGCCTGCCAGAAGTGCGGCGGCGGGTTGTTTCCGAAAAAACAGCACATATTGTTAAAAACATGATGATTTCGGTGACTGAGCCGGGAGGAACCGGGACCCGGGCAGCCCTTGCCGGGTATCAGGTTGCCGGTAAAACGGGGACGGCCCAGAAGGTTGATACCGTTACGGGCGGTTATTCTCCCGATAAGCGGGTCTCATCATTTGTCGGGTTTGTTCCTGCCGACAATCCTGCGCTGGTTCTTTCAGTGACAGTCGACGAACCTCAAGGGAAAACGTATGGCGGGCTGGTTGCTGCACCGGTTTTTGCCCGAATTGCCAGTCAAACCCTCAGCCATATGAATATTCTCCCCAAAGGTGAAGTTGTCGCAATGACCAAAGAACAGTTGGCGGCAGAACCTCTCCCCGACCTGGCGGCACTGCTGCCTGCCGTTGAGTCGAGTGATGGCATCAGGATGCCGAATTTTACCGGGTTAAGCTATCGGCAGGTATTGCAGCTGATGCAGGAGAAAAAACTTAATCTCAAGTTGTCTGGTAGCGGGCATGTCGTGAGGCAATCCCCGGCGCCGGGAAAAGTGATCCGGTATGGTAAACAGGCGTGGATCAAATTTGGAGCTTAAGCAGGATGTCTGAAGTGACAAAACAAACATTGAAATCTCTGCTGGTGGTGATCGACCCCATTGAAATTTATGGTTCAGTCGATATCGCTGTGACAGGTTTGGCCTGCGATTCGCGCCGGGTTGAAAGTGGCGACCTCTTTTTTGCCCTGCCCGGTGTCAATGTTGATGGCTTCCGCTATCTGCCTCAAGCGCTGGCTGCGGGTGCCGCAGCGGTTATTGCTGAAAAGCTTCCGGAGCAACGCGAAGACGGTCTCTGCTACATCAGGGTTGCTGATGCCCGGCGGGCGATGGCGCTGATCGCTTCACAGTTTTACGCCAATCCAACAGCAGATGCTGTGGTGATCGGCGTGACGGGAACCAATGGTAAAACTTCGACGACCTACCTCCTTGAAGCGATTTTCCGCCAGGCGGGATATGCCCCGGCAGTGTTCGGAACGGTTGAATACCGTTTTGGCGAAGTCTGCTACGACGCTGCCAATACAACACCCGAATCGATTGAACTGCTGCGACTGATGGCTGAGTTCCGGCAGCTGGGAGCAGATGTTCTGATTCTGGAAGTCTCTTCCCACGCCCTTGAACAGCATCGTGTCGATGGAGTTGAATTTAACGCTGCGATTTTCACCAATCTGACTCAGGACCATCTCGATTATCACGAAACCTTCGAAGCCTACTTTTCGAGCAAAAAGCGGTTATTTACCGAGCTGCTCGGCGACGGGGTCGGAATTATCAATCGTGATGACAGTTGGGGACGGCAATTGCTGGCGTTGAACGACAACTGGATTTCTTACGGTGTTGCTGGACATGCCGATATTTATCCTGCCCAGGTTGAAGTCGGTCGTGATCATATCAGCGCGACTTTCGTCTCACCGCAGGGTGAAATCGTTATTGAAAGCGGGATGATTGGTGATTTCAACGTCAATAACCTTCTGGCCGCCGCTGCCGCAGCTCAACAGCTGGGAATCGGTTGCGACGTGATTGCTCAGGGAATTGCGGCTGCGCCACAGGTTCCCGGTCGAGTCGAAAAAGTCATAAATTCTCAGGGGGTTCTGGCATTGGTTGACTATTGCCACACCGAAGATGCGCTGGAGCAGGCGTTACAGACTCTGGTGAAACTCGATCATCAGCGGTTGATCACCGTTGTCGGTTGCGGTGGTGATCGCGACAAGACCAAACGGCCAAAGATGGCTGCTGTTGCCGTCAAATATTCCGATCTGACGATTTTCACCTCCGACAATCCGCGCACTGAAGACCCGCTGCAGATCCTTGAAGAAATTCGGCAAGGGGCACTAGAAGCAGGAAGCCGCGAACTGTCAGAGGAACAATTGGCGCAGAATTCAGGTTTTATCGTTATCCCGGATCGCCGTGAGGCCATTGAACTTGCCGGTCACCAGGCAGAAGCAGGCGACCTGCTTCTGGTTGCCGGAAAAGGGCACGAAGATTATCAGATTCTTGGAACAACAAAGATCCATTTTGATGATCGTGAAGAATTAAGCCGGGTTCTCAATAAAGGAGCAGCTCTCAATGTTTGATCTGGAAATGATTGCCAGAATCACCGGTGGAGAGTTTATCGGACGAAAATCGAATCGCCCGCTCAGTGGGATTTCGACCGACAGTCGTGACCTGGAGCCCGATTCGCTGTTTATCCCGTTACGTGGGGAGCGCTTCAATGGTCACGATTATATCGGTCAGGCGGTCAAGAACGGTGCTGCGGCCTGCTTGAGTGAAGAGGTCGTTGCCGGACTGACTGTCCCGGTTGTGCGGGTCAACGATACGCTGAAAGCCCTCGGAGATATTGCGGCAACTTATCGCTTGCAACTGAATGGTCCACTGGTCGCGATCACCGGATCTGCAGGAAAAACGACAACCAAAGAGATGCTGGCAACTATCTTGGGGCAGATTGCTCCCGGTCTGAAAACCGCAGGAAACTTTAACAACCTGATCGGTTTGCCTCTGACTCTGCTGCCGTTGAGAAAAGAACATCAGTGGGCGGTGATCGAAATGGGGACGAGCGCTCTGGGTGAGATTGAGCGGTTGACCGAGATTGCCCAGCCGACGATTGGCGTGATCACCAATATCGGCGCAGCTCATCTTGAAACACTGCACGGGCTTGACGGTGTTTCGCGGGCCAAGGGGGAATTGTTTGCCGGATTGCAGGGTGGAACGGCAGTGATCAACCTCGACGACTCCCGTGTCGCTCAACTTCCCGTGGCCAACGGAGTGAAAAAACTGACTTATGGATTGTCAGAACAGGCGCAGGTTCGCGGTGCCGATGTTGTCGAAACACCGGTCGGTCTTGAGTTCAATCTGAAAATCAATGATCAGTCTGAGCGCGTCAGAATGATGGTTCGTGGGCAACACAATGTCCTGAATGCACTGGCTGCCGCGGCTGCAGCCGTTGAGATGGATGTTTCGCTGGAGAACATTGTTTCGGGTCTGGGACGTTTTTCGGCCGTCGGTGGCCGCAGTGATGTGATCACTCTGACGGATGGCGGAACTCTGATTGATGACAGCTACAACTCAAATCCATTATCGGCGGTAGCAGCACTTGAAACCCTGCAGACTCTGCCCGGTTCCGGCCGACGCCTGGCGGTGTTGGGAGATATGCTTGAACTGGGAGAGAATTCACAGCTTATGCATGAAGAGCTGGGAAAACAGGCCGGGAAGGTTGCCGATATGATTATTGCCGTTGGCCGATTTGCTGCCGATATCTGCCACGGCAGTGGTCTGGCTGTTGGTCAATGTGTTGCTGTCGAAAATGCTTCAGCGGCCTGTGAGTCTCTGCTGAAACGATATTCTGCCGGTGATCTGGTTCTGGTCAAGGGATCACGCGGTGTCCATCTGGAAGAGGTTGTAGACACACTGAAGTCGGCTGCTGTGGCTGAGAAGAAAGGGAATTAACAGGTGCTGTATCACCTATTATATCCTCTCCATACCGAATATTCGGTGTTGTATGTTTTCCGCTACATCACCTTCAGGACAATCTACGCCACAATTACGGCGCTGATGATCTCTTTCCTCCTTGGACCGTGGCTGATTGCAACGTTGCAGCGGCTGCAGATCGGCCAGACAATCCGCAAGGTTGGACCCGAGTCCCATTTCGTCAAGGAGGGGACTCCGACGATGGGTGGGGCGCTGATTCTGCTGGCGATCATTCTACCGACATTGCTCTGGGCAGACCTGACCAATATCTATATCTGGGTCACCCTCCTGGTGATCAGTGGCTATGGCACCGTCGGTTTTATTGACGATTATCTCAAGGTTGTCCGTAAAAACAGCGACGGGATTTCAGCCCGGCAGAAAATGTTCTGGCAGATCACGATCGCGCTGATTGCGATGGTTCTCCTCTACAGTAACGGCCTCGATACTCGCCTGAGCTTTCCCTTTTTCAAGAACGTCAACCCCGATCTGGGCGTGTTTTATATCCCCTTCGCGATTCTGGTCATTGTCGGGGCCAGTAATGCTGTCAACCTGACCGATGGACTCGATGGCTTGGCAATCGGTCCGATGATCATTGCGTCGGCGACCTTCCTGCTATTGGCGTATCTTGTTGGAAACGCCAAGTTGTCCGGATACCTGCAGATCACCGGGATTCAGGGAGCCGGAGAACTGGCGATCCTCTGTGGCGCAATGGTCGGGGCCGGGCTCGGTTTTCTCTGGTTTAACGCTTATCCGGCACAGGTTTTTATGGGGGATGTCGGTAGTCTCTCCCTCGGCGGGGCGCTGGGAATCATTGCCGTGATCACCAAAAATGAATTTGTTCTGGTGATCGTCGGTGGAATTTTTGTCATCGAAGCATTGTCGGTGATCGTTCAGGTGATCTCCTTTCGCTACTGGGGGCGGAGAGTCTTTCGGATGGCACCGATTCATCATCACTTTGAATTAAAAGGCTGGGCGGAACCAAAAATTATTGTCCGCTTCTGGATTATCAGCATTGTGCTGGCACTTATTGCCCTTTCGACATTGAAATTGCGATGAAACTCGATTTTCAAAATAAACGCATTGTTGTGATCGGCGCCGGCCTGAGCGGCCAGGCGCTGGTGCGTTTTCTCGTCGAGCGTGGCGCAACGGTTGCCCTCTCTGATCAGCGGAGGCGCGAAGATATCGCGGGCATCGAGACCCTTCAGCACCTGCCGATCCGGTTTGATCTGGGCGGCCACACTTTGGAATTGTTTGAGCAGGCCGATCTCATTGCTGTCAGCCCGGGTGTTCCTCTCGATTGCAAGCCGCTGCAATTGGCAGCATCGTGCGGGATTCCACTGCTGGGCGAAGTTGAGATTGCCAGCCGTGAGCTTGATGTGCCGATTATCGGGGTGACTGGAACGAACGGGAAGTCGACAACGACCAGCCTGATCGGTGAAATAGTACAGGCGTGGGGTAAAGATTATTTTGTCGGAGGCAACCTGGGAACACCACTGGTTGAGGCGTGTCACAGTGATATCGAAGGCGTTGTGGTTGAGCTCTCATCATTTCAGCTCGAGACTATCGATCAGTTTCGACCGGCGATCAGCTTGCTGC
>Ga0256913_10001988_pt1 | contig 10414 bp, 6 predicted proteins | sample Axial_MatmetaG_FD_185970 | JGI IMG/M metagenome (GOLD analysis project Ga0256913, IMG submission 185970) | Deep-sea worm associated microbial mat communities from Axial Seamount, Juan de Fuca Ridge, Pacific Ocean - Axial_Mat | ecosystem: Environmental > Aquatic > Marine > Oceanic > Microbial...
CCGCTTCCTCCCCCCAAACATCTGCCAGTATCTTTTCAATTTTTCTTTCGGCTTCTGATTTCATCTTTTGTAAACCGTCAAGAATTTTCATTTGAGCATTTAATTCAGATACAATTCTGTTCTGAACATCAAGTTCAAAATAATCTATTGCAACAGCTCCCAATTCATTAGCATTAATGTTTGCTTGACCACCAGCAGGTTTACAGGTTCGTTTAAAATAATCTCGATATCGCTTTGTTGCAAATAAGTATTTAAGATAAAAGGGATTTAATGCTTTGTCTAATTTTAATCTTATAAGATAACCAGCCCAACTCGCTTCCATGTTGAAATCAACTACTGAGGACTTACCAACTAAATCAATACTGTTTGTTCTATTAAAAATAAAATCCCCATATTCTAATATTCTTTCTTTTTTTAAATCAACATCAGTGTATTTTAAATCATTTAAATGCCATCTGCCTAATAAATCTAAATTATTCATTCGTAATACAGGATATTTTCCTTCATCAGTTAATTTAATAGATAGACCATACAAACTATCCTTAATAAAAGAACTTAATGGCTTTTTATTTTGACTCTCAGTAATATTAATTTCAAAATTATTGTCAATTTGTTTCACCCCCTCAATAATCGCTTTTTGTTTTTCTATTTGATCAACAATGTCATTTTGTTCTTCAATGGATGGGAGAGGGATTTCTAAAGACATTAAAAAGTCTGCTCCCTGCTCATTCTTTATTCCTCCATTTTTAATTTCATTTACTCTAATTTGGAACCAATTGCTTCTTAAGATATGTGCTAAATAATTAGGGTTGATTAAGTTTTTGTCAATTTCATAAACCTGATAATGAGTTGAACAAACCAAATTTCTATCAGCTAAAGCTAAAGCACCTTGATGCACATTGATTTTTGATGTAATTAGATCCCCTTTTTCAGCTTTATACAGATCCATCCCTGTGGATTTTTCATCTCTAAAATGAATCTTCCCATCTTTAAAAGATATTTTCTGAACAATGTCGATATCACCATTGTAATCAGTTTTTTTAATCTTTATATATTTAGGCTTAATTTTATCTTCAAGCTTCTCAAAAGGATATTTTTGTTTTGATTTTATAATCTTTTTTATAGAATATAATTCTTTATTTTCCAAAGCAATGTTTTCTTTAATATTACTGATATATTCTCTTGCAATATCGGCTTCCAAAGCATTTGATGGGTTTAGTTTTTTGAGATATGGCAAAGCACTTTCAGGTGAACAGTTGTTCAGTTTTTTATAAACTTCATCAAGTGTTGTTGCCCGGTTAGGTTCAATGTGTTTTAAAGCATTCTTCCAATCGGTAATCTGGCTTTTACTTAATGTACTTTTGTAATTGGCAAGGTTAAAAGAGTAGTTGTGTGCTTTGTCGATACGTTTGGCAATTTCGTTTTGTATGCGGTTTTCGAGCATCTGGTCAAATATTTTTAACTCTTTTTGCTTTTCTGCCTCGGTTATTTTTTTTGTTTTTAGCTTTTTGTCTAACTCTTTTTCCTTTTTGGCTCTCTCTTTTTTACCTTTTTCGGTTAGTGCTTCTCTTGCTTCTTTACGTATCTTCTCTTTAATTCTCGGGTCAAGTGTTTTAATCCACTCTGCCGGAATGCAGAACTGGTTTTTACTCTCAGGCGGCTGTTCACCGTTTTTTACATATTTATGAAAAAGATTTAAACATTCAACCAACTGGTTTCCTTTCTGTTTTTTTCTGTTAGTACCCATTGTGTAACCGTCGTTGGTTACTTTGTAAAACCATGTCCAATCTGTTTTTCCTCCTTTCTCAAAAAGCAGTATGGATGTTTTAGGCCCTTGGCCACTTTTGCTTACAAACAATCCCTGAGGCAATGAAATAACCGCTTTCAATTGAGCTTCGTCGAGTAACATTTTGCGTAAAGCTTTTGCACTGAACTGATCCCAGGTGTTAAATCCTTCCGAAACGACAACGGCACATTTCCCTCCTTGTTTAAGATGTTCAAACATCAACTTTACAAACAATATGGTAGTTTCCGATTCTTTGCTGAATTCCTGCCAAACATCGGGATAAGCTTCCTGGTCGCGCTCGGCACCAAAAGGAGGATTGGCAATTATTATGGACTTTGTTTCGTGGTCGGTTACAGGACTGTACTTTGCCAGCGAATCGCCCTGCTCAATATTGTGTGGGTTTAATCCTCTGATGTAAAAATTAATTGCTGCCATTTTGCGGATCATTCCGAGATATTCGATTCCCGTCACGCCGCTTCTATAGAATTGTGTAGTCTGTTCTATAGTAGGAAAATCAAGTTGATTATTTTGAAAATAGTTGTCAAACCATTCGCGTAATTCCGGATGTCCTTTTTCTCCCGGCCATTCACGGCTTGAATCAACCCTGCGCATTACAAACTCAAAGGCATCAAACAGAAACCCTCCCGTGCCACATGCCGGATCGAAAATAATATCGCTAAAATCAGGTTCAACAAGAGCAGTCATAAACTGGCGAATATGATCAGGCGTTCGAAACAAACCAACATCTTTAGTGCCTCCGGTTTCGCTCAATGCCGATTCAATGGCATCACCTAATAAATCTGTTTTTAACAAACGTGATTCTTCAATGTCATTGGCAACAATACTGATTACCTCTCCAAGGTTACCGCTGTTTACATTATTAGTGAAATTGGAGTTGCTAAATACCTCTTCGATTAGCACAAGTTGATCTTGTACCTTTTGAGGAAGATTACCCTCAAATACCTGTCTGGCACTATCCATGATATTTGAATAGAAGGGAAAGAAATTATCATTTAATTCGGTAAGTATTTGACTGTTTGAAACTGTTGACAGAAATGAGAACAGACGATTTTCATTCGATTCTTCTTTACCTGTTTTAGGATTTCTCCATTTGTAGCTTGCTGAAAAAAGTTTCCGAAGAGGTTTAAATTCACTGTCTTGTTTAATTTTTGTTTCAAAAATGCGAAGCAGCAGTAGTTCAATAATATATTCTACACGCTGTACAGGAGTTCCTGCCGGACGCAATTTATTGTGAAGCTTTTTTAAAGCATTGTTTGTTTTGTTATCTGCGTAATGTACTGTTGAACGGCCCATTATTTTTCTTGTGTTAGTTCATGAATTTTATACCAGTAAAAAAAAGCTTCCGGATTTGATTTCTTTAATTTGTTCAATTTTGGATTTATCGGCTTTTTAATTGTCCAGTCCTTTAGTTGTTCCGGATTTTTATATGTTTCAATTGTATCTGCATTGTATTGGATCAATGTAGCGATGTATGCTGCTTTTGAAGCATGGGTTATAGCTTTCTCAATGTGATAACTTTCCGAGAAAATAAAGCTGCCTATTCTTTGTATTCCTTTTTGAAGTTGAGTAAAATCACCTTTGCCATCAGCACCTCTTGTTACAATGCAAAGCGATGTTTGAAAGATATCTTCCAATACATTCTCTTCCGTAAGTCCTTCTGTGTTTCGATAAGCCAATTCCGTTGATGCAAATTTTGAAAAAGTAGCTTTAATAATGTCCGTATCATCAACCACATCTACCAAATTCCCTATGTCATAAAGTTGTTTGATGATCTCCATACTCATGCTGTCTCCTCTCTTGAAGTATGGGATGCCTGTAGTGTTAGGAGCAAATGCCGTTAATTTATCACCAAGCATATCCTCTAAGCATGGAACATCAACCATAAGACTTTCACCTTCATTTGGTGTGAAGGATGATTGAATTGGGATTTTTACAAGTTTTGCATAAACAGTTTCCTCGTATAAAATATCTAATAAAATATATTCCTCTACTTTATTAGACTTATGAACAGGTGTGTAAAAAAACTTAAAGTGCTCTTTTTTGATTTTTGAGCTTGTATTACGATGTTGTAATTCGACCCTTAAAAATCCTTGTTCTTCTGCTATTTTATCAAGAAGCTCTCCTAATTTATCATATTCTTCGGATAAAATAACATCAATATCTATGGACAATCTTTTTGTAGAGTTCAGGTGAAGCATCAAAGCTGTACCGCCCTTAAAAATAAATGGCACTTTATATTTCACAAGTCCTTCAAGTAACAATAATGCACGAATGACTTTTTCAACGAGTATTTTATCAGCATTTCGATTTTTCTTAGAGACTGTATTGATCCAATCAATAGTTATTTTTCCTTTATTAATCATACTCTATAAATTGGCAGCAATCTAACTTTTACTGCCGTAAATTTGAATTGTGTTTAAATATTTTTGAAAGCTTTCTTTTTTCCCTCTTCTGCTTGCATAACGAAGCATTCTGTTCTGATTAATTGAATATTTTGCATGTGCGTCATTAAAAATAGTTCTCATCTCGGCACCTTGTTGAGCAGAAAAAATCACCTCATCACAAAAAATGTCGACCAATAATTTTTCTATTGATATTGTAACAATTCCATCTACATTTTGAACAGGTGATTCTGATACTAAATGTTTAATAATGATTGCTTCTTTATCTACCGGTAAAAACGTGTTTAACAAGTCATTTGTTGGTTCAAAAAAAATGGGCTGATAAAATTCTTTTAAAAAATGGAATACAGAAACATCCGCTTCTTTTTCAACTTCAACAATCAAATAAAAACGTCCCGGTTGATGAACCATAAATTCATTTATGCTTGAAGAATTCCAAATGCAAACTTCTATGTATGGAAATTCTTTTTTAAGTTTTCTGAAAATGGTTTTCATTTTAGAAGAAACCTCAGGAACAAAAATCTTTGATATCCCCAATCTGTATTTTCCTCTTCCAATACGACTAATAATACCTGATTGCACAAGTTTGTGAATACGCCAGTTAATAGTGTTAATTGTTACATTTGGATCAATGGTTAAATAAAACGCCTGAATATCTTTTGCCGTGAATATGGAGTTGTCGGTAAATTCAGACTTAAACTTATCAATATGTAGCTTGTTTGGTGCGATAATTTTTATAATTTAATTACAAATATACAAAACTATAAAATGGCAGCAAAATAGGGCTGTTGCCGATAATTTGTTTGTGGGATGTGAAATTGCACTCTTTTGCAAATTTTGGTTGTGGGGGGGCTTGTGTGATTTGCAAATGTGTGCAATGTGCGTAGGCTATTTTTTTAAGTACGTTGGAAAAAACAAAATCTTTCCCGTCAATCAATTTTCCAATTATATGTTTGAATTCTCTTTCCAATATTATAATTTATATTCTACTGTTTCTCTTTCTTCGCCTTGCAGGTAACGGTCTCGGCTATGAGCAGTGCGGGTTTCAACGCTACTCATTTTCAAACCGCTATGTCGTTTATTTTTATTCATTAGTTTTATTTTTATCACTTCATCCCGCATTGCTTATAGCCCTTGTTGTGCCCTGTGCTTTCTTCATTCCTTCCATTTCTTTCAATTTTGTTAGCATCTTTTTCAGCGTTGGCAAAGGCATACTTATTGACAAGTTTTGGTCGTGCGTTGGGTTTTTCGAGCGACTTGGCAATGTGTATGTCTTTAGCGTGGGCTTATTCATTTGTTAACTCATTTGCTATTAATTCAGCTTGTTTTAATACGGTTTCTGTTGCCAATTTTTGCATATCCGGAGGATAGCCATATTGTCTCAATGTCCGTTTTATTATCACTTTCAATTTTGCTCTTACGCTCTCTTTTATTGTCCAGTCAATTGATGCGTTTGCTTTTACTCTCTCTGTCAATATTACGGCAAGTTCTCTTAGTTTGTCTTTCTGCATTAATTCTCTTGCACTTTCATTGTCGGCAACCGCTGTATAAAAAGCATATTCAAAGTCAGACAAACCAAGTGCTTTGGCTTCGCTATCCATATTTACAATTTCCTTACTCAATTTAATGAGTTCGTCCATCACTTCGGCTGCTGTCAATATTTTGTTGTGATATTTTTTAATGGCATTTTCGAGCATTTCCATTAATGTTTTACTCTTAACTAAATTCTTTTTAGAACGGGATTTAATTTCATCATTCAAAAGTTTTTTCAAAACTTCCATTGCAACATTTTTATGTTCCATACCCTTCAGTTCCAAAAGAAACTCTTCTGAAAGAATTGAAATATCAGGTTTCTTTATTCCTGCTGCATCAAAAATGTCAATCACCTGTTCTGAAACCAATGCTTTATCAATTACCTGTCGGATTGTAGTTTCTATTTCTTCATCTGTTTTGCCCGAGCCTGTTCCATCAAATTTTGCCAACCGTGCTTTTACTGCCTGAAAAAATGCGATTTCATCTTTTACATCCATTGCCTGCTCGTGTGGAATGGCAATAGCAAAAGCTTTTGAAAGTGCTGCTACTTCGTTGATGTATCTTTTTTTGCCATCTTCTAAATTCAATATATGTTCTTCTGCCGCAAGAATTATTGAAAGCTTTTTAGATGTATCAGCTTCAAAATATTCTTCGTAAGCAAAACCGTGAAACATTTGGGAAACAACCTCCAATTTTTCCAACATTAATTCAACTGCCTGTTCCTGTAAAATTGTCGGGTCGCCTTTTCCTCCTGCATCAGAGTAAAAAGAGAGTGCTTTTTTTAAGTCAGAAGCAATTCCCAAATAGTCAACTACTAATCCGCCCGGTTTATCTTTATAAACTCTATTAACCCTTGCAATTGCCTGCATAAGATTATGACCTCTCATTGGTTTGTCAATATACAAAGTATGCATACTTGGAGCATCAAAACCCGTCAGCCACATATCTCGAACAATTACTAATTTTAGTTCATCTTCGGGGTCTTTCATTCGGTCTGCAAGAGTTTTTCTTTGTTGTTTGGTGGTATGATGTTTTGCAATTTTGGGTCCATCAGAGCTTGCCGAAGTCATTACAACTTTAATAACACCTTTGTCCAAATCATCAGAATGCCAATCGGGTTTTATTTTTATGATTTCTTCGTAAAGGTCGGCTGCAATTCTTCTCGACATTGACACAATCATTCCTTTACCGTCAAAGACTTCTTGCCGTGCTTCGAAATGATTAACAATATCTTTGGCAATGTTTTTAATTCTATTTTCACTACCAATTAATGCTTCAAGTTGCGTCCATTTGGCTTTTGCTTTCTGCGTTTCGGTTAAATCTTCTTGTTTTAAATCTTCTTCTAATTCCTCAACAAGCTGTTTACCTTCTTCGCTTAAATTTACTTTAGCCAAACGGCTTTCATAATAAATACGAACTGTTGCACCATCCTCAACCGCTTGGGCAATATCATAAACATCAATGTAATTTCCAAAAACAGCAGGTGTATTTACATCTGTGTTTTCAATAGGTGTTCCCGTAAAACCTATATATGTTGCATTTGGCAAAGCATCACGCATATATTTAGCAAAACCGTATTTTATAGCTCCGGTTTCTTTGTCAAGTTTGGCTTTAAAACCGTATTGTGTTCGGTGTGCTTCATCGGCAATTACAACAATGTTTTCTCTTTCCGAAAGAGTTTCATAAATATTTCCGTTTTCAGGTTGGAATTTTTGAATGGTTGAAAATATTACACCGCCCGAAGCAACTTTCAATTTCTCTTTTAAATCTTCACGGTTTTCAACTTGCTTTGGCTCTTGTCTTAAAAGCTGTGTTGATGCTGCAAATGTGTCAAATAACTGGTCGTCTAAATCGTTGCGGTCGGTGATTACCAAAACTGTTGGGTTATCTAAAGCCAAAACAATTTTACCGGTAAAGAAAACCATTGAAAGTGATTTGCCACTTCCTTGTGTATGCCAAACCACACCGCCTTTTCTATCCCCTCTGGGTTGTGATTTTACTCCTGCTACTCCGTAACTCTCCGGAGATTCCATAACCATACTTACAGGCGTTTCCTTTTCTAAAGAATACCCTGCTACTCTTAAAGCTGATTCTACTGCTCGGTTTACAGCATAATATTGGTGATATGCTGCTAATTTTTTAACGGTTGAAATGCTTACAATTCCTGTTTTGGAATCTTCTTTTTTTGATTTTTCAAAAACAACAAAATGACGGATTAAGTCCAATAAAGTTTCTTTGTTGAGCATTCCGTTTATTAGCGTTTCTAACTGGCTAACCAAGTTTGATGCTTCTTCTTTTCCATCCGCCGATTTCCAGGCCATAAAACGAGTTAATCCTGCGGACAGAGAACCTGCTTTTGCTTCCAATCCATCAGAAATAATCATTAAACCATTGTATGTAAAAAGACTTGGAATAATTTCTTTGTAAGTCTGTAATTGCTTAAATGCCGATTTTACCGTTGCGTTTTCATCGGCAGGATTTTTAAGTTCGATAACCACCAAAGGGATTCCATTAACAAAAAGTATTACATCGGGGCGTTTGTTATTACCATTTTCAATAACTGTAAATTGATTGGCAACAATAAATTCATTGTTTTCAGGATTTTCAAAATCTATGAGCCAAACTAAATCACCTCTTTGGTGTCCTTCTTTTTGATAAGAAACATTGATTCCCTCGGTAAGCATTCTGTGAAACGCTTCATTATTTGCAAGCAATTCAGGGGAATTTATGCGTTGAATTTCTTTTAAAGCTTCTTCTTGACTGTCAATTGGAACTTTGGGATTTATTCTGCGAATAGCATTTTGTAATCTTTCAGAAAGCAAAACATCTTCATAAGAATTGCGTTCCGGTTTATCACCATCGGGAGCAATATCAGGCGCATAAATATATTGATAGCCCAAACGCTCCAATAATTCAATTGCAAATTTTTCTATGGTATTTTCGGTTATTTTTGTCATTCTTTAATCCAATAATCTTTTCAATTCAATATATTCTGGAATGTTTTTATCCATTTCTTGTAAGATCTTTTCTTTATCTATCTTTGTTAAAACACTTTTACCAAATGAAAAACAATGTTCATGTTCCTTTAAAACATATTGAGCTAAATATCTTGGTAAACCAATATTTTGTAATTCAATAATTTTAAAGTCAGATGTTCCATATTCTAAATACTCAGCCCAATTTACACCTGCTTTCTTTTTCCCCAATCGTTCTTCAAGAATCATATAATAATTTTCAAAATAGTTTTTAATTTTAAATCTCAAAAGATTATCAACATCTGAAATAACTTGATTAATGATTATATTTATATGAACCGGATTTTTTGAATCAAAAGGTAATTCACTGCCATTATACCAGATGCTACCTCTTTTTATATAATATTTTATTGTATTTGAGATTATATAGTTTAAAGGTCTGGAATTAATCCAGTCATTCATCAGATGGGCGTAATACTCTAAAATATTTTCTGATTTATATAGAGGTTTACGGCCTCCGACTTCTTCAACTTTCCAGTTATAAATCAATGAAATCTTTTTAAGATATTTTAAAATAGCTTGATAATCTATTTCATCAGGAAGTATATAAGATTCTATATTTTCTTTATTAAAAAGATTGTTTTGATATTTTGCTTTTATCATCGAACTTCTTGAAAGAATACTTTCTGGTATTGTTAATCTCTTTTTTTGATTTTTTAATATTGATTTTGCACTTGGGTTTTTATCAATAAAATTTGCTCTTAAAACAGATTCATCATTTTTTATTTCGTGAATAAGGGCTATGTTAGAATAGTGTTTCCACACATTCTTTTCATTATTAGAGGCATTTTTATTCGTAAATTCTTTTTCTCTTAACGCCAATTCCAGATCAATTAACCATTTTCTTGACTTTAAACCATTAAAAAAGTAGACAAATCTAGATTCTGAATTTAACAAATTTGGTAGAGTCTTCAGAATTTCTTGAGTTGGCTCGTCTAAGGCTAAAATAGAGTCCATTCTATCTGCTAGAGCATAATAGTTTCCAATAAGTTTTGATAGAACATCCTCAAATTCATACCACAGGTTCATTATGTCCTTTGGGTTTCTGGGTTGATTATATGCTCCGCTTCTGTGAGCATATTTCGCAATCCATCTTACAACTTTGATATATTGTGCAGATAATGGATGATCAAAACTGAATCCAAATGAAACAAGAATTGATGAAACATGACCTTTCTCTTTTTTGAAATCTTCAAATGTGATATCACTTAAATAGTCATAATTCTTATAGTCTTCTTTAAATTGGTTAAAGAGCTTTTCTAGGTCTTCGGTTTTTAATTTTTTCTGAAATTCATTTTTTAATTGTTTTTGTTCGAATATATCCCTTAACCCTCCATCAATTTCCCGAAGAATATGAGCTAACAGATTTGATTTAGTTCCTAGTTCAGAATTAGCTATTTGTATACCGTCAAGATAGAATTGAGCTATTTCAGGTCCAATTGCTTTTAAACCTTTATGTATTTCTAATTGTCTTTCAGTCATTACTATGTTATTTCAGAGCTAGTAAAAATCAATAGTTCGTTATAAATAGTCATAAAATGTTGAAAATCAGTTAAATAAAGTGATGAAAAACTTGCTCAATCCCTTGATAATCAGTATCTTAATACAAATTACCACAAGTTGTATAGATATGATCA
>Ga0256913_10001989_pt1 | contig 10411 bp, 11 predicted proteins | sample Axial_MatmetaG_FD_185970 | JGI IMG/M metagenome (GOLD analysis project Ga0256913, IMG submission 185970) | Deep-sea worm associated microbial mat communities from Axial Seamount, Juan de Fuca Ridge, Pacific Ocean - Axial_Mat | ecosystem: Environmental > Aquatic > Marine > Oceanic > Microbial...
CGAATAGCCAATGCCCAATATCCAAGTGGTGAAGTGCTCAAGCATAGCTTGAGAATTGGCGGGGCAGAGGATTGTGATATGTCGTGGTTGCGTATGGGTGTCAGGTTTTCTTTTTTCCGTCCGCGGACTTCGTTTGTTCCGGAGCGAGGTGTTTCACCGCGGCGTTCATGAGATCGACGGGCACGGGGAAAATTATCGTCGAATTTTTCTCGACCGCTATTTCAGTCAACGTTTGTAGGAATCGCAACTGTATTGAAGTTGAGTTTTTACTAAGTTTGACCGCAGCTTGCGCGAGTTTTTCCGAAGCCTGCAATTCCCCTTCCGAGTGGATGATTTTCGCGCGTCGTTCGCGTTCCGCCTCCGCCTGTTTCGCCATAGCGCGCTGCATTGTTTCCGGCAGTTCCACGTCTTTCACCTCGACTAGGCTGACCTTGATACCCCAAGGGTCTGTAAGCTCGTCTATCACCCTGCGGAGCTCCGCGCTTATCTTGTCGCGTTTCGAAAGCAGTTCGTCTAGTTCCGATTTCCCGAGGATGTCTCGCAAGGTTGTTTGCGCTATTTGCGATGTGGCCATGTAGTGGTTTTCAACCTTCACGACCGAGGCCTCGGGGTTGACGATGGCGAAATAGACCACCGCGTTGACTCTTATCGGGACGTTGTCCTTTGTTATCACCTCTTGTGGGGGTACGTCCATTGTGATGGTTCGAAGGCTGACTTTGACCATTTTGTCGATGACTGGAATCAGAATGAACAATCCCGGTCCTTTAGCGCCTATCAGTCGTCCCAATCGGAATATGACGCCGCGTTCGTATTCTCGTACAACTCGGATGGACATCGCCGCCAAAACGAATAAGAATGCAATCACGAACCCCGCTATGACGAACCCCATTTTTCCACCTCCAGCAGTAAAAGCCATCGTCCGGACCGCCCCGCCCCGGCTTACCAGACGATAACGCCGTTTCGGTTGAAGGCAAGTGTCCGTTTTATGTTTGAAGCGTCGGTGTTATCGCATCGGCCACAGGGGTGGGCCGCGCCTCGAAGTGCGGAGCACGTCTTCGGCTTGTCGCCTAATGCCCGGAACGTTTCCGACTTTTTCAGCAAGTCCTAACGAGAGAAGCGCATGCGCGCGCTGGAGCGCGTTTTTCTTTGGAGTCCGGGTTGCGTTCTGGTCATCCCACCGATGATCCCGGGGGGATATCGCCATCGAGAGTGGCCAGTCGCAGTTCGCCATCGGGTGTTTTAGCGGCGAGTAGCATTCCATTTGATTCGACGCCTCGTATTTTAGCTGGTTTGAGATTTGAGACGACGACGATGTTTTTTCCGATGAGATTTTCCGGAGAATAGAAAGCCGCGATACCCGCGACTATTTGTCGTTTTTCGTTTCCGATGTCGATTTGCAGTTTGAGGAGTCTGTCGGCGCCCTCGACTTTCTCCGCCTCGAGTATTTTCGCCGTTTTGAGCTTAGCCTTGAAAAATTCGTCGATAGCGATCAATCCAGTTTCCTCATTCTTGTTTTCTTCCATTTTATTTTTTTCCTTTTGTTTTTGTTGTTTCGCTTTTTCCGGTGATTTTTTAGTGTCGATTCTCGGGAACACGGGTTCCGTGGCTCGTATTTCCGCACCGACGGCGGAAGTGCCCCATTCGTCGAGAGGCGCGTTTTCCGCCGGTCCTCCGAGCAGTCCCAGAGCGGTTTTTATAGCTTTCATCTTCCCCGGCATTACCGGCGACAGAAGTCCGGAGGTTATCCTCAAGAGTTCGACGATGGAGTGCAGGACGGTTCCGAGGCGTTTTTCGGGGTCGTTTTTCGCCAATTTCCACGGAGCGGTTCGTTCCATGTACCGGTTGCCCTCCCGGACGGCGTTCATCACCGCCGCGATTCCCCGGTCGAGTTTCATGGACGTTACCGCGTCGTCCATCGTTTTAGCCGCGGCGAGGGCGCGTTCAACGAGGATTTTCTCGTTTTCGTTTTCCGCGCCTGGGGCGGGGACTTTGCCATCGCTGTTGCGTTCGATGAGTTTGGTCGCCCGGCTCACGAGGTTGCCCAAGTCATTCGCCAAATCGCTATTGTACCGCGCGACGAAGGCGTCTTCTGAGAACACGGCGTCCTGTCCGAGCGACATTTCGGCGGCGAGGAAGTACCTGAACGCGTCGACGCCCCTTATTTCTATCATATCCATCGGGTTGACGACGTTTCCCGCGGATTTGCTCATTTTACCGGTTCCGGAGAGCCACCATCCATGAGCGAAGACGGTTGTCGGTTGTTCGACGCCCATCGCTCGCAACATTGTGGGCCAATACACGGTGTGAGTTGTGAGAATGTCTTTTCCAATAAGGTGTATGGACGCTGGCCAGAGATCCTCGAACTTCTCGTTGTCGGAGGCGTATCCGGCGGCGCTGATGTAGTTGACGAGGGCGTCGAACCACACGTAGCAGACGTAATCCTTGTCGAAAGGGAGTTCTATCCCCCACGCGAGTCTCGATTTCGGGCGCGATATGCAAAGGTCGTCGAGTGGTTGTTTTAGGAATCCCAGTGTTTCGTTGGCCCTGAAGGGAGGTAGGATGAAGTTCGGATTGTTTTTTATATGCTCGACCAGCCAATTCTGATATTGCCCCATTTTGAAGAAATAGTTTGATTCGACGATTTCGTCGGTTGGTCTGTCGCAGTCCGGGCATGTTCCGCCTTCCCCCAAGTCTTTCTCCGTGAAAAAGCGTTCGCATGGGACGCAGTATCGTCCGGAATATTCGGATTTGTATATAAGCTTTCTATCGTAGAGGTCTTGGAGTATTTCCCCGACGATTTTCTCGTGTCGTTTTTCGGTTGTCCGTATGAAATCGTCGTTTGTTATTTCGAGTTTTTCCCAAAGTTTTTGGAAGCGGACGACCATTTCGTCACAGTGCGCTTGTGGTTCCACGCCTCTGTTTTTCGCCGCTTTCTCGACTTTTTGCCCGTGCTCGTCGGTTCCTGTCAGGAAGAAGACTTTTCTTCCGGCGGCCCGATGGTGGCGCGCGAGAATATCCGCCAGAAGAGTGGTGTAAGCGTGTCCAATATGCGGTTTGTCATTGACGTAGTAAATCGGAGTCGTTATGTAAATAGTTTTCGCCATTATTTCTCCAGCTTCGGTATGGTGTCGAACGGCGCGCACAATAACACGGGAGAGTGGAATCCGCAAGCGGCGTATTGTCCGAGTATGTTTGAAGTAGTGCGGGCGAAGTTTCCCTGTGGTTTCGTTTTCATGCGTTGGCGTTGTTTTACGCTAGTGGTTTCGCGGCGGTTCGAGCCTCTTTTCCGGAGAGTCGGCGCCATTTGCCTGTTGGGAGTTTTCCGAGTTCGAGTTTGCCTACGGCGACGCGTCTCAGACACTGGACTTTCGCTCCCGCGGCGGCGACGAGTCTGCGTATTTCGCGTTTTTTACCTTCAGCGAGTATGAATACGAGATGTTCGCCGTTTCCGCGTTTTTTTCTTTCGACGGATACTGGCTTGAGGAATTCGCCATCGTCCGTGACACCCGAGCGTATTTTCGCCATTTCGGCGTTAGAGAGAGGGCGCGAGGTTTTCACCTCGTAGCGTTTGAGGACCCCATACTTCGGATGTGCTATTTTCTCCGCGAATTGTCCATCGTTTGTGAGGATCACGAGACCCTCGCTATCGAGGTCTAGTCTACCGACGGTGAAAAGGCGTTCTCCGGGGATATCGATCAGGTCGAAGACGGTTTTTTCGGCGTGCGGGTCTTTAGCGGAGCACAGGAATCCCCTGGGTTTGTTCAGGAGAAGGTATATTTTCTCCCGTTTTTCCAGAGGTGGTCCACCATCCAGCGACACGGTGTCGTTTTCCGCTATTTTCGTCGCGACTTCCGCGACATCCTCGCCGTTGACGGCGACTCGTCCGGCCGCGATGATCTCCTCGCATTTTCTTCTGGACGCGACACCGCGCGAGGCCATGAATTTCGCCAAGCGCATGGGGAATTCGTTTTTTTCCGTGTCCTCGGCGTTTTTCATAGCGTTTCCCCCAAGACGAATTTTCCGAGGAGAGTTTCGGAGGCGAATGTTGCTCGGAGCGAGTCGGAGTCGATGTTTTCTCCTCGATTCCCGCTGATGGTCGCCAGCACGGGAACGTTCGATATATGCTCGATGATTTTAGCGTTGTCTTGTTCGACGGGGTCGTCCAAGGAGTCCGCGGCCATGTTCAGCACAACCCCCGCTGTTTTGATTCCCGCGTTTTCCAATGCTTCGAGGGTTAGGAGCGTGTGGTTTATGGTTCCCAATCCCGCGAGGGCCACTAGGAGAGCGGGTATTTCCATTCGTCGAATGATGTCGAGGTAAACGGTTTCTCGTGTCAGTGGCACCAGTACGCCCCCCGCGCCTTCGACAATCAATGCCGCGTCGTTTTTTCCCGCCGTTTCGCATCGCAGGCGCGTCATATGTTCCAGAAGTTGTTCCGGATCGATGGTTTTTCCTTCCATTTCCGCGGCGAGATGGGGTGAGGCTGGGTATGCGAAGGAGAGGATTGTTTCCAAGCGGTGCGGAGGGAATTCCAGTTCCGGCAGCATGCGGGCTATCGCCGCGGTGTCCGGCTCGTATCCATCCGTTCCCGTCTGGACCGGCTTCACGACCGTCGTGGCGAGTCCGGCGTCGACCGCTATCGACGCGACACCCGCGGCGACGAAGGTTTTACCGACATCGGTTCCGGTTCCGACTATGAAGCATTCGAACATGGTGGTCTCCAAAAAATCCGCCAAGGCATTGGGGCTGCATATTCCGTGATTTTCCGAAAAAGCGGATTCAAATAGTTTTGCCGCGGTGTTTCATCCGAGGTTCCCGCCTCGACCTTATGCTTATTCCCTGTATTTTCAAATTCTAGATATATCATTGTCGTCGTCAGGAATCGTCTTCGGCTTCGACTTCTATGATTTCGCCGTCGCGTTCCGTTTTGTTGTCAGGGAGGGAGTTTCCCACGTTGGGGTTGTTTTTGTCCACGGCGGATTGGTATTGTCGTTTTATCGAATTGAAGAGGGCGTTTCTAGTGAATGGAAGCATCAACACCAGACCCGCGACGTCCGTTATCAATCCCGGGATTATGAGGAGAAGCGCGGCCATGAAGAAGATGATGGCGTCGATTACGCGTTTGGCGGGTGGTCCCGAGGACCAGTTGGATTTAGCCAAATCGGAGAGGGCTAGTTTAGCGTTTTCCTTCGCGACGTACGCGCCGAGGGCTCCCGTTCCGAGGACCAGCGCGAGAGCGGGCCAAAGTCCTATCCTGCCGATAACGAATCTCAAGGCCCAGATTTCGGCCACCGCGAGGCAAAAAAGGAAGAAGAAAAGGTAAAGTAGTATTCTCATTGGATTTGGCGCGTGGCGAAAGCCAGGAAGACGTAGAAAAGCGGAGCGTTGAGGAGCAGGCTGTCGAGAGTGTCGAGGGCACCGCCGAGCCCCGGCATCCATCCACCCGAGTCTTTGACGTCCGCGGCCCGTTTAAGCGCGGATTCCGCGAGGTCTCCGAAAAACCCTCCGATGAAAAGGAGCGCTCCGACAACCGCTGGGACGATTATTCCGTCACCCAGTCCGCTTGGAAGCAATTGTCTGCAAGCTATCGCGACTCCCACGCTGGCGGCCAAGCCTCCGCACGTTCCCTCCCATGATTTTTTAGGGCTGATTTTCGGCGCGATTTTATGGTTTCCGTTTGGCATGAGTTTTGCGGTTGTCGTTCCTACGGCGTAGGCTCCCGTATCGCCCATTTTGACGACTAGAAGGAGGAAGAGGAACGCCATTCTGCCTTCTTTCCCGTCAAGGTATATGGCCGCGAGGAATCCCAGAGGCAATAGCAGGAACGGGAGGGCTGAGAATGAGACGGCTGTTTTGCTGAAAGCCAGTTTCGGATTTTTGGACGCAATGGGCGCGAGCCATCCCGCGACGACGGCCGCGAGTAGGATTCCGGCGACGATTTTCTCCGGATGGTCGAATGCGACCAAGCAGCCCATGACAACCGCGGAGAAGGCGGCTGTCGAGATGGGCCTCGCCGGCGCGCCGAGTTTGTCCATGATCGCCAAATATTCGGCTACGGCGGCGAAGACCATTCCCATTCCGAACGCTAGGAACGCGCCTCGGCCGGTCCATCCGTCTAGGAATATGGCGGCCAAGACGAGGGCTCCGAGGGTTATTCCGCTACACAGTCTGTATCCCAGGCCGGTTTTCATTTACGTCCTCCGAATCGTCTTTTTCTACTTTTGAAATCGTCGAGCGCGGCTTCGAGGTCCTCGCGTCCGAAATCCGGCCAGAGGGTTTCGGTGAACCACAGTTCGGAATACGACGTTTCCCAAAGGAGGAAGTTGCTGAGTCTTATTTCGCCACTGGTTCTGATTAACAAATCGGGATCCGGGATATCTGGAGCGTAGAGGTATTTCTCGAAAGTCAGCTCGTCGATTTTATCCGGATTGATTTTTCCGTTTTTCGCGTCGGACGCTATTTTCGCCGCGGCGTCCGCGATTTCCGCTCTTCCCCCGTAATTCAACGCGACGATCATTGTGGCTTTGTCGTTCCCCCGGGTTGATTCGACGGCGTTGTCGAGTTTCGCCAGTGTTTTTTTCGGGATTCTGGTTCTTCTTCCGATAACCCGGAGTTTGATGCCGTTTTCCGTCATTTCGTCGAGGTTTTCGTCTATCGAGTCACCGAGAAGTCGCATGAGTGCCGCCACCTCTCGCGGGGATCGTCTCCAATTCTCCGTGCTGAAAGCGTATAGGGTAAGGTAGCGTATTCCCATTTGCCACGCGGCGTCCGCGGTTTTTCTCACGGCTTCGCTTCCGGCCTTATGGCCTTCGATTTTTGGTAATCCCCGGCGTTCCGCCCAGCGTCCGTTGCCGTCCATGATTATCGCCACGTGTTTCGGGACGCCGTTTTTCCCGCTAGCCGCCATAGAATTCCTCCTCGAGCATGGCGCACAACGCGTGGTATACGGGGAGATGGAGTTCCTGCGCTTTGTATGTTTCCGTTTCCGGAACGGCGATCAGGATATCCGCGTTTTCCGCGCATTTTCCTCCACCCGCTCCGGTCAGCGCGATGGACGTTATGTTTTCGGCTTTGGCTGTTTTTATGGCGTTGAGCACGTTTTCGGAGTTTCCAGACGTCGAAATCGCGATAAGCGCGTCGCCTCTGTTTCCCAACACATGCAATTGTTGAGCGAAGACCATGTCGGGGTTTTCGTCGTTAGCGAAAGCCGTTGCCAGGGCGGGATGTCCGGTCAAGGACAGCGCTTTGAATCCTCCTTGTAGCGATTCGGCTATTTTCCGTCCTTCCACGGGGCCGAGGGCGTTCACGAAGGGTATTGTTTCTTTTTCCGAGAGGCGTCGTTTCGAGATGAATCCTTTCATCAGTTCCGCGACGATATGGTCGGCGTCGGCGGCGCTTCCACCGTTTCCGCAAGTGAAAATGGTTCCCCGTGCCGCCGCGGTGGCTCGCAGCGACTCGAATGCTCTGAGAAAATTCTTCTCGACGGTTTTCAACGCGGGGAAGCGTTCGAAGATGTTGTGTTCACCTGGTTTCGGCATGGGTTTTCACTTCTCCAAGTAGCTTTCGACTTTCGCCAGCAGTTCCGTTGGGCTGAAGGGTTTGGTCATGAAATCGGTTGCGCCGGCCGCCATCGCCGCGTCCTCCGCGTCCTCCCTCAACTGGCTTGTCAGAATGATTATCGGTGTTTTCGAGAATCTCTGGTCCGCTCTAAGCCGCGCGCAAAGATCGGTTCCCGTTATTTTCGGCATTCTTATATCCAACACAACCAACCCGGGGTTGATTTCCCCAATGCGCTCCAGGGCTTTCAAGCCATCCGTTTCCGTGGCCACGTCGAATCCGTTTTTCCGGAGATTGTAGCTGATAAGTTTCAACATGAACGGTTGGTCGTCTATAACGAGGACCTTTCTATTCATTGTTTATGTATCCTTTTCCCCGCTTGACGTCGGCGACCCATTCCCCCTCGTGCCAGACGACGCCGTAATCGGCTCTGAGGTGTCGGTTTTGGGTTCTCAGATAGAAGTGCTCGAATTCTTTGAATGCCCACAGGAGGGAAAGATAGAATCCGGCGTCGGACGCGTGGAGTTTTCCGTCGCGGTCTTCCACGGAGACTATTTCATTGGCGTACGCCACTTCCTGTAGTATTGCTAGATAAACGAGATATGGCTCCGGTAGTTTTGTGATTTGGCTCATGAATCTCGTTTGACGTCGTTTTTTGAAATCCATTTCCTCGCCGTCCTCGTTCGCCCCCGCGTTGGTGGCGTTTGAAAACATCTTGGCGAAAAAGAGCAATTGCACCGGGTCCACGCTGAATACGCCGTCCTCGTCGCCGGTTCTAACCACGGGGCGAACCGCGTCCTCCGGACCTGGAACCTCGTATCCGGCGGCGAACGCGAATTCCAAGGCGGTCTTAGCGCGTTCGTCGAAATACGGCGCAACAAGCGCCCCCACCATGGAGGAGGGTATGTTCGAGGCGTTGACTTCCTCCATTATCACATCCAATGCCGCTACAGCCTCGGAATCGAGAGGGTTGACGGAAAAACCCTCTTCGAAGAGGGGAATCGCTTTGATATTTTTCCAAAAACCGGCTAGGGTATTGGACTTGACACGTCTTTTCGCCATCGCGGCGCTCCATTGTATGTTTGTTACGAGGTGGCCGAACGACACGGGCGACGACACGAGCCACGTAGTAAAGTAGCATTGATTTTTTGAAAAATCAAGGTTGGAACGGAGGTTTTCGCATGTCTAATCGCGCTGAAGCGACATTGTCTCTGGCGGTTGGAGGATTGCGCGACATTGCGGGAGGGCGTACTCTTTCGGAAGTTGCCGACGCCTTCCGCGATGTCACCGGAGGTTCTTCGGCGACCGATATTCTGTTCAAATATTTTCGTTGCAAGAGTGGGATCGACCGTATTGTGTCGGCGACGTTGTCCGCTGCCGGGGTTTCCAAGGTTCCTGGTCGGACGCGTCGTGTTTTATCTGTTGTGTTCACGCAGGTTTTTTTTCAGGATGGCATCGCTCCGGAGTCGGCCGCGAATGTCGCGGTGGGTTTCATCAAACGCAAGGCCGGTGCTCGCGCGTCGGGTTTTCTCAACACCATTCTCCGTCGGGCGTTCGAGTCCGGCGTTGTTTCCGGCTCCGCTCCGAAGTCGGCGGTTCCAGAGTTGCCGCGTCGTCGCTGGGAGATTCGCGGTGGTGGTTTCGCGGAACTCGCGCGGAATTCCGGCGTTCTTTTGTCCTCTCCGCCTCCGTTGACGTTCACCGCGTCTTCGGCCGTTTCCGACTCGGATTTAGCGGCGCTTGGTTGCGAGGAGTTGGTTGTTCCCGGCTTGACGGAAGACTTCCGTTTTTTTTCCAGTCCCGAAGGGGCGCGCGTTTTCGCCACGGACTGGATATCCCGGGGATGGGTCCAGATTAGGGATCCTTCGACGGTTTTATTCATGGTGTTGTTGGCTCGCGTGGGCTGCGAGGATTGGCGAGACGGCGTGGTTTTAGATTTGTGTTCAGCGCCTGGTGGAAAGGCGTTGATTTTGGCGGAACGGATGCGCTCCGGAGGTTTTCTGGTCGCTGCCGACGCGTCGGAACGTCGTTTGTCCCGGGTGTCGGAAAATTTTTCCCGCCGAGAGTTCCGCACCCGCGTGGGACTGTCGGTGGCGACTGCGTTGAGACCGCCGTTCCCGCGTGAATCGGCCGATTTGGTTCTTCTCGACGTTCCGTGTTCGAACACCGGAGTTTTCCGTCGCCGTCCCGACGCTATTTGGCGCTTTTCGGAAGACTCGCTCGCCAGTGTGGTCGAATTGCAAAGTCGTATTCTCTCGAGAAGCGCGGAGTTGGTGGTTCCCGGCGGACTTTTGGTCTATAGCACGTGTAGCTTGGAGAACGAGGAAAACGAATCGGGGATTTCAAAGTTCCTGACGGGAGATGGGCGGTTTGAATTATTGTGTCAACAAACGCTTTTACCCGGGATTTCGTCCGACGGTGGATACGCGGCCGTTCTCAGACGTAGGTCTTGAGAATTGATGGCCGCGCTCAAGCGCAGCTTGAGAATTGATGGCCGCGGAAGCCGCGGCGAGGAAGCGGGGAAGAGGAAGAAAATCCGATTACGATGGCGATTACGATAGCGATGGAGAAGAGAGGAGAATATCCAATAACGAATAACCAATGTCCAATATCCAAGTGGGGAAGAAGGGAAGAAAGAGAAATTCATTCAACCATGTAGGACTTGTAGGGAGTGTAGAGGGAAGAAGGTGATCGGCCCAAGCATAGCTTGAGAATTGATGGCCGCGGAAGCCGCGGCGGGGGAAAAGGAAGTAATCGGTAATCGGTGGTCGGTGGTCGGTGGGGAAAAGAGGAGAGGGAAGACCGTGATGCAAAGGCCGTAATCAATCTGTTCTCAAGATTTTTATGATATGGT
>Ga0256913_10001990_pt1 | contig 10411 bp, 7 predicted proteins | sample Axial_MatmetaG_FD_185970 | JGI IMG/M metagenome (GOLD analysis project Ga0256913, IMG submission 185970) | Deep-sea worm associated microbial mat communities from Axial Seamount, Juan de Fuca Ridge, Pacific Ocean - Axial_Mat | ecosystem: Environmental > Aquatic > Marine > Oceanic > Microbial...
CCCCGAGGCTTTGCGGGAGCGCACCCGCGACGTAGCGGTCGATTTTCTAGCGTGCGGCTTGGATCCCGAGAAGACCGTTTTCTTCCGCCATTCGGACGTTCCCGAGGTGGTGGAGCTGTCTTGGATACTTTCCTGCCTGACGCCGATGGGGCTTCTAGAGCGTTGCCACAGCTATAAGGATAAGATAGCGAACGGAATGAAGCCGAACCACGGTCTATTTTCCTATCCGGTGTTGATGGCGGCGGACATATTGCTTTACAAAGCCGACACCATTCCCGTGGGCAAGGACCAGAAGCAGCACGTGGAGGTGACGCGGGACATCGCGCAGCGTTTCAACAACCATTACGGCGAGATACTGGTGTTGCCCGAGCCGCGGATTCGGGAGGAGGTGGCTGTTGTTCCCGGGACCGACGGCAGGAAGATGTCGAAGAGCTATGGAAACACCATAGAGCTTTTCGAGGATCCCAAATCGATGGAGAAGAAGGTGATGCGGATCGTCACCGACTCCAAGGCCCTCGAGGAGCCGAAGGATCCCGAAGCGTGTCCGGTTTTCGCGCTCTACAAGCTTGTCGCGTCTTCCGCGGAGGCCGCGGAGATGGCGGAGAAATACCGCGCCGGAGGATACGGCTACGGGCACGCCAAGAAGGAGCTCGCGCGCGCCCTGTCGGAATATCTCGAGCCCTTGAGGCGCAGGAGGGAGGAGCTTATGGGGGATCCTGGCGGCGTGGAGAGGATATTGATTGACGGCGCCCGCAGGGCCAAGACCGTGGCCATTGCCACGATGGAGGAGGTCCGCGCCGCCGTGGGACTTCCGAAACCGCCGGAGGTCCTATGATAGACGGAGACACTACTAGGCAGTTGGATGCGCTTCTCGACAACCTCAAGTCCGTAATCAAGGGCAAGGACGAGGTGTTGGAGCTTGTCGTTACCGCGCTTTGCGCGGGTGGCAACATTTTGATGGACGACGTTCCCGGCGTTGGCAAGACGACGTTGGCGAAGGCGTTGGCGATGTCGATAGACGGCGTTTTCCAGAGGGTTCAGTTCACGCCCGACCTTCTCCCCTCCGACATAACCGGCAGTTCGATATTCAATCCCAAGGACGCCAAGTTCCACTTCCGCAAGGGTCCGTTGTTCGCCAACATATTTTTGGCGGACGAGATAAACCGCGCGTCTCCCAGGACCCAGTCCGCCCTTCTCGAGGCGATGAACGAGTCGCAGGTGACGGTGGAGGGGACGACCTACCCGTTGCCCGATCCGTTTTTGGTGATAGCCACCGAGAATCCCGTGGAATACCAGGGCACCTATCCGTTGCCCGAGGCTCAGCTCGACCGTTTCGCCATGATGCTCGAGTTGGGTTATCCCTCCAAGAAGGACGAGATTGAGATAGTCGATTCCCGTAAGAAATCGGATCCGTTGGACGCGCTCAAACCCGTGGTTGACGGAGTGGCGATAAAGAAGGCCCGCAAGGCGGTTGGGGAAGTGGAGATAGACCCTTCCATCGCCGACTACATGGTCGAGATAGCCCGGGCCACGCGGGAGGATACCCGGGTGAAGCTGGGCGCGAGTCCCAGGGCGCTTCTGACCCTTTCGCGTTGCGCCCGGGCGAAGGCGTTTATCGAGGGGCGTTCGCATCTTCTTCCCGACGACGTGAAATCCCTGTCCACGGTAGTCATAGCGCACAGACTAGTCTTGGAGAACAAGATTAAATACGGTGGCGGCGAGAAGCGCGAGGTGTTCCAGGATATTCTGGAGAAGGTGCCCGCGCCGGTTTGAGATCCGCGTTTTCCGCGGAGGAGTCCGCCGTTTTTGCTTTTTTCCTCCCGCGACGCTATATTCCTCCGTTCTCATATGCGGGAGGAGAGGTGTATGAAAAGATTTTTGGTTTATGTGGCGGGGGCGTTTCTTTTGGCGGGATGCGACACCAAGCAATATACCATTGTCAATGTCAAGGATGGTGGAGAGGATCGCGTTTTTCTGCTGAACGACTCCGATGGAGCTACCTGGATATGGGAGAATGGCGAATGGCACAGGACCACCGCCGCGAAGCCAAACGAAGAGAATCCAATGGGAAAGAGCGAGCCCACGCGGTTCGACAAGGAGAAGTTCATTGCCTCGATGCAACGTTTCAACGAGTTGAAGAAACGCTCGGAGGCGTTGGACGGTAAGTTGCGGGAATTGATGAAGAGGGGGGTGGGATCGGATTCCAGGGAATATTGGGAGATTGTTGCCGACAAGATAGAGGCGGAGGAGGAGATGGATCGTATTCGGGGTTCCTCCGACGAGATATACGAGGCATTGGCCGGGGACGATGGGATGTCGGAGGATATCGATTTTTTCGGCAATCCACTGAATGAGTAGTGTTTTTCGGGTTGTCGCCTAATGCCCGGAACATTTCCAAATTTTTCAACAAGCCCTATTGGGCTGGGTGTGGGGCGGGCGAGTTGGGTGGGGATACCGTTTCGTCCATTTTCTATTCGTTTTCGTTTCGTGTGTCGGCCAAGAGGGAGAAGGAAGCGCTGGCCGAGCCGTTTTTCTCCAGTCGTCCCGTTCCGATTAGGAATAGCTTTTTTCCGCGTATGGCGGCCGCGGTTTCCGCGGCGCGCGTCATTGTTTCCAAGACGTCCGCGGAATCCGCGAAGAAAATGGTTTCCCCCGTCAATCCGAACCGCACGGAGGCTTCTCCGAGGGGGCTTGATGGCAATGTGTGGACGAAGAGGTTGGCGCGTCCGGCTGTTTCGTCGAAGGCCAAATAGTCGTCGAAATACGCGGCATCCGCGGGTGTCGATGCTTCGGGTGAGCTGAAATATATCGCGGCCTGGAGTTTTTCACCGCCGCGGTCGAGGATTCCGGCGCTTCGCAAGGCCGCGGAGATCGCGGCGCACACGGCCCATTCCATTGTGGTCAGGCGTCCGGAGTTTTTGGCCTCCTCGGGGAAGATTCTCTTTTTATCCAGCGGAGCCTCGTCGATGTTCGAGCCACCTACCGTTCCCGCCCGGCACCAACCTTTAGCTATCATGTCGAGAGTTTTTTCCATGCCTCTGAAGTTAGCCTTCTTTCCAATGTCGTCAAACATCCCTCCGTTCGTCGGCTCGGTTTGATTTGGTCGTGTGGAGGCGTTATTCTCAGGTTCCGCGTATTGGCCGCGTGGAGGAAAGGAGCAGGATGAAGATAATGGGCAAACGGTCGCGCGTCGGGCTGGCGTTCGCCGCTTTCGCGTTGGCGGCGTGTTCCGCTTTTCCCGGCGGATGCGCGTATTTCAGCGGTTCCGTTTCCGGACCCCGCGCGTCTTACGCGGTGGTTGTTGACGCTGGATTGTACTCTGATCCGGCGTGGAGGAAGGTTGTCGACACGTTGCGCGGGAAGCGCGGGGCGGATTTGATACTTTACGATGGGGAAGTCTCGTCCGTCCGGGAGCCGCTGGCGTCGATACATCCCAAATACACGTGTTTCGTAGCCGACTGGAGGCGCGCCGACGAGGATTTCATAGTGTCGGTCCACCGTCTGACGCGTTCGCTCGACGACGATCCGTACACCGACACGATATGGGGCGTGCTCACCGGCTACGACGCGTCCGACGCGTTGCGGATAGCGTCTCTCGAGAAGCCGTTGATTGTCCGCCGCGTACTTTCCGGCAGCGACCACTTCAATCTGAACAACTGCGAGGAGGGGATCAAGTTCAGCGAGGGGAGGGCGGGGGGGCGCTGGATCAAGCGTCCCGGCGGGAAGGTCGTTTTCGACGGATCGGCTTCGTCGGACTCCACCAAGGATCTGGTGGGCGCGATGAACGATTTCAAGCCGGACGTCTTTTATACGAGCGGCCATGGAAACATCAGCTCTTGGCAGATCGGCTACAACTACAGGGACGGTTTTTTCTTCAGCCACGACGGCGGGCTGGCAGGTGTCGACACGAGGATGAAGAGGCACCCCATCCATTCGCCCAACACGAAGGTGTATCTGCCGTGCGGGAACTGTCTCATTGGTCGCGTGCAGAACCGCGACGCCTTCGCTCTGGCGATGATCCATAGCGCGGGGACCGCGCAGATGTTCGGGTACATCGTTCCCACTTTCAACGGGTTCATGGGGTGGGGAGTGGACGTGTATTTCTCGGGCATGCGGAACCGCTACACGCTTTCGGAGTCTTTTTTCAACGCCGAGCAGGCGTTGATATACGCGTTGAAGAGCCGGTATCCCAAGGTTTTGGGCATTGAGCTTCCGTTGTTCTCGGAGAGGGTCGCGTTCGCAGCGGCCAACTCGGCGTATCCGGATACCAAGGGGACCAAAGGCGCGGCGGGGCTTCTTTGGGACAAGAACGCGGTGGTTTTCTATGGGGATCCTGCGTGGGGCGCGGCGTATCCCGACAAGGCGGGAGGCTGGAGCGCGCGGATATCGCGCGGGGCTGGCGGAAGATTCATCGTCAGCGTTGTCGCCGAGCGAGACGGGGCGTGGCCCGCGCGTCCCGTGATCGTCTATCTTCCGACGCGCGTGTCCGATCCGAAGGTGATCGCCGGCGGGGAGTGTTCCCCCGAGATAACCGACGACTTCGTCCTTCTTCCCCTGAATGGGAAATTCTCGAAAGGGGAGAAGGTAGTTGTCGAGTTCACCGCCAACACGCTGCCGGAACGCGCGACATCCGCGGATTCGCCCCCGATAACGGTTCCGCGTTCGGAGCCGGTGGCCCGCGGCGCCTATTTCGACGATTCCGGGCCTCTGGCCGAGATGGAATGGGACGGGAACGCCTTTTCCGTTCCCGAAGCCTACATTCCCTCCGTGAGGCGGGCTTTGGGGAAAGTGGTTGTCGGGGGGACGCGCCGGAGTCTGCCGGGGATTTTCTCTAAGGCCGCCGCCAACGGGATGGCCGAGGAGTTCGCTTTCATCGTCGCCAACGCTCCTCCCGAGGATTTGAACTTGATTCCGCCGGGTTTCATTTTGGGGAACATAGCGTTGGCGAAGGCCGCTGTGAAGGAGGTTCCCTGGGGCTTCCTGATTCCGAAACGCGTGTTTCTCAACTATGTCGTCCCATACGCGTCGTTGACGGAGACCAGGACGGCCTGGCGTTCCATGCTCCGTAAGCGTTTGGCGGGAGTGATCAAGGGGTGCGCCACTCCGGGCGAGGCCGCGGAGAGGTTGAACAAGAAAATGTGGAAGATTCTGGGCGTGAGATATTCCAGGAAACGGACGCGTCCCGACCAGGCGCCGGAGGAGAGCGTGAGGTCGGGAATGGCGTCGTGCACCGGGCTTTCGATTCTTCTGGCGGACGCGTGCATGGCTTTCGGCGTTCCCGCCAGGGTCGTCGGAACCCCCGCCTGGACGCGCAAGGCGGGCAACCACACCTGGGTCGAGGTTTGGGACGACGGGGAATGGCGTTTTCTCGGAGCGTACGACGGCGCCGGGCTCGACGACGCGTGGTTCGCGGAAGACGCGGCGCGCGCCGACGCGTCGGATCCGTCCCATGCGATATACGCGGTTTCTTTCGAGAGGACGGGGCTGGAGTTTCCGTGTGTTTGGACGCCTCCTTGGAAGCATTCTTTCGTGAGCGCCGTGCCTAGAACCGCATTCTACAACGCCCTTGGCGGGAAACGCGCTCCGTTCAAGCTTTTCGTGAGCGTCGTGGACGGGAAGGGGAACCGCGTTCCGGCCAAAGTGGTTTTGCGGGACGCCAGCGGCGCGGAGGTGGCGTCCGGCGTGGCGTCGTCGGAGGGGAAGGACTCCAACGATATCCTTTCTTTGGGCATACCGTTGGGGAGGCTTCCAGGCGAATATTCGCTAAGCGTCGAATACGATGGAGCCAAGGTGTCGCGGAAGGTGTCGCTCGGGAGGGAGGACGTCGCCAAGGGATTCAAGCGGATAACCGTCGAGGCGCGTTAGGCGCGGATCTGTTTTTCAGCTTCGAGCGGTTTCGGGGCGCCACTGTTCAAGCGCGGAGAGCGCGACTTCCGGGGTCAGCGTGTCGAAACACTTCCACTTTGGGCATATGTCCTTGCGGTTGCACGGCCAGCACGGGATTTCGACATCTGTTTGTATGACCAGATGTTTGTCTCCGTATGGGCGGGTCCGTATAGGGTTAGCCGGTCCGAAAAGCGCCGCCACCGGGGTTCCTATGGCCGCCGCGAGATGCGCGGGGCCGGTGTCGTTCGCCAGTACGAACTCGGCGTTCGCGAGTACCGCGGCCAGTCCGGGGATGTCCGTCTCGCCGACTATCGACTTGGCGTTGCCGTCGGAGTTTTCCACGACTTTCTCCGCGATCTCCGCGTCTGCGGAGGTTCCCACGACCAGGACGGGGAGCTTCAGGCGCGCCGCCACCGCTCCGAAACGTTCCGCGGGCCATCTGTTCGCCGGTTTTCCGGCGGAGGGGGCCATGACGGCGTAGCGTTCGGGCAGTCGTTTGACGAGCTCCGTGGACCGCTCGAACTCGAACAATGGGAACTCGATGCGGGACGAGTCGCATCCCAACGCCTCGACCAGTTTGAGATATCTTTCCACTGCGTGGGTGGACTTCCAGTCGACCGGCACGCGGTGCGTGTAGAACATAGCGGCGCCCTCGCGGGCTCCGCGGAAACCAATCCGCACCTTCGCGCCGGCGGCTTTCGACATCAGTCCCGTGCGCAAAAGCCCTTGGAGATCGACCACCAGGTCGTATTTATCGCTGGAGAGGCGGCGCACGAAAGTTCCGGTTTCGAAGATGTTCCTGGCGAGCTGGGTTTTGTTTTTCCATGCTCGGCGGTCGAATACGACCAACCCGTCCACCAGTGGATTCGTTTCGAGCAATGGCTCCAATCCCCGCGCCACGACCCAGTGGATCGCCGCTTTGGGGAAACGGCGCCGCAAGGCCGCCAGCGTCGGCATCGAATGGACGATGTCTCCCAACGCGCTGGGTTTCAGCAGCAATATCTTTTCCGGCTCTATATCTATCCGCATCGGCGGTCGGTTCCTTCGAGATGGTCCGGAACAAGTAAAAAGCGATAACGCGTCCGGACAGGTGCAATCTAACCCGTCGCCGGTGGAATGCAAAAACCGGGAGGGGAAAATCTCCCCGGTTGAATGGGGAGGAAACACGAAAAGCAAGGGGGAACTTGACGGTTAGATATTTCACGCTAGGTTACGCCGTTTTATTTTTCGGGGAGTGGCGTTGGATTAAACGTTCCGTTATTTATTATTGTTCATGCTTATGGGGAATGGATTGTTTTTCGATGCGCGGCCTTGTCCCTCTCTATAGGATGTTGGGAAAAATGAAGGAAGTCAGATGAGGAAGCTTAGTTTATCGGCGATAGGTTGTGGTAACCGCTCGCGTATTTATCTGGGGTTGGCGGCGGAGCGTCCCGACCGTTATGAGGTTGTTGCGGCGGCGGATCCGAACGAGGCTCGTTTGGAGAAGACGCGCCAGTTGTCCCGGAATCCCGATTTCAAGTGTTTCCGCGACGCCGACGAGTTTCTGGCTCAGGACAAGCTTTCGGACGTGGTGATAGTCGGCACTCAGGACAGCTACCACTACGAGCCCTGCCGCGAGGCCTTGTTGAAGGGGTACGACGTTCTTCTCGAGAAACCGATATCGCCCCATATCGAGGAGGTGTTCAAGCTTCAGGATCTAGCCGAGCGTCTGGGGAGGCGGCTTCAGGTTTGCTATGTGTTGCGGTACACCCCTTTTTACAGGGAGGTCAAGAAGATTGTCGATTCCGGGGTATTGGGGGATATCGTTTCGATATCGGCGATCGAGGGTGTGATTCCCTGGCATCAGGCTCATTCCTTCACCCGCGGCAACTGGCGCAGGGCGGACGAGTCGTCTCCGATGATAATAGCGAAATGCTGCCATGATCTCGACATAATACAATGGCTCATAAACGACAGGTGCTCCTCTGTGGCCAGTTACGGGGATCTTAGCTATTTCAAGAGCGAGAACGCGCCCGAGGGCGCTCCCGCGTATTGCGTCGAGGGATGTCCGGTGGGCGACACTTGCATATACAACGCGGCGAAATACGCGGAGGAGCACCGTTCGCCCTGGTTGGAGCAGGTTTACGACCGGGCCGACGTCGCCAGCAAGGAGGAGATTCTCGAGTGGCTTAGGACCAGTCCCTATGGACGTTGCGTCTATCGTTGCGACAACGATGTAATGGACCACCAGGTCGTGGCTATGGGCTTCGACGCCGGAGCCACGGCCAATCTGACTATGATAGCGTTCGACGAGGGGCGTTGGATCGAGGTGTTCGGCACCAAGGGGTGTCTCCGCGGCGGGAGGTTCCTCCGTTCGGAATTGAAAGCGGACATTGTCGTGGAGTTTTTCGACGGGCGCGTGGATCGCCACGAGGTTTCCGACGGCGACGACATGCATATGGGAGGGGACGAGGGGATAATGGATGCGTTGTACGACGAGATGACCGCGGAGGAGCCGGTTCCCGTCGCTTCGTACATACAAAGCCATGTTATGGCCCATGCGGCCGAGGAGGCTCGTGTCACGGGGAAAGCTGTGGATTTGAGGGAATACGCGGACAGGCGCGCATCCAGCGGTTCGGAGTGACCCGTTTTTCCCTTCATGAATATGGATATGGCGCAATAAGGAGATGCAGCGGTGAATTGGATTGATTGGTCGATCATAGGTCTTTACGTTGTCAGCGCGTTGGTGATAGGTGTTGTTTTCACGAAGAAGGCTGGCGAGAGCACCGACGATTTTTTTGTGGCCGGCAGGTCTTTGCCTTGGTGGATCGCCGGGACCTCGATAGTCGCGACCACGTTTTCCGCGGACACTCCGCTTTTCGTCGCCGGCCTGGCCAGGACTGTCGGGATATCGGGCAACTGGTTTTGGTGGAGCGGCGCGATAGGCACCGTGGCGTCGATATTCTTTTTCGCCAAGCTTTGGAGGCGCACCCAGGCCGTAACCGACGTGGAGTTTTTGGTTCTCCGCTACAACGACGGCGCTCCGGTGAAATCCCTCCGCGTGTTCAACGTTTTCTACAACGGGGTTTTCGTGAACTGCGTGGTGATGGCGTCGGTCACGCTGGCGATGGCGAAGATAATGAATGTGATGCTCCATCTTTCGGACAAGCCGCTTTTCACTGTTCTAGGGATGAAGGTCACCTCCACCGTGGTGCTGCTCGTGATTCTCGGGGGATGCGCCGTGTTCTACACCACGCTTTCCGGACTCTATGGGGTTGTCTATACCGACTTGATACAGTTCGCGTTGGCGATGATCGGCTCGATAGGCCTGGCCATTGTGGTGTATATCGACGCGTCGAAGGGGGCTGGATTGATGGCGAAGCTCCAAAGCGCTCCCGATTTCAAGGAGACGCTGGTCTCGTTCATTCCGGATCTTTCCACGTTCAACCTTCCGACTTTCGCCTTTTACGTGTTCATGTTCATGGCGTGGTGGGCGGCTGTGCCTAGCGGCGGTTATTTCGTGCAGCGGCTGTTGGCGTGCAAGAGCGAGAAGGACTCCGTTCTGGCGTTTTTGTGGTTCAACTTCCTCCATTTCGTCGTGAGGTCGTGGCCGTGGGTTCTGGTCGGATTGCTCTCCATCATAACCTTCCATGGATTGAAGGACGCGGAATCCGCGTTTCCGATGATGATAGACAAGTTCCTTCCGGTTGGTTTGAAGGGGGCGATGGTGGCGTCGTTGCTGGCGGCGTTCATGAGCACCCTCGACACGCAGCTCAACTGGGGGACCTCGTATCTTATCAACGACTTTTACGAGCCCTACATCGCCCCTGACAGGGACGAGGAGCATTACGTGGCGATGTCCCGCATATTCATGCTGCTTCTCACCGTCGCGGCGCTTGTCGCCTCGGCGTTTCTTTCGAGCATATTGGACGCCTACAAGTATCTCGGTCTTCTTTGGGGCGGTGTTTCCACGGTGCTCATAGCCCGCTGGTATTGGTGGCGCGTGAATCCGCAGGCCGAGATAGCGGCGATAGTGACCTCGTTGGCCTTGAGTATAGTATTGGCGGTATGGATGCCCGACGCGAAGGGAGCGAACGGCGAGATGCTCGCCGACTATTACACCATTCGATTGTTGATCGTGACGCTGTTCGCCTTCATCATGTGGGTGACGATAGCCTTTGTCACGTCCAAGGAGCCCAGCGAGCGCGCCATAGCGTTCTACAAACGGATGCGGATACCCGGTCCTGGTTGGCGGAAGGTCGCCGAGATCACTGGCGTCGAGCCCGAGGAGGGGCAGCTTGTTGCCGCCACATTTGGGTGGATCGGTTGCGTGGCGTTGATTCTGGGGCTTTTGATAGGCGTGGGCAAACTTCTTTTCCACGAATGGGGGCAGGGCTTCATTTCGGTTGGTATCGCGTTGGCCGGTGGAATACTGATGGCGTTGCAGTTCAAGCGTCTGACGTTCATCAGCGACGCGCCTAAGGACGACGGTAAGGAAGATGAGCCGCGGGAGGCCGCCGCCGCGTAGGATCCCGCATTCGACCGG
>Ga0256913_10001991_pt1 | contig 10411 bp, 6 predicted proteins | sample Axial_MatmetaG_FD_185970 | JGI IMG/M metagenome (GOLD analysis project Ga0256913, IMG submission 185970) | Deep-sea worm associated microbial mat communities from Axial Seamount, Juan de Fuca Ridge, Pacific Ocean - Axial_Mat | ecosystem: Environmental > Aquatic > Marine > Oceanic > Microbial...
CACACACACACTATCAAATCATCCACAGCGATTACAGAAAAGGGCTGCGTGTCGGTTGACACGCACTCACGAAATGGAACATAAATTATCAGTTTTATTCCAGATGCACTGCATGGCTTCCTATATGTTTCAGATCACAATCCAATTAAAGATCCTGTTTCACACATTCAAAGTACTGATTTCAACGACACCCTGATATATCTAAGCTCTTTTTCCCAAACGAATATACCAGTGAGAATGCTGCGATCTGAGTCTTATTCACTTTTGAATGTGCAAAAAAGCCACACAGTAATGTATGGAGTGAAATCTTTCTGAGCATCCGCTCCCATGGCGGTGGAATGAGTTGCCTAATCATGTTAAATTTGCAGTCTTTTGTAAATTTTGTTTGTCCTATATGAACCAGAACATGCTTGCTTTACTTATATTTTCCTTATAAGACACCTAAACTTAGAGGAGCTAAAGTTCAGTTTTACTTCCATTACCCGATCATAGTACCATAAACTAAATTGTTTTTTTTAAGCTAACATTCCATATCCGCGGTATGCCACTGGGACCAAAAAAATGGAAAACATGTTCAAGCATGAGCATGATTCCATACGTGCGGCTGCGTATGCGATTTGTGAATGCGACAAAAAACGATCACTCCATGTAGCGATTTGTGCCAATACAAATCAAACGGTAGAATCCTTAATTTTACGACACAGACAAGGTTTCCCAGGGAAAGTAGTTCGGAAAGTGTCCGAAGCGCATGAGTATTGATATTCGTTTATAAGAAAGCACATTCCCGTGCTTGCTTGTACATTCGAAAACCTCTTATATGGAATCTTAGCTAAAAGTGCTGTCACCTGGCGAATGCAAATGCAATATCCTGTTTATATAAGGCAACTATTTCTATCATCACGCACCCATATAAGGAACACCTGTACGAAACCTGATGTTTGGTACTGCCACCTAGCGAATACTAACATTTTTAATGGCCATGAATTCCGTCATCATGCAACCATATAAGATAATCCGTTAAACGATATCACAAGAAATGAATTAATAAATACCGTATTCTTCTGTGTATTTGTGTATAACGCGCACTCCTTTTTGACCAGAAAAATGTCTGGAAAAGCCTAGTTCAGGAGAAACCGGAAATTATGCAGCTGGATATTAAATATAATATTTATTTCCACGAAATAAATTGATCAGTCGTAAATGGATCACGACACCGCGGAGACGTCGTGAGACTTTTCGTCGATAATCGTGGACGGAAAGAGGGAGGAACCCCGATAGCGGAGGTCGCTTTCTTGATGAAATCTATGTCACCGAAATGGGAACTATCTGACCTAATCAGGAGCGAACGAAAACGAACGATTAAGGCGGCAAAATGCGATTATGCCAACTCCAATTATCCTCCAGGGAAATTTGTTCCAACACAGTCAATTCCATCGGGAGACGGCGTGTATGTGCGGTCCTGGCTCGTCTGAACTGACATCGGCGGCATGTCGACGACGTCGATACATAGGTGCGCCTAATATCGCTCACGTTACACGTGCGACGCTTATGCAGACACCCCGATGTTTACATAGAGTATGATAGACGACGCTTCAATCGAGGACATAAAACACAGAATAAACACACACATGTCTTTGTACAAATTGTGGCATTCAAAGAAATTTAAGAAACACATATATCAATAAATAGTCATAATTTTTATTTCAGCTGAACTCGAACATATCTATATAATAAAATATTTGTTCGTCGATTTAACGCACATTTACGGACGCATATTCGTATTTTATTATTACTCCTACCGTTACTTCTGTTGTTGTTGTTGATATTATTAATGTCAATTATATAACACTTTGCTAAATTGATAATGTTGTCTAAACGTGTTTCGTGATAATAATTATCATCATTTATTTATTTATTTATCGTACCTCAATAAATGAATAAAAATACTAAGAAACAATTTTACATCATAAAATATATATTTAACAGTATTTCCATTATAGTTAAATTGAAGCTAACAAAATACATATCAATAGCAACATATTATATAAACAAAGTACAATTGCTCATATTTAGATATCTGACGTATAAATAAATATATATATATATATATATATATATATATATATATACAATGTGATATATTACTAAAAAGAACATGTTATAAGCTTGACTAGAGTATATTTATCGCTACACGGTTTAATAAAATTGTCATCATATAATAATGGACTTAGATAATCTGAATTACCACGACATCTGTATAATCATGTCTACGTTTATTTTGAGTAAACAATTAATTCGTCAGAGACCGACCGTAACCAATTAACCTACCAATCATTGTACCTGACAGGGGGGTCGAGGCATTACCCACATCTCCGGGGGTGGTATCCTCCATTTTTAAATGCAATGTATCATTAATTAATTGCGTAATGTGGGTCTGATAGCATTATTATTTAACAGATAAATCACAATATACTTCATTTTACACTAAGTTACTTACTATAAAATGAAGTCTAATTGTGATTTGTCTGATAAATAATAAATTAGTAAGTACAATTATTTGACAAGAGGCAAACATTTCCTGGGGCTTGCACTTAAACAATATTGCCCCAATACTCGCCACGAGAAACTTAAAGGTTTGTGCAAGACACCCTCAGTTGAAAGACATTCTTGTTTAGAAACATTTGGTGAGCTTTATGAACACGTGGCCACTTACCTTGATCCTATCGTTAATCCACATGTTTGTCCAGAGGTTAATGAAATTCGTTGGAATTGGGATAGCGACACCAAAACTACGGCTCATGGTTTAAAAAGTAGTCTGCAAAGTTTTGGAGTTGTTGGCTTCACATTATTGAAGAATAGTTTGGATTATTTAAAAGGTTTGTCAGCTAAATTACAAAGAAGAGATATTGAGGTCTTTGGGGGATACACAATGATTGACAATATCAAATCAGAGATTCAATGTTTGAGGAATGACATTGGTGTAGAATTCCAGAGATTATACGACGAAGCAAAGTATATAGATACTACAGAGGAGATGCCAAGGGTTCCAAGGGTTTAGTGTAATAGCACACCTCTTCTTTATTACAAGAAATAAATTGACATTCCTTTTATTGATATCTTACTGCAACAGTTGCAGAACCGTTTCTTTGCAGACAATTGGTGACCAGTGAGTATTTTGCTGATTCTAATATCATCTTTAATTGTCAAAATAGGGATGCCTCCCGAAAAGGCATTAGAATTTTACAGGTATTAGCATGCACTCTGCCTGTCACATATGCGGAAGCAGAGCGTAGTTTCTCTGTGTTGAGGCTACCCATTTTAGAAGATAGATGGCTGATACAAGATTTTTTTCTGCCTAAATATTAATGAAAATATATTACAGTAAACACATCGATTCCAAACAAATTGCAGATAGGTTCAATAAAGAACACCCTAGACGTTTGTTCAAGGCCAGCCTTTTCGACTAACTGATATAGATGTACATGAGGTAATACATATTTTAAACATCATTACCTGTTTCTCATAAGTATCTAGAAATAAATAATCAGTTTGCTTATTAAATATTTTAGTGATATAATGGGTAACCCCCCAAAATGCTAACAATCTGTATATACCGGTACACTTGTAAAATTATGATTTTGTAGTTCTTCAGAAGACATTTAAGCATGATCTGATTTCCAGTTTTCTTCCAGAGAGAAAGGGGAGACCTCCCTCCCTTTCATAATAGCTTCGCCCTTGGCTAGACCCCCACCCAAAAAATCCTGGATCCACTCCTGCGTATAGGATATATGAAGATAATTGTTGTATGTACTTTTTTCCGAGTTAACATTACAAATAGGTTTAAGGGCGGATATAGTGTGGTTTTCTATAGATGTTATTGCTGTATCTATATGCATTACTCTGAGTAAACTAGAATCATGGCCTGAGACCGCACGTGGCTTTGACCAGGCCACCTTGAGTAGAATTCAAACATTTCTTTTGTGGTAATGTACAATAATATCATAATCCACTTGATGGCTTTCATTGTCCACAAGGATGCTTACATATTCCTTTCGGCTCTCAAAACCATTGTAGCAGTTACCGTCATATGTATTCACTTGATCTTTGCATGGGGACTATTGTGTAAATATTCCTAGATTGCGCCCCACTGCCAGAGCATAATAGTTCTTCTTGGTGTTGCCATAAATTGGATTCATTATTATATAACGGTTGAGTTTTGATATGTATATCGTCCGCACTGCACTAACCATGCAGGTGTGAGTTAACATCTACTGATTGCTGAGTTATTGTATTATAAATGCTTTGTCAATAATCCGATCATAAAAATCATCAAAATATGGCAGAAATCCAAACATGCAGTATTAGAAATCATATCATCTTGATCAGTAAACATTCATGCACATGAGTATGTAAATAATTCACCAACAGTACATGAAATATATTGTTTAAAATAACATCAAAATGCACAACACCATTCAAAGCCTGGCACCATTCACAATGAACTCAACTCAACCATTCAATATATAGTCAAAATCGAGATCATTATCTGATAAAAAATAATATTAACTTCTTATTTCAGGCTTATCAAAAATAATTATCGAACGTCAACCGTGGATAACTACAGGATTATTGATCTCATTAAGAACTAGATCCAAATTACTTTACATCAAACTGAAAAATCTACTGAACAAAATATAATTAAATACAAACAATACATAAATAAATATAACAAGTTGAGGAAATTCTTGAAACAAATATATTTTACAAACATGATCGATATGCATGAATAAATTCAATATGAAAAACACCTGGCTATTACTTAGAAAAGCTATTTGAAAGCAAAATAACAAACTCGATTTTCCTACTTTTAACATAAATAATGAACAATTAAGTATTAAATAAAATGAAAATTGTAGAACCTTTTAATAACAACTTTGTCAACATTGGGAAAACTAACAGTCAAAATGATCCAACGGGAATTACTAGTTACACAAATTCCTTAGACTAACTAGTTATAAATAGTATGTTCAAGGATGAAATTGACTATATTTACATGTAATGGCAGTGGCTTTGATAAATCTTATCCAAACTTATTAAAGAAACGATTTCAAAAATAATCCACCTCTTAACTTATATCAAAACTAAACTTAGACAAAGTTATTTCTGTTTTTAAAGCTTCTGATGCCGATCAAATTAAATTGGCGGCCTATTAACTTATTACCTGGATACTTTAGAATACTAGGAAACTAGAATACTTGGATTTCTAAAAAGTCTTTTATAAAAATCTAATCCATGTTAATTTACTTAATTTTTTTTTGTTATCTGCCTAAAGCTTCTGCATGATGTTATTAATCACGTTATCTTTGTGGAAAATCTTTTTTGTGGTATATAATGAATTAGGGAAAAAATGGATTGAAAAGTATCTGTCAAACAATAATTTGTTGATTTGGAAAACAACAGATCTAGTATGGAAAAGATAAAATGTGGCGATAAAAGGTGAATTTTGCACGTACTCTGACTATGAGCTTGCTTAAACCCTGTACTAGGTGTGCCACTGAACTCGATTCTTTTCGGGGATATTGGCGTTTTAGAAGTTCGTCATTATTATCACTAAACACCATTAACTCAAATAGGATCAAATTTTTACGAAAAGTCTAAATATCTATAGACCTCAATGTAAATGACGTACTTTCTTGGAAAAGCCACATACCTAGCTCAAATCAATAAGAAGATTTCTTATGCCCTCTTCCCGATAAAGCAGCCCCCAAAAGTACATTGAGGGATGTAACAACACCTTTGAAGGAAAGCTGCCACTTTATAAATTCCCTCTCATATGGAATAGGTGGTAGAATATTATCTTAAATGTTTCTCCGTGAAGCCATTTTAAGAAACAATTGAACGATTTCATATTATAATCATATTCTAATTCAGTGATCTGCTCTAACAAAAGATGCAGATATCGTTTTGGAAACTAAGCCGCTTTCAAAAATTAATTGTATATAAGAGATCCTTATCAAACCGAAACATGCAACTTAAGTGTACCAAATTAGTTTTTCTTCTTTAAAATATAAAATGTTATTTTCCCACAACCCTGTTGTTCTTCCTTTGGTATGTCCCGGACTCATTAATTCAGCATATTTGATCATTCTTTTTTACATTTATATAATAAACTGTACATACTATACGTTGGGGTCAGTGGGAATACAGGTTCGCCTACACTGGCCCTTCAGTCTCCATTGACAATCTTATGTTCTATAATTACATTATATCTATTGTATGTAATGTAAATGAAAAATAAATTTCATTTCAGTTCTTGAATATAGTTTCTCATCGCCCTCTGGTGGTGTTATTATGTAAATACGCTTGTTTAGTTGCAATTTCTTAGTCGCTAAAACAATATTACAAATTTTCCCAGTACTAGACATCGATGAACTGCCATTTTACAAACTATCAGCCTATCTCTGTCTGCTAGAGTTATCAACCACAAACGTGTAGTTTCTCGGGCTCTCGCCAGATGGCAAGTGTGAGTTGAGATTGGTCTATTCTTGTTAATCCCTATATCTTAGCGGCAGGATAAGTTTCACTTTGTTTCTCGGATACGATGTGTCCTTTGTAATTAACATGGTCTCGGAGAAGTTTAAATTTCTTAGGGTTGAGATTAAAATCGACCCGCTTCGCCGAGTTTTATGAAAACTTATTAATCTATTAAAATGTTCGTCGTGGATTTTTAAGACAGAGATATATATATCACCGAGTGTACTAATTAAATCCTTCTGGGATTTTTCTTTAGTAAATGTTAAATCAAGAGTATATGCAATATACTAATGTGGGAGTTGCCAGTTTATATATTGATTTTTTTACACTATATATATGTTGCATTATTTTAATCTGATTTATTAACCGGACAAACAAACCTCAATATATATATATATAAGAGCATGGGACTTTCTTACTCATGGTCATTCTGTGCGTGAGGTCCGAGGTTCGAATCCCGCCCCTACGTGATACTATAGTAGGAGAACCTTTTCATCCAAGCAGACAACTGGCAAGGTTTTCTCCAAGGATTATGCCATATATTGTTAATTCTAAATTTATTTAGAATTAGTCCCCGTGGTGAAGCAATAAATTACAGATCATATACGCGTCTCCCTCATATGAGGTAGCTAAGCCACGTAAAAAAACTGCCATTTCGACCATTATTTTTATATTACTATGTGTTTGTTTTCATTAAATTGTGTATTATGAATGTTGAAATAAACGAATTGAATAGAATACTATTATTATTTATTATGATGCAGTTTCCGTGTGGACTTAATTATTTGTTTAATGTAATCAAAGCCGGTTATCAAAAATTATCTGTTACCTAGAAGAAGAAAAAAACGCCTTATGTACAATCAAATTGAGTATCCTACCAATGTAGGCCTACATGCGAGACTTTAGCAAGCCCACGTTGAACGCCTAACTAAAACTTTTTGAGATTTGAAACTTGCGACAGCAGTCCGCGTTTAATGGTGACATGATAAAGGCGTTGAATAGCGAAATGCTCCCTTAAGAGAGCCAGTCCTGGAAAATCAACATAAACGCTAATGGCATAATCTGTCAAAATGGGTAAAAGTAATTATATTGCAGGTAATCTCCGGTATGAGTGTTTGTAACTTCCAGATTTGGTGTGACCTACACAAAACACATTATACACCGTGTTTAGGTAGTTACTGCATGTATAATTTTGTTTTACAGTTTCATTTTGTCTACGACTACATACAAGTAACATGATGATGATGATAATAATCTCAAGTAACGATGATCATGATATGATGATGCTCAGGATCGTATCATCGGTGTATAGTTATTGAGGTTTTGCACTGACGTCATAAAACCACGTGATATTTGTTGTTGCCGCCATGTTGGGGGTCAAGCTATCTCTGGATACAAGGGCCTGGTACACTTGGAGCCAGGACACGTTCATGCTTGGACCTTGGTGTACAACAAATACAAAATACATCGATATTTACTACATTATTGACCATACATTGATACAAGTTTTGCTGTAAGCTATAACAGCCATGCAGGAAGGGACAAGACGACCTTTTTATAGATTTCCAGCGGATCTGGACAGAAAACACAAATGGATAGCAGGAGTAAAGGGGAGACAGAGAGAGATCCAAACGGGCCCAAGCCGACACTTATGGATGCCTAGTGCACCCTAGTGCCAGCCACTTTGGTCATAATGTGAAGCACAAAGGGTGTTAATTAATGATTTAACCATAAACAAAATAAAGTAATATGGCCTTATGCGATTGAGGTTACGGTCATTGGTGTTGTTAGACAAAAGTACACAATGTTACAACATTAGATAAAATGATTCATGTCGCTTGTGTTTTGGTGAATCTGACAGAATCAATTATACCACCTGATTAATACATGTATTGGAGATAAAATAAGTAATATGTCTAGCCACACCAATAACTCTATCAATGATAACCTGTTGAAAAACATAATTAACCTGATAGCTTAAAACTAACACCATTTTGTTATAATTATGTATATACATGTGTCATTTTACTACAAAGTCACTGTTTGATGCAGATCGGGTGGGTGCAACCATCAATGATCTGACCCATCCATCTTTAAAATAAATATAAGCCTCCAGACCTTTATTCACATTCAGTTGATCTCCTGTATAAGGGGATGGTGCACTGATCAAATAATTTTATATAATTATCAGGGTAATTGACCTCTGGATATATACTGGCATTATCATAGCTGACCCAGATCTCTGGCAGCATAGTATAGGGATCTGGACCAACTTGAATTATCTTATATTTATATCTTGCTAAGGCATCTGCTGGTAAATCTGTGCTAATTACCAAATCTGACAACTTTATGGTTTCTAACCCAACAGATAATGTTGTTTTACTTGGCTTTTAAGACGAATGAAGCTAAGTATTCAAGATATCAGGAGCGTATCTACGATCCATGTTGTTCGCTGTGTTGTACGAGACTATAAACTAGTGTACTGGCTTGTAGTCAAGCCATCACTTCACCTCCAACATGGCTGCATAAACAAAGAGTCACATGTGTCTGATGTCAGGTGCAGTAGAGTCTAGATCTAGATACAGCATTTCATCATCTTAATTGTGTTCATGATCCAATCATAATAACTTGCTTGCACGATTGGTAGTTTAAACACTAAATAATGAGGTAATGAGATAATGAGGTGAAAGTTTTAAATTTCTTCAGACGTAGGCCATAGCTGTCATATGATTATAATGATAGACTAACCATGCCCTTCAACCCCAGATATGATTTTGACATGTATTATATTTAAGGTCACTTTAAAGATAATTGCATCAGACTCATGCATTAACCATCAGTTATCATGGGATTTTTTTTTAATTTTCTCTTATTCCATTCATATAGAAATATCTAACAATGTTATACCAAAACAATTGTTCACAAAATACCCATCAAATTAATTTAAATAAAATTCCTAAAAATTATTTGTACTTTTAACATGTACCTATGCCATACACTGCTAGGAGCATTCGTCTTTATTACAGTTTCATATGTATACTTTATTACTCTGTTCTAGCAATTGGCTACTCTGTTACATTTTAGTGGAACCTTTCATTTAATGGATTATTTCAGTTACTTTCAGTAATAACATTTATAAAAATCAAGAAAGAACGTATAAAAACTAACACTTAGTAATGTGATAATGTAAGATGTGAAATAATGAACAATAAAGAAAATTAAAAAAAATTCAGTCTTGAAACACGATAGTTACTAAATGCATTAAATTATAAGGTGATAGTGACATTGTTTTATACTTACAGCATCCAACTTGAAAGACTGATAAGATACAGTGCTCCAAACATGGTGAGCAGTGGAAACTTATTAAATTGTAAGCAAACATGGATGTTACTGATATATGAATTACTGCCTTCAGAATATGAATGTTCAGCTACTTAAACATTCACTAATAAGTGTAATAGTATCCCAAATAAAGAATTTAATATGCAGTTAATGTTCGCACATATAGAACAACTCACAAATCTTCAAAGTGTATCATAACTTATTTCAACTCAAACTAGGCTCTGTAAAATAAACTATGTTTAACATTACATAATACATCATCTGTTTATAAAACCTTGTATAATCATAATTATATTATTTTTTGTGTTTTATTAATTTTGTTGTAATTGTTTGCATAATGGTAATATATTGTGATTATGATCTGAATATGTTTTACTTTTTTTCACTTAGCTTGTTTCCTCTGATTGAATTTATTTTCCTTCTGCTCTGACTTCACAATGGCAACTAGGGCAGCAACATGTGAGTATTAAGATAAGTAATGAAAATGTTATTTGGTATCATATTAATTTATTGTGTTAACTGAAATTATTTGGGA
>Ga0256913_10001992_pt1 | contig 10409 bp, 7 predicted proteins | sample Axial_MatmetaG_FD_185970 | JGI IMG/M metagenome (GOLD analysis project Ga0256913, IMG submission 185970) | Deep-sea worm associated microbial mat communities from Axial Seamount, Juan de Fuca Ridge, Pacific Ocean - Axial_Mat | ecosystem: Environmental > Aquatic > Marine > Oceanic > Microbial...
TCAACACCAGCTCTTTTGTCATCTAGCTAATTTACTCTTTCCCTTGAGTCATCCAAGTCAGTCTGTCACACACGTGTACGTCATATCTTATTTGAGCCGCATCAGTTTTCAAAGTAATGACATCTTCCTATATTTGTATCAGTTAATCATTGACATCTGCCTTGACCGCTTCCAACAAAATAAATATGTGTGTCATCCAGAGTGTGAGTTTAGCACAGAACAATATAACAACCTAAACTAAAGAACGGAAACTTGAATTGAACAGTTATTATTGACACAGAAATTGGTCCTAATTCACGAGGTTAAAATACAAATGATATATACACACTTTAATTACATCTTATAGCGTGCTTCTACGTCTCTGTGGTTGTTAAAGTCACCTTCCTGAGTCATTCCTATTGGATAATATCAACAAGAAATACACCGTACAATGTTACTTCATGATAAAATTGCTAAATGTTCAGGACAGTTTCAGACTGATATCTAGGTAATGCCAGCACTTCACTATATTAGTTAGTTGCTATACAATTGGTTAGATTTTCTGTGATTTGAGTACATCGATCTGAGATCAGATAGATCTTCCTGTGATGATTATTAAATGTTGTTGGTCTATGACGAAGTTTGTGTACACGGTCAAGGTATGATGAATGAGTCAACTGACGTCTTACGATAAATGAGTCAACTGACGTCGTATGATAAATGAGTCAACTGACGTCTTATGATAAATGAGTCAACTGACCTCTTACGATAAATGAGTCAACTGACGTCGTATGATAAATGAGTCAACTGACGTCTTACGATAAATGAGTCAACTGACATCTTACGATAAATGAGTCAACTGACGTCTTATAATAAATGAGTCAACTGACGTCTTATGATAAATGAGTCAACTGACGTCGTATGATAAATGAGTCAACTGACGTCTTATAATAAATGAGTCAACTGACGTCGTATGATAAATGAGTCAACTGACGTCTTATGGTAATGAGATGTAGTAAAAGATGAAACATCCTTCTAGCATAGCTAGGTCAGAACTGACATGTTAAAGGTCTATCGTCAACAAGTTAAACAATGGAAGCGTCTCCTTTGATGATGATGATGATGATGCTGGTACATTCTCATATATATGTTATTTAATATTGGCATGGGGGGGAATTTGTAAGGTCAAAATATTACACCGTACAGCGTTACTTCAGAAACGTGCAATTCGGACCATCAATAATGCAACATTCACCATTCACACCTACACATTATTCAAAGCTACAAGTATAATAGCTGATCAATATATATATTTCAATCAATATCATTTGTATTCGACTTCATCACAAAATATCTTCCCTACTCATTTGAGAAAATGTTCAGATTTAACCGTGCCATTCCCAACTCGCGAGCAACTTGGTAAACAGACCTGTTGTATGAAACCTGGTGCAGAACCGATTTTGCCAATAAATTTCCACTGTACGCTATTCCCCAAATATGGAACAAATGGTTTCATACACTGTCTCAGAACAGTTAGAAATTCAAAAATGTTATGAAGGCAAATATTTTTAGTTCTTTTCAAAGCCAAGTAACATGCAGCAACTCTGTTAGTCAGGCTTGAGAAAACTACAACTTACCACTATTTCTTGCCTGCCCTTTTATTTTCTGTAAGTTTCTGTAATTTTTGTGTGTTTTGGGTTAAGTTAAAGTTCTTAAGATATATATACTAATGTTTGTTTTCCTTTTTGATGTCTACGTTGCCGGCTGATGGTGATACACACACACACATACACACACAGAACTTCACTATTATGTATTATGGGGCAGTGACAAGACAGCTTCATTTGTTCACCAGCGTTGCACATCTGTTTTACAATTACATGTAACTTATAGCAATAATAATAATAATTTGGATTCATCCACAATATTCTATCAGTATTAAAGGAAAGGTTTCCGGTTGAAACAATTCACAGGAAGAGGTTAAAGTCCAGTGGCTTCCAATCGAGAACTATCTATTGAGCTATCATGGGGGGAGCTTCAGTTATAAAAGGCTTAAGTGTAATATAGACTATGAATTTAAAAACAAAATCATATATATGCATTTGCGTGTGTGTGTGTGTATGTGTGCGTGTTTACACGTAGATGTGTGTGTGTGTGTGTGTGTGTGTGTGTGTGAGTGCGGTAGTGTGCGTCTGTTAAATATCATCGCGGGGAGAGTTTTTTAACCGCGGGTATCGCGGGTACAAACATGAGAAAGGTCTGTGGGTGTGGTATGGTTTTTATATTTGCGGGACTGGGCGTGTGTGTGTGTGTGTGTGTCTGTGTATTAATGTTACTTCTATGTCGGCACTTCTGTAGGCGATGTACTTGGATGCTATAGTTATTTTAAAAGCTTATTATCTGGAGGAATCCTTCAGAAAACGTTCAAAGTTTTAGACACAAACCCTGATATGATTATTAAAGATTACTACCACCCTTTCAATATCTGAAATGATGCTTCCCTGAAGAGTATTACAGCCAAGTCTCTGAATCCAGGATGGAAGGAACCTCTAACTGAGTCAGAATTTGACTTCGAAGGTTCTCCTAATGTAGATATGATGGAGAACGCTGTAGCCGTACAGGAAATGTCTAAGGTAACTGAAGTTACTGGATTAGTGATAGTCACTGAAGATGTGATCAGGGATCTGATGATTATTATTAGGGAGGAAGAATAAAAAGGTCTTTCACCTGAAGAATTTGAAGAATTAGGATATCATCTTGATCCCACTAAAGAGACTTAGAGAGATAAAGAAGAACAAGCTGAACCAGAGTTAGTCTTTAAGGTAATGCAAACTGATAACATTAAAACCGTTTTGGTTATGTTAATGTTTAAATTGAAGAATATAACAGAATTAACAATAACTTGGAATGAGGTTACTTTGTTCATATCAAAGAAGTTTATAGCAAATTCTCAAAGAAGGAAAGAGAAAGGAGCCACAAATGACTCTTGATTCCTTCTTCAGCAAGGCAGCCAGATCTTCACGTCCCATTGTATCTTCTGATAACCCAGATGATTAATAGCTTCTCTCTTCATCACGATATGACCTTCAGCCTGGTCCTTCATCAAAGGATAATCCATCTTAGCGACAATAAGTCGCATCCAGCGATATTTGTATATAACACTTATAGTGACCCGATATAATTACAGTCCCTTTTCAAATACAGACTTCTCGCTTAGTACACTGACAAACTTCATACTATATTCATTTAATAATAAGTTAAAATTAATTTAATTTAATATAAAAATAAATATATTCTATTAATTTTAGCGGTAAATATGGTTTAATTAAATACAAATTTGTTGAACATTATATAATAATATATTCTCATACAATTTAAGACGTTATTGTAGAAGCGGAACATTGGCGAATAATGAAGGGTGGCTATATATATATATATATATATATATATATATATATATATATATACAATCAGAATCCGTTAATCCGACAAGAATGTCGGAATATCGAGTCCGTGGCATACCGATAGTCTCTGTCACACATTTTAAAATCATATAGATATACCTCCGTATTTAAACTAATATTCATTAACCATGTGCAAGATATGGAATGTCACGGAAGCCATTGATCATTTTGATGTTTGTTAACTATAGACACTATAAGGAAATACTGGTGTCACTTAGTCCATCAGATTAACTCATGATCTGCTCATTAGAAAGATCACACATTTATGTTTGCCACGAGTGAGTATCATTTGACTATTAGATAGCCACAGGCAATGGTAACATCATGTCTCAGTGTGATTGGTCAAGGAAGATTATAATTGGTTACCATATAGCAATTATCGCGGGTGGGCAGTTTAATGAATCATTAGCGACATGTTGATGTTGCATGACTGAATCAGTGGAAATAAAAACGATGGCGTGTACGATCCCGGGCAGAGAGGGCCGTCGGGTGTGTTTTTGAACTCACCCCTTAAGGTCACACAGGTGTCTGTTTGGATACAAGTAAGCCGAGGCAATGGGCTACCCCAGAGTTCGAAGCCACCTGTGTGGATTCCTTGGCTATCTACGGTCGTAAGGGCTTAAAAAAAGAGGTAACTCTTTTAGCTGGCTAAAGGCCTTTTGAAGCCACGAAGACAAAGTCCGTTGCTTAGAAGCCATTTTCTGTGATCGTCTGCTTCCTTGTTAATCTCCAGGACCAGTAAATACACACTGGCCTAGTAATTGTTAGATGCTGAGTCTAAATATTCAAGAAGAGATTATACATGCTAGTAAATAGAGGATCTGGTATTTATCTCTATATTTAACCTTCAGGAGATGTCTGCTTGAGCTTCTTCCAGAGAGGTCGTGCAAGGATATATCTAGGTAGATTTGGCGATTAAACCGCCAGTCTACATTTGTGAGCCTGGATACTCGCCATATGCTAATTCATATAAAGACTGAGTTAGCGACTAGGAGGTATAGTCCGTCTTTATTACTGGCGCCCACCTTCTTGACATCGACCAACTTGAGGAGATTTTCTATAGTCTTTTCATAAACCAAATAATTTATTAACTTATGAAGGTAGAAATCTAGAAAGCCCTGTGCATCTTCTTCAGACACACGTCCAAAGATAAGTGGAGCTGGCGGTTGCTTTGATGGAGCACTTAGCGTTCTTTGTTACGGAGGTTAGAACCGGCTTTTCAACCTCCGTTGGGGCCACATAAAATCCTAGAAGGTTGTGCTGTTCTGATACTCTAAAGTCCCGTCTTTTTTTAGTTCCGGGTGGCTGGCTATGGCGAATTCTAAGCCTTTGCAATCCTAGACCCACTGAAGGTTTCTTGTAGGCAAAGCCGGACTCACAGCCCACCCGTATTGGTTGTTTGTATCTAGGTAGAGGATTTGCTAACTGGACTTACAACGATTATAGTCGTCAACTCAATCGTCATTTGCTTTGATGTAGCATTTGCGTCTCATGGAAATGCCACTTCGCATTCCTTTCTTGATGAGAAATGCATATCTTAATCGAGTGCTCTGGATTAAGGTTGTACTGTCTCAAACAAATCCTTTTATTTGATTTGAGGATGATCACTAGCAGAAGTACATCAATGCGTAGGTATAAGTCGTGATAATTGCTGAAATGGTGGCGCCTGAAGTCTTCTCAAACATTTTGTGCGCGCGCTTAGTATTCCGCGCTGATGCGTTCGTCGGTGACCTGTATTCTATATATTCGCACAGGGAGATTCATTTTCGAAGGAGCAGGCTCCACTTCTCTTTCACAGGCTTATATTGGACTGCGATGCGAAAGACCTCGGGTGGATTGACTGAAATAAGTCTTTCGAAGAAATTGGGCAGGAACTGTGCAGATTTGGTTGAGGGTGTACGAGATGTATTTATCCGCTTGTTAGGGATGCGAGAGATCTCACCTTTCCACTAATGTTTGACTAAGAAGATGTGTTGTAGCCCCATAGGTGGTGATAGATCACTGGAATGGGATGCTGAGTTATCCCTCCCTGGCATAGGCAGTGATCATCCTTGTTCTTCACATTGATAACCTTCTTCTTTCTCATCACAGCAGCTGGTAGTGGCACGTAAGACGCATTCATCAGAGATTGGTAGCGAGAATTGTTCAGATAGATAACCTAATCGACGTCTAGATCCTTGTAGATCTGAGATACATCAACTTTCCAAAAGTATCGAGTATCTTGCCCATAACCAGATCCAGATCCACTTCGGGATCATCTGGCGTGGGTAGAGGCATCTGAACGCTTTACCAGGCGGTTTCGTCAGTCTGGCATTACAGAGTGCAACTAACACGGCCTGGTATTTTATGTTGCTGAAGTCTTGCAACTGTTTCAGCTGGTTCTACTTCATTTTTTGATTGGTGCCTTTTAGACATGTTTGTATCTCGGCTGTGACCCTCAGCTACATACATCTCCCACGAACGAAGGTTGTTATCTATGACCCAACTACACTGCCTCCATTCCAGAGTTGTATGGTAAATCTCTTACATTAGCTAGGCAAACTCTTCATCGGTGAGTCATGTTGCTAGGCAAATAGTAGGTGTTGCTCTACACCTGGCCGGCTTTAGCCAATTTTTCACAATTAGAAAATAATCCCAACAGTCCATGCCAAGGCTAACAGCTGTTTTCGCCCTCTTTCCGCAATTAGCTCCGGCCTTGGTACCACCATCAGTAGTAATCCTAGCAATGTGGATATAACATATAACATGCATCCGCAATGTAGTTGTACTGCGACCTGTATGTCACTGGAAGTTAATAAAGGGAGTTCAGGGTCTTGTGTTATTTGGTCTCATTTACTAGTATGGGTGACCATTTGGGGGTTAAATTCTGTACTGTTGATACACATATAATCAGCATGCTTTGCGCGCCACATAGGATAGCATTGTTGTAATTGAGGCGTGGTGTTATCAGTACATGAGCCAGTATTGTGCAAGTATAACTTGTGATATACCACTTGAAATTACCAATTTTACGAATTGGTAATAACAGGCTTTAGACATTGTATTTCATTCTCTCCACTGTCAGAGAAGTACCAATTATTTTTGAGAGTACTTTCATCTAATCGAATCTGGATTTCATCACTCATCCAGACCTGAAGTTTTGGTCAGAAGATAAAGAGGTATGTCTTTTCCTAGTTCAACATAAGCAGATTTACACTCATCTAGTCGCTGATATTAGCCAAACAAGCTTCTACTTTCTTTCAGGGGTCTGGCAAGTTTCTTGATTCTTAGCATTCAATTTCTCAAGTATCTTAGACAGGCAACACTATACCCACTCGGTAGATTTCAACACGTTAACAAGTTTTAGTTTCTTTTTGAAACAAAGTGGAACTTTAGGATCTACCAATGATTTGTTTATGATTGAAGCAATCAAGGGAGGTACATATTCCAGCATTTGTTTCAACAGTGTTACGGGCCATTGGTTAGGGAGATTTCAGGATGTTATCACATACCTCGTACTTTGTTTGTTCTTTTGTCTTGGAGGATTGAATGACGTTCAGAACTGATCCTTCTTTGAACAGAACCGTCACATCGCCACCGGCCTTATCTGATCATGCTAGCTTCGTAACCACAAGGTACCAGCTTAGACAACACTTAAGCATCGATAACCAGTGTGCTAAGTGTCTGTCATTGCCGGAATATCGATGCTATGAGAAGTCGCCAAATCGGCAATTCACAATTCCTTCATCTTGTTTACTGAGCGATAATTCCGACAAAAATGGATCAATGGTTTAGTTGACTTCAAATAGCGTTTCACTTATTTGATAATATGCTAATTTAAGTGGTATATAGGGCTATAGAAGAATATCCATAATTTAATAGAGCTATATAGCCACAGATGAGAATCTATCATTTTAATAATAAAAATATACGTCACCTGTTGTGGTCATATATTAATATGGAGATAATTTCAGTGTTTAGTAACACCGCTTCCTCGGTACATAGTATGACCAAAGACTATTTATAACAAGACGTGTTATTTCACGTTTTAACATAGGGCTCCCTTCGTTAACATGGCGCTTAATGGCACTGGTTCATTCTGCGACGCTTTCGGCTGCAGTAACAGAAAAATTATGCACAAATAAAGACATCCCCGAAAGGAAATGAAAGCTAGTGTAAAAATTTGATATGATCTGGCTTTTTAAATAAAGGATATTTAAAAATAAGCATAACAATTTGAAGTAGACACGCCCCTACTTGACATGACCCAAGCAGTAGGCCCAAGCAGGATCTATCTAGATCTATATTTGTTTCAGATAAAATCTTATTAAATTTTATTGATCAATATCAACCTATTAATCACAAAATAGGTATGTAAGATATACATAAGCTTACAGTTATGTACTGGAGCCACTGAAGATGTTATGGGTGGGAGGTATATTTTACTTTATTATTGTTAATAATATAATTGGACTTCTAAAATTACATTACTATAATCAGATAATTTTCCCCTAATTACAATAATTATAAGTAGCTGAGTATTTACATGATCACCTGCATCCATATTTATTTTTAAACGTAAGCAATTGGTACTTATTGATATATATGGATTTCTATTTATAATTTAAATGTTATAAAATTAATTATTAAATACCTCAACTAGTGGTAGAAACATTCATTTTGTTATTTTTTCTATTGACAGAAGTAAAAGATGGGTTATTAATTGTTGTCGTTCAGATATATGATGAGGAAAGATTTAAATTACTTGAATACTAATTGTAGAGTGTATCATATACACTTCACTGAAACGGAATTCATGAACCAGACAACTTATCTAGAATGCTCTTCCAACTATTTTTGATGTGCCAAATCCACCGCATGCATCCACTGAAATCAAAGAGGAAGGTATTAACAGATAGGAAACAATGCATCAAACCAATGAAATTTTGTCAGCCCATTTCATATCTTAATACAAAAAAGGATTACCAGCACCTGAATTAGTATTTGAATGTTCAGCTCATGTGCTTTAATTGGTATACTTCTCTTCATAACTTAAATGCATATCAAATCAAATAACCAACTTGAAAAAAGGAAAACATGTGTTTACATATTGTGTATGCACTTGGTTCAAGTCATTATTTTACAAGGTATTGTTCTGTTTCAGTCCTCGAAGTTCTATGATGATGAGATACCATGTAAACAGGCCAATCTTTTTGTTGCAGATGTACTGGTGTTATCTGTTACAGTAGTCAATGCTTGTGTCTATTACATCTCTGGGTATATTCTGTATAACTTTAAACAGTTCACTGATCTGGACTAAATGTCATATTTTTGTAGTAGTGGTTGTTTAGAGCTGGAAGCAACTTGGGTTATTCTGTCCATTTTTGATAACAAATGACTGATTGTAACTATAGATGAACCTGTGGCACAAGATATTTGATGCCGCTTATTGTATGAAAGTACTAATTTCTCTATCTCTAACATGTTAGCACAAAAATAAACATTGTTAATATTCCGTGTATATTCTTTGTTCTCAGCTGGGCAGGCCTATATTGTATGGTCTATATTATTGAGGTGTAGACTTTAAATGAACTTATAATTTTTTTAGTTAATATATGATAAACGGACATGATGATTATATGGTTAAGCATATGACTAGATAGAAATAGCATCACCGTCTATTTTTACCCGACATGAAGGCTGCCGATAACTGATAAGTTCTGCTTATAACAGATAGAGTAACGGCGTCGGTCACTTCGGAAACAAAGCGGCGGTCCATCTGACATCGCGTGGCTGGAATAGCAGGAGAAGTTAAGAAAGAACTGGTAATGAGCAAAGAAGTGCTTGAAATGTAGTCATCGATGCTCATGAGGATATATTAGCATGAGATAAGAGAATATCACATTTAATATTTCATCAGCAATTTATTATTATTGTTATTATTATTATTATTATTAATCATACTGGAAACTAAGGTATCAAAACTGATTATGTTATTGAGTGGGTAATAAGTTAGCTATAATTAAAACCAGATTTTGTGATTTAAGTAAATAGAAATGAAAACGCGTGTAAATGCTGTTGCCTGGAACAAACCCGTACGCGGAAGCATAAGTTTTATTATTATTATTATTAATATTATTGTTATTATTATTATTATTTATTAATGACACTGACAAAACGGGTAGGATTAAAATTAATACCAATAGGACTGAAAGGATTTATAATATGAGGAGCAGAATCGAGATTAATCTTAGCAGTTATACAAATATTAATAATAACATCAGTAATATAAATAGCATTAGCAATAGTAGTAGCATTTGTAACAACAATGTTGTTGTTGTTGTTGTTGTTTAATCCTATGTAACAAACTATTCCAGGTTACCCCACATCCCGCCATAATGGAGTTCGAAGTGCCACCTATTGACATCGGCATCATGGCACAGAACGGCACGGGACTGTCGGAAGCCGGTCTTGCCATGAAGGACATAATGCCATACACGGTACAGGACATGATCTTCTCTCTGAGATGCCACTTCTATTTATGGACACCGAGAGAAACCATGTTCAAGACGCTAGCTGAAGTGCCGAACATGTTCACCAGGGTAAGCGTATCTTCATAATTAACATACGCGCAGATATAACATATCAAAAGAGTCAGCTCCCGATTAACCGGCTTTCGATTTAAAAAAAAGAACCTTTCGCATCTGTTTTGTATGCTACAATGTCCCAGCAATAAATAGATCGCGCATGGTGGCGGGATAATTATAAATATACCCAGAAGTTTATTTTGTATGAAATGGTCACTACAACCTTTAAGCAGGTCCATTGCAGTGCCGCTCTTATGACCGTATAGCAAATATTCCCATTATATCCGACAGGTTATTTCGTATATGCCATTCTTAGTCGTGTTCGAAATAATAGGCTTACTGGCTAGAGGCAAAGAGTTACCGCGATGGAATCACTCTCTCATGAGCGTCTGCACAGCAA
>Ga0256913_10001993_pt1 | contig 10396 bp, 9 predicted proteins | sample Axial_MatmetaG_FD_185970 | JGI IMG/M metagenome (GOLD analysis project Ga0256913, IMG submission 185970) | Deep-sea worm associated microbial mat communities from Axial Seamount, Juan de Fuca Ridge, Pacific Ocean - Axial_Mat | ecosystem: Environmental > Aquatic > Marine > Oceanic > Microbial...
GTGTTTGGTTGTGCTAAAGCGAAACTAAAGCGCTAGCGCATTACACTTTTCCACACTTGCCACACTTATAAAAAAAACTTTTTTTACTTTTTATTTTTATTTAGAAATTTTTTTAGAAAACTTTTTTCTGGAAGTATGGAAAGTATGGCAATCTGGTCATATTGTTTGATTATAGCCTAAAAACGCATAAATATTGCCACACTTATGGCTTTGTAAGTATGGCAATAAGTATGGAAAAAACAGTGCAAAGTGTGGAAAAGTATGGAAAATAATATAGTACAACGCTAAAACAGCCAATTAGGTGCCCAAAGATCGATTTCAAAGTGTGGAAACCATACCCAAAGTGTGGAAATTGCCACACTTCGAGTATTCCAAAGTATGGCAATTTTCCCCTTCCTACCAGACATAATAATAAGTTGAAGTGTAAGTGCGCCTTTCTCTATGCTTTTTGATGTCGTAGATCTTCATCATTTTAGTTAACTTGCCTTGATTACATAATTCCCTACCATTTACCCAGTAAAATGTATCAAGCATCTTTGATTGCTCAATTTTTTTATCAATAAGTTCTTGCTTGGTAATATAAAGTCTAAGATTGTCCTTAACGTCATTCGAACTTTTTGGCTCTGGATAGAATTGCTCAAACCATTCATAATCAGCTAATTTTAATTTCTTTGCAAACAACTCATACTTGTTCATGCTTAATTCCTTAATATCTTCCTTTGTTTGGTTTTCAAGAACCTCATCAACAGAAACTGAATCATAATTATAATTAAGCAAATATTGAGTGAATTTTGGTAATTCGTTCTCTAAATCAGCGATGAACTTATTGGGATCTTTCTTGAACGATGCCACGTCTTTTAGCTTTCCGCCGGTTTCAATTACGTTAAATCGTCTATCTTGTTCTTCTATCAACAGAGGAATGGCTTCGTTACTGAAAAACAGAATATTTGCAAAGTTGTCTATCTCATAAGTCCTTACATGTTTTTCGTTAACTATTATTTTACTATCGGTAATCAATGCTTTTATCTTCGACTTTACACTTCTTTTGGTTCTGGTCTCATCGTTTGCAACTTCGTTGAATGCTACAAACAGCTTATTGTTCATATATCCGTTAAAATCGCTTTGAAGTCTATCATCGTCAACTACAATTGTTTGATTCTCTCCAAAAAGAGGTTTTATGATGTTGTCGAAGAATAAGTTTTTACCGGATCCTTGAACTCCTTTAAATACCCAAGCCGTCCTTGCCTTCTCTCTGGTGTTGAAGGTATAACTGAGCCAGTTTACAAAGTGTTTTCTTTCGTTTTTAATTGGGATAAGGTTTTTAAGCAATTCAAAAGTCCTAGGACACGATACTTCCAGATCGATCTTTTGATTGTCTTTTTTCATAAACATATAGGATGTAGGTGTAAACAAGTTAAATGTCTTGCCGTAAAGATCGAATTTTTCTCCCATATCTTTTGGATTGAAAACAACTTTGAACGTAGGGTATATCCCCGGCACTTTTATTCCATGATCTATCAATATGTTTTCCAGTATCTTTTCGTCTATTCCAATACTTAGGGTATCGTCATATTTTCTATAATAACATCTACTGTTGCTTGTTATGTCAATAAAAGGTACTATCGGATTACTGACAACACTCTCAACGATCTTATCCTTGTTTATCTCTCTTTTAGACTTGATCAGCCTCTTGAATGCTGCTAATGAAATATTATTAAAAATATTCTTCAGTGGGTTATACAAGTCGGCAATCATACTTTCGTCTCTTATCTGATGAAGTATTGTAAATATCTCTTCTTCCTTTCTCTTTTTCTCTATCGTGTTGAGTTTATCATACTCTTCCAGTATTCTTTCTATCATCCATTCTGCACCCAAAACTATCTTTTCGCTTAAGATAAATTGAAGTTTGGTGACTCCAAAAGCCTTGAAATACTCATCCGGATCCTTCTGGGTTCCATACTCTTTCGGGTCTATCACATACGGAATAATATTTGTCTCCTCCAAGACCATCATTACCGCATCTTTTGTATTGTCAGCACCAACTCCATCGTTATCGAATGATATTACCACATTCTTGATCTTTCTCTTTCTTAACCCTTGAAGATGCTTTTTACTTAATTTGCCTTGTCCTACTGCTGTAATGTTTTCTATTCCCGCAGCTCGTAAGTATATTGCATCGGGATATCCCTCTACTATGAGCAGTGTATCTTCGTCTTTGGTTATTTTATCCAATCCGAACAGATCGTCTTTCTTTAATCCCGGAGTGCTGTCCCACCTTACGTTTTTGTGGGTTTTTCCGTCAAACGAAGTAACCGATATCCCTTGCGGTTCAATTGCTCTTTTCAAGAATCCGGTTATCTCTCCATCAATATTGCGATACGGAAAAGCTAACCTAAAATTATCGCCAAAGTATCCTTGGAGTTTGAGATTTCCGATATCGTTTTTCATCTCCGGATATTTATCAAGCAGTTCTTTCTTGATTTCATAACTTTTTGGTAAGTAGAACCATTCGGTTTCCTTTAACACATCCGGATCGTATCGCCTAGTTTTTGTAAGATATTCCAGAGCTTCCTTCCCTTCATCTTGGTATAGTTTCTCTTTCCCTATTTCGAATATCTTCTCAAAAAGAATACTTCTCTTGATTCTCTCTTTTCTTTCCTTTTCTTCTTCCGGGGTTGGTTGGTTGTTGTTTTGAACGTTACCTAAGTTGACATTCAATTGAAATGTATCGTTTAACCATTTTAAGGACTCCCACTTGCTCAGTCCCTTAACTTTTTCGACCAGTGAAATTGCATCACCGCCAACTCCACAGTTAAAACAATAACAAAGTTGTTGATTTGTATTTACGTGAAATGATTTTTTACTTACCGAGTTATGACCGATCGGACATGTTCCATGATAAGTGTCTCTACCTTGTTGTGATAGATTGCTATTTAATTTAATTGCAACATCTTTTATGTTAAGGCGATGTTTAACCTCTTGAAATTTGTCTCCTATATTGTTGTTTGAAAACATTATTTGTTCCTCTCTGTTTAGACGATGTATTCGATGCATTTTTCAATGCATGTATCATTGACTTGATAGATCTTATGGCTGCTCCATAAGCTAACGGCTCTACCAAAGTTCTCATTGCGTAGAAGTTATCTATCGCTTTTTGGAGTTGAGTGTTGTTCTCAAATTCAAACTCCGTAGTGTTGTTATTTACTAATCTTGTATCCTTTATGCGATTACCGGTGGTAAAAAGATAGGAAGCAAGATAGAAATCTTGTGTAGAATACGCTGATTGCATATTACTATTCTCCTTGTAGTTAAGTTTATGTTGGATTTTTAGGTTTATCGTGGAAACAGATTAGAGGGGTAAAACTCAGTTAATTATGTTTTGAATCCGCTGCCGATCTGTTGAGTATTTATTTGCTTATAAAATATTATACTATTTTTTAAAATTAGGGGCAAATTTTTTTGAAAAAAAAGTAAAAAAATAAAAAAAATTACTCCCTTTTTACTCCCCGAATTTTTCTTTAAAATAACAAACCCTCATAACTTATTTAGTTATAAGGGTTTACCTGGTGAGTGCACCTGGGCTCGAACCAGGGACCCTCTGCTTAAAAGGCAGATGCTCTACCACTGAGCTATGCACCCAACACAATCTATATTATCCATTTTAAATCGGATTTCAAATTTAATATTAATATTTTAAATCTTCAACATTTTAAAAAATTATTCATATGTAAAAAAGTTATCATATCTTATTTGATTGTGGTAATACTAATTCGTAACTTTATTTTACATATTTAAAATGAACTTAAAAAATTAAACGTCAAACTAAATAAGTGAGGAGGCAGTATGGATGAATCAATAGTAATTGTAAAGGATTATGCGACAACATATGGAGTAAATATTCTAATTGCAATAATTATTCTTGTTATTGGATTTTGGATTGCAAAAGTGATCACAAAATCTTCAGTAAAAGTAATGACAAAGAAAGAAATGGATCCTACTCTAGTAAAATTTCTTTCCGGTATTATTAAAACACTGCTTTATGTATTTGTTATTATAGCTGCAATTGACAAAGCAGGAATTGAATCGACATCATTAGTAGCTGTACTTGGTGCCGCCGGTTTAGCTGTAGGTTTGGCTCTACAAGGTTCTTTATCTAACTTTGCTGCTGGGGTAATGTTGATAATTTTCAAACCGATTAAGGTAGGAGATTTTGTTGAAGCTGCTGGTGTTATGGGAGTAGTTCAAGAAATTGGGATTTTTGTAACAACACTTACAAGCCCTGACAACAAAGTTATATATGTACCTAATTCTCAAATGGGCGGTGGAATAATTACAAATTATTCTGTTAAAGATACCAGAAGAGTAGATATGGAATTCGGAATTGGTTATACAGATGATATTGATAAAGCCAGAAGAGTTATTCTTGAAGTATTAAGTAATGACGAAAGAATTCTAAAAGATCCTGCTCCGGATGTATTTGTTGCAACATTAGCCGATAGCAGCGTTAATTTTAAAGTAAGACCTTGGGTTAAAAGTGGTGATTATTGGGGAGTTTATTTTGATGTAACAGAAAACATTAAAAAGAAATTTGATGAGAATAATGTCTCTATTCCTTTCCCACAAACAGATGTACATTTATTTCAAGAATCAAATAATTAAGGTTCTCGATTTCTATATTGGTCAGAATACGTAAAATTAAAGGGGACATTTTATAGTGTCCCTTTTTTTATTAATTCCGAATGAAGTTGTAATAATCACTATTTTATAATTGAAAATACAATTGTATTTTTACTTGATAGTTTTATTTAAGTTAATTACATACCTATGAAAATTTATTTTATCAATATTATATTTTTTATTTTTATTGCATGTAACTCTTCTGATAATAATACTCCAAATAATAATCAGAACAGTAATAAAACTAACAAGCAAAGTGAGAAATTTGGGTTAGGTAATAATTTAAAGAATGTAGATACTAATACTATTGATGGAAAAGAAACAGTAGATGGCACCAAGGTTCCTTCAATTTCGGAATTGTGGAACAGCTATAAGAAATGTAAAGCTGAAGCTGAAATTGATTATGAAAATGGTGATATTGAAAAGATGGTAAAAAACTTTATCGCTTCTGCCAATGCGGCAATTGAACTTAGCAGAGATGATCTTGCAGCTTGGCAGTTTAATAATCTCGGTCATTATTCTATTGAGGAATTTAAAAAGAGAACAGATTATCAAAATAGGGTAAGAACTTTGGCGATAATGAAGAATCAGATTGAAAGGGATGCTTACTATAATGAAACAAAGCAAATATTTCGCCAGAATTACCATTTACTAAAAGATAGTGAGCCATATCTAAAAAAGGCTCGGAGACTTGATAGGAAATATAAACGTTCTGGTAGAACAGAAGCAATAAGAAACAACCTCAGTTTTATACAATGGGTAAAAGAATTCTTAAGGAAATAATTTACATTTTCAACGGAGATAAAAATGGATAAGCAAAGTTTTAAGTTAAGTTCTTTATTGGTGCTAATTGTAATTGTGGCAATATTTCTTATTCAAAATACTCAAGTTGTTCAAATCAATCTATTATTGTGGAATATATCAATGTCAGCGGCTATACTTGTTGTTATGCTGTTAGTAATTGGAATATTAATAGGTTGGTTTTTAAAAGGATACTTAGCACATAAGAAAAGAAAAGAACAAGAAACAGAGTAATATTCATTATTCTTTTGCTATTTTTGTTTATATAAATTTAGGTTTCATTTCATAATTATTCGATGGTTATATGTACGATTTTTCACTACATGAATTAAAAATTATAAAAGCTGAATTCGAAAAATATTCCGGTGAAAATCCTAACCACGAAGAACTTCTGAAAACAGAAAAATTCTTTCGCAGAATATTAAAAAACAATAATGCCATCAAACTTCTAATTGACCGAGAAACATTCCAAATTGTTGATAGTAATGAACTTGCTCAAAATTTTTACGGGTTTAACGAAGAGGAACTCCATCAGAAACAAATATTTGAGATTAATGCTCTTACCAAAGATGAAGTAATTGACGAATATGAACGTGCAATAGCCGAAAGCCGGGATTACTTTGAGAGCCGACAAAAAGATTCGCAGAACAACATTAGAAAAGTAATTGTTCGTTCCACCCCTATTACTCTAAGTGGTAAAAACTATTTCTATCTTGTTATACATGAATTGGAAACGGAAATAGAAGAAGAACCTGAAGAAGAAAAAGAGCCGGAGAAAAAAGAACCGGCAATCTATTCGCTTCCGAACTCAGCGGAAAAAGAGGAATTGGATAACGATTTAGACATAATTGAGAAAAATGCCCGTGAGCTTGTCGTGCTTTCAAATAAATTGGCTCAGTCGGAAGAGAAGTTGAAAGAACTCAATGCAAGTAAAGACCGCTTCTTTTCTATAATCTCACACGATTTGAAGAACAGTTTCTTTTCAATAATGAGCTTGAGTAAGAGGTTAGCTGATCCGAATTCTGATGAAACCGAGGAGCAAAAAAGAGAAAGAGCACAACTTCTGCATGAAAACTCTAAAAAGTTGTATTCGTTTTTAGAGAATTTACTCACTTGGGCTAGAGTTCAGCGCGGTGAAACTCTTTATGAGCCGGGTAATAAAAATCTGAGAGAAATTGCTTCCGAAATAATAGATATTTTTAAATTGAAAGCTGATGAGAAAAAGATAAATCTAGAAAATAATATTGATGATAGTATTGAAGTTTTTGCCGATGAAAACATGGTAAAAACTATCTTAAGAAATTTAGTATCGAATGCAATTAATTTTACAAAACCCGGCGGAAGTGTAAAAATATTATCTAAGAAAGAAACTGATGAAGTGATAGTTACTGTTGAGGATAACGGCGTTGGTATTAGCGAGGATAACCAAAAGAAACTACTTCGTATTGATAAGAAGTATATCGATAGAAACACCGAAGGAGAAGTGGGCACTGGTTTGGGACTTATTCTTTGTAAGGAGTTCATCGAAAAACACGGTAAGAAAATTTGGATTGAAAGTGAGTTAGGAAAAGGAAGTCGTTTTAACTTTACGCTTTCTCTTGCAAAGCAAAACAATGATTCATCAGAAGAATAATAATTTATTACTCATATTTAATATCAAATAGTTTCATTAATTCTTTTGTATGCAACACACCCGTTCGGCTTCTATTGGTCAGCACAACAATTGTCTTTTCTTCTTTTAACGAACGTATAAAGTACGATCTGAAACCTTTCCACCAACCGGTATGATAAACTATCTTACTACTATCGGGCAGCATGTTGATTCTCCATCCGTAACCGTAATTGTCGTTGTCGTAAAGTTCTTTATGCCCGAGTTGATAAGCTTTTTCAAGTTCGTCGAGTGAGACCAATGTTCCTTCAAAACATGCTCGGCTGAATTTATTCAGATCTTCCACAGTCGAATATATTCCCTTATCACCAACAACACCGTTAAGATATGTGTTTTCCGCCCTTCTTCTCCAAGAGGTATATCCTTTAACTTTGCTGAAGTTTATCGAGTCGATGTTTTTATCATAAACGTAAGTATCGTTCATTTCCAATGGGTTAAAAATTTCCTCTTTCATAAACTCCGGATAAGTTTTATGAGAAACCTTTTCTATGATTGATGCAAGCAAAGCGTAATTTGTGTTGTTGTAGTTGTATCTTCTTCCCGGCAAATAGTACGGTTGCGGTTTGTACTTGATCATCAAATCAATTACGTCATCATTATCGATTGTTCTGTTTCTCGAATCTCGCCAGTATTCATCAGCGAAGTACATATAGTTGGGCAACCCCGATCTGTGGATCAGAAGTTGGTGTATTGTAATATTCTGATATGGGAAATCGGGGAAGAATTTTCTTACACTGTCGGAGTATGAAATTTGACCTCTTTGCTTAAGGAGCATTATTGCATATGCTGTCAAAGTTTTGGAAACCGAAGCAAGTTGAAAAGCGGAATTTATTTTAAGCGAATCTTTTTTCCGCATATCTGCAAAACCGAATGCATTTTCGTAGATAATAGTGTCATGAACGCTAAATAGTACAGTACCGTTAAATAGACCCCGTTTATATCTTCTGGTAAAAAAATGCTCAATCTTTTGTGTTAAAGGTGGTTTTTCAACATAAACGAATTTTGGTTTATTTTCATTTATGCTTATTTCCTTTGAAGGAGTATTGTTATCGTTGGATTTTATAGACAAACGCCACAAAAGCGATATCAGAAAAACCGCAAAGAGAAAAAGACTTGATATTTTAAAGCGCATTCAGAAATATGACAATTTTTTGAAAAATGATTATGTAATTTATTAAAAATTTGTAAAAGTATTTTTTTATAGCAAACAATAATTAAGGCACACTATTCCTACAAATTTATTATCTCTTTTTTAGTATTTTTAGCATTAAATAAAGTGATGCTATGAATAAAAACGAAAAAATAACCAGAAAAAGTAATTGAAACATTTGTACCGAGAATGATAATGACCCTCAATAAAACCAACCTTAACAATAAAGAAGACCCTGAAATATTCCCTCGGTTGTTTGTCCGACAGTAGTTTCCATCTATTCTTTTTCGTAATTTTATTTATAAGTTTATAGGGTGTTCTAGGAATGAAAAATAAAATTGTTTATCTCCTTTTATTCGGTTTGTTATTTGGTTGTGCCGAACAGCAAGAAACTCCGTACATAAAATCGATAAAGGAATATCACGCTAAAAGAATAGAGAGATTAAAACAACCTGACAGTTGGCTTACGCTTGTCGGGCTTTTCTGGCTTAAGGAAGGTGAAAACACTTTCGGAACGGATAAATCCAACGATATTGTTTTCCCCGAAGGTACAGCGCCTAAATTTATCGGGGTTTTTACCCGTAACGATTCAATTGTAAATGTAAAGATTAATAATGATGTTAAAGTATTCCACAATGATTCACTTGTAACATCTTTGATTTTGCAAAACGATATGTCCAGAAATCCAACCATTCTGAAACACGGTTCACTTACTTGGTATGTAATTAAAAGAGCGGATAAATTGGGTATCCGGTTAAAAAATTCCGAAAGTAAATTATTGAAAGAGTTTAGCGATATTGAAATGTTTCCGATTGATCCGAAGTGGAGAGTTGAAGCAGAGTTTTTAGAATATGATAAACCGAAGATTGTTGAAATTCCAACCGCAATAGGAACAGTGGAAAAGGGAACAGCTTTTGGTAAGCTTAAATTTAAAATTGATGGAAAAGATTTTACTTTAGAACCTCTTGGAGAAAAGAATGAACTTTTCTTGGTATTTGCTGACTTAACGAACGGAGAAGAGACATACGGCGCCGGCAGATTCCTTGCCGTTGATAAACCGGATTCTACGGGAAAAATATTTATAGATTTTAATAAAGCATACAATCCACCTTGTGTTTTTACAAAGTATGCTACTTGTCCGTTGCCAACAAAAGAAAATATGTTAAAAATAAAAGTAACTGCAGGTGAGAAAAACTTCCATTCTGCTTATCATTAAATTTTCAAAAGAAGGAGAAATCATGAAAACTAAATTATATCTATTGTTTATTTTGTTTGCAATTTATTCTATTGTTAACGGACAAGATTTTAAACGTTATCAATTCAAATCCGGCAAAGTGGTTTACAAATTATCGGGAATGATGACCGGAACCGAAACTATGTACTTTGATGATTACGGTAGAAAAGAAGTGCGCTTCAATGAATCGACTATTGATATGATGGGAATGAAGCAAAAAACAAATACGCAAACTATTACCGATGGCAAGTATATATATTCAATTAATAAACAAACAAACGTAGCTCAGAAAATGGAAAACCCGATCTATTCAATGTTTTCGAAGGAAGACGATCTTCAAAAAATTGGCGAAGATATAATGAAAAAATTGGGAGGTAGAAAAATAGGTAGTGAAACCGTTAAAGGAAAAGATTGTGATATTTGGGAAGTGCAAAAATTAGGTGGAAAGATATGGGTTTGGAAATCACTTGCTGTCAAATCCGAAGTTAACGTTATGGGGATGAATATGAATCAAATAGCTGAAAGTATTGAGACCAATATTAGTGTTTCACCAGATCTATTTAAAATTCCCGAAGGAGTTACGATCCAAGATATGGGCTCAATGAATAACATGATGGGTAAATAAGTTTAATTATACTTACTAATTGTGATTCTTTTCTCCTTTGAAATTGAGTTAAAACTTATATATAATAGTACTTAATTAATCGTAAAATTTAAAAACCTCCGAAGACAAATCTTCTGTGTTTTAAATGAACTCTTCGGGGGTTTATAATAATTTTGAAATAAAATATTATAGATGAATAAAAAACTTATTATCTTTTTCTTTATTGCTGCAAGTGTTTTTCCTAAAAGTTTTCTTAATTAC
>Ga0256913_10001994_pt1 | contig 10395 bp, 6 predicted proteins | sample Axial_MatmetaG_FD_185970 | JGI IMG/M metagenome (GOLD analysis project Ga0256913, IMG submission 185970) | Deep-sea worm associated microbial mat communities from Axial Seamount, Juan de Fuca Ridge, Pacific Ocean - Axial_Mat | ecosystem: Environmental > Aquatic > Marine > Oceanic > Microbial...
TATCTCTACCGTCTCGATGGACTTACCAGAGCCTACGAGGCGGGATGCGACGACGTGGGAATCGGAGCCCTCTTCGGACTCTACGACTGGAGATTCGAAGTCTTGGCGATGGTCGAACACGCCAATTTCCTAATGGATCGCTTCGGATGCGGACCGCACACCGTCAGCTTCCCGAGAATACGCCCGGCGCACGGAGTCGAACTCGAAAACGACCACATCGTATCCGACGCGGATTTCAAAAAGCTCGTCGCCATACTCAGACTGTCGATCCCATACACGGGCATGATCCTGACCGCCAGGGAGACACCCGAGATCAGACGCGAGGTGATGGAGTTCGGCGTGTCGCAGATCGACGCCGGAACCCGCATCGAACTGGCGGGATACACGAAAAAAACGGGCGCGGAGGGAAAGCAGAACCTCGAGGAGGAGCAATTCAGCATAGGCGACACCAGAAGCATGGACGAGATCGTCCGCGAACTGCTCCAAAACGATTACATCCCCAGCTTCTGCACCTCCTGCTACCGTCAGGGACGCACCGGCGAGCAGTTCATGGAATTCGCGATTCCGGGCTTCATAGAGAAATTCTGCACCCCGAACGCGATGCTGACTCTCAAGGAATACCTCCTCGACTACGCGTCGAAAGAGACGAACCGCGCGGGAGATGATCTGATCAAGCGCGAGCTGGAAAAATACAAACATCAAAACAAACAGGCCCTTATAGAGAAGCTACGCGAAACCGAAAACAACGCAGAACGGGACCTCTATTTCTAAATTCGGAAACGAAATGATCGACAACACGGAAAAACACGATACGAAAGCCACCGCAAGCCCGGGAAAGCCCGACCGCGGCGACATAGCGGAGATGCTCGCCACCGCCACGACAAGCGGGACCGAGTCCCTCTTTAGCCAAGCCCTCGGAGTCCGCGTGGAAAAACTTGGGACAAAAGCCTACCTCAGAGGAATCGTGGAATTCAGCAACGTCTGCGCCGAAAACTGCCTCTACTGCGGCATAAGGAAAGACAACCGGAACGCGAAGCGCTTCACACTCCCGAAAGAGGAGATACTCAAAGAGGCGCGCGGGATACACGGGAAACGCTACGGCTCGATCGTCCTCCAAGCGGGCGAACGGAGAGACAAGGAATTCGTCCTGTTCGTGGAGGATATTCTCAAAGAAATAAAGAAGATCGGCGACGGCGCCCTCGGGATAACCATATCCCTGGGAGAACAAACCGAAGACACCTATAAACGCTGGTTCGACGCGGGAGCCCACAGATACCTCCTCAGAATAGAAACATCGAATCCCGCGCTCTTCGCGGAGATACATCCGCCCACGGCCTCCTTCGAAAAACGACGCGGATGCCTGGATATCCTCCGGAAACTCGGATACCAGGTCGGAACGGGTGTCATGATCGGGTTCCCCGGACAGTCCATAGGCGACATCGCCGACGACATAGAGTTCTTCAGGAGCCAGGATATCGATATGATAGGAATGGGGCCGTTCATCCCGCATAAAGACACGCCTATGGGCGCGGAAAGAGCGGACTTCGATCCCAGATTCCAACTCGAACTGGCGCTGAAAACCATCGCCGCCACGAGACTAGCGCTTCCCGACGCGAACATCGCGGCGGCCACATCGTTGCGGGCCCTCCGGGACGACGCCAGAATCGACGCGCTACTCGCCGGAGCAAACGTCCTGATGCCCAACGTTACGGACGGCGCCGTCAGGCCGAGCTACGACCTCTACGACGGCAAACCGATGGACGACACCGACCTCGACGCGGTGGAACGCGAACTCCGCGCCAACGGGCTGGAGATAGGCTGGGACGAATGGGGCGATTCGCCGCGGTTCCACAAACGGAAAACAGCGATGGAGGCGACGCGCCATGCCTGAAAAAAAACATAGAATTGAAAGGGACGCGGTTGGAGAGGTGGAAATCCCCGTGGACGCGCTGACGGGAATCCACGCCGCCAGAGCGGTGGAAAACTTCGATATCGCGGGACGTCCGGTGCGGACGGAGCTCCTGCGGGCCTTCGGACACGTCAAACTAGCCTGCGCCATAACGAACCGCGATTTGGGGTTCATCCCTGGAAAAACATTCGAGGCGCTCGAACAAGCCTGCCGCGAACTTATCGACGGAGAACTCGCGCGCCATATCGAAATCGACGCGCTCCAAGGCGGAGCCGGAACCTCCACCAACATGGCGGTCAACGAGCTCATCGCTAACAGGGCCCTGCAAATACACGGGGCGAAACCTGGCGACTACCATATAATACATCCAAACGACACGGTGAACCTGCACCAGTCCACGAACGACACCTTCCCCACCGCGCTCAAGGTCGCCGCGCTTTTCGCGCTTGGAAAACTCGAAAACGCCCTGACAAGCCTCGTCCAGGCGTTCCAGGAGAAAGAGCGTGAGTTCGCGGACGTGGTGAAGGTCGGGCGGACCCAGCTCCGCGACGCCGCCCTCACCACACTCGGAAGGGAGATGGGCGCGTACGCCGAGGCGTTCGGACGCGACAGGTGGCGCGTGTTCAAATCCACCGAAAGGCTAAAAACGGTGAATCTAGGCGGGACCGCCATCGGAACCGGTCTGGGAGCGCCGAGGAAATTCATCTTCGCGGCGGTCGACAATCTCAGAAAATCCACGAAACTCCCGCTGGCGAGGGCCGAGAATCTTTTCGAGGCGACCCAGAACAACGACTCGTTCGTCGAGGTCAGCGGAATCCTCACTGCGTGCGCCGCCTCGATGATGAAAATATCCGGCGACCTCAGACTCCTATCCTCCGGCCCCGAGGCTGGACTCGGAGAGATTAAACTCCCGCCCCTGCAAGCGGGCTCCTCGATAATGCCGGGAAAATTCAATCCGGTGGTTCCGGAAGCCGCCACGCAGGCGGCCATCGCGGTCGCCGCGAACCACTCGGCGATAACCCACGCCGTGGCGAATGGAAACCTCGAACTCAATCCGTTCCTGCCGCTAGTAGCGGACAAACTGCTCGAATCGATAGCGCTGCTCGAACGCGCGGCCGCCGCGCTGGCCGGAAAATGCGTCGCTGGAATCGAGGCCGACGAAAAACGGTGCGCCGAGCACGTGGATTCCTCCACCGCGCTCCTCACCGCCCTGGTCGAAACGATCGGATACGGAAAAGCCGCGGAAATCGCGGAGACCGCCGCGCGCTCGGGACGAACGGTCAAACAAACCGCCATCGAGGACGGTTTCATCGACGCGGAGGCGTTCGACGCCCTGACAACTCCGGAAAACGTGAACAAACTCGGCGGAAACACACTTCGGAGCCCGGAAAAATGATAAAAACCCCGAAAGGACTCAGAACGCAAATAGGGATATTCGGACGCAGGAACGTCGGAAAATCCACGTTCCTCAACGCCATCACGCGCCAAAACGCCGCGGTCGTATCGAATGTCCCGGGAACCACCACGGACCCCGTCGAGAAACCGATGGAGATGCTCCCGCTGGGGCCGGTGCTCTTCATAGACACGGCGGGAATCGACGACGACGGCGCGCTCGGCGGAAAAAGAATCGAAAAAACGAAACGCGTCTTCGAACGCGCGGATGTCGCGATAATCATCGCCGCCGAGGGCGAATGGGGCGGATTCGAGGAGAAACTAATCCAAGAATTCAAAAAACGGAACACACCACTCATCGTCGTGTTCAACAAAACGGACATCGCGCCCCCCGCGCCGGAGACCATCGAAAGACTCGACGCCGACAATATCCCCCACGCCGCGCTTTCCGCGCTCTCGGGAGAAGGGATGGAGGGGTTCAAAAACAAACTCCTCGAGGCGTTGCCCGACGAATTCTTCACGCCAAACACCATTCTCGGAGACCTCGTCCCCCCGGGGGGATTCGTCGTCCTCGTCGTCCCCATAGATCTCGAAGCCCCGAAAGGGAGGCTCATAATGCCCCAGGTCCAGTCGATACGGGACGCGCTCGACAACGACGCCTACTGCGTCGTCGTCAAGGAACGCGAGCTCGCAGCGGCGCTCGACAATATGAAAAAACCTCCGGCTCTGGTCGTCACCGACTCGCAGGCGTTCCTGAAAGTCGCCGCGGACGTCCCGGACGAGATTCCGATGACCTCCTTCTCGATACTGTTCGCGAGGTTCAAAGGCGATCTGACGGCGTTCGCGGAAGGCGCGGAGCGTATCGACGACCTGAAACCGGGCGACAGGATACTCGTCGCCGAGGCATGCTCACACCATCCCGTGGCGGAGGACATCGGAAGGGTCAAAATCCCGCGGTGGCTCGAGCAATACGTCGGCGGCAAACTCGAATTCACCCACCACCAGGGACACGATTTCCCGGAGAACCCCGGAGAGTTCGACTTGGTGATACACTGTGGCTCGTGCGTGTTCAACCCGAAAAACCTCATGGCGCGCGTCGCGGCTTGCGCGGAGGCGGGCGTTCCCATAACGAACTACGGCGTCGCCATAGCGCGCGTCCTGGGAATATTCGACCGGGCGATGGAACCGTTTTCACCGAGCCGGATCCGATAGGCGGATTCGGTCGAAGCTATAACACGCGTCAATAACGACGCTAAAAAAAGGAGAGGAACGATGAGCAAGAAAGTCTACCTCGTGGACGATGACGTGGATCTCGTGGAAAGCATGACGATGGCGCTTGAAAACGCCGGGTGCGAGGTCAAAAGCCAGAACGACGACAAAAACCTCGTCGAAAACATCCGCGCGTTCAACCCGGAACTCATCATCCTGGACGTCATGTTCCCGGACGACGACGGAGCCGGATTCAAAATGGCAAGGGCCATCGCGCATCACGACGGAATCAAAAACATCCCGATTCTGATGCTCTCGGGCGTCAACAAGGAAGGCGCTTTCCCGGGAACGTTCACGAACAAGGATATCGACGACGTCTATATGCCTGTCACGGAGTTCATCGAGAAACCGATCGATCCCGACGCGCTGGTCGCGAAAGTCGAGGAAATGACCAAGTGACCCCATTCCCATCCCCCCTCTTTCCGCCAACCATGACGGAAAGAGGGGATCTTTCCGCTATTCCCAAAAACACCAAACAAAAAACATCACCCGAAACTCAAAGCCCCCAAAGGAAACGCTTGCCCTTGACAGGCGTTGCGCGTATTGATATCCGGGCTATATTCCCCTCTTCACGCCGGACGGGACGGGGGCGCGCCCCACTGGCGGGAGAACTGTCGAACGCGCGCCGCAACGATACGGAACCGTTACGGAAAAAAACATCATGCCCGAAACATACAGGATAGAGATCTCCCCGCTAGCGGGAATAACCGACTCGAAAGGCGAAGCCACACTGCGCCAGATAAACGACTACTTCGGGTTGTCACCCGAAAACGTGGCGACGAGATTGGTGCTCACGATACACGCGGACATCTCCGCTAACGACGCGGAACGAGTGGCCGCGCAATTCGCGAACCCAGTCCTCCAAAAAGGAATCGTCGGCGAAACGAAACGCGGAGATTTCGACTGGCTCGTGGCGGTGGGATTCCTTCCGGGAGTCACTGACAACGTCGGACGCACGGCGCACGAGGCGATAGGCGATATCGTCGGGCGCGACCTCCGCGACGACGAGTTCGTTTTCAGCTCCACCGAATACATGATCAGTGGAGGCCAACTTTCACGGGACGACATCGAGCACATAGCCAAAGACCTCCTGGCGAACGAGCTTATCGAATCCGTCGCGGTCTTCGCGAAAGAGGACGTTTCCTCCAAACCATTGCCTCTCAACCTCCCTCTCATGCCACCATCACAGCCGGGAGCGGTGGAAACGGTGGATCTAGACGTCTCCGACGAAAAACTGATGGAAATCAGCTCCAAAGGGATTTTGGCCCTCTCACTCGAGGAGATGAAGGCGATACAGGCGTATTTCCGTTCCGCCGAGGGACGCGGAGCGTTCGGACTCGGAAACACTCCCACCGACGTGGAGTTGGAGGCCATCGCGCAAACCTGGTCGGAACATTGCAAACATAAGATTTTCGACGCCGAGATAGAATACGACGACGGGAACGGAAACGCCGAGAAAATCGTTTCCCTATACAAGTCGTTCATACAAAAAAGCACCCGGGAAATCGGGGAGAAAATAGACTGGCTGGTATCGGTATTCCACGACAACGCCGGAGTCGTGGCCTTCAATGACAAATTCGATATCGCGTACAAAGTCGAGACTCACAACAGCCCCTCCGCCCTCGACCCATACGGCGGGGCGATGACGGGAATCGTGGGCGTCAACCGAGACCCTCTCGGAACGGGACGCGGGTGCGACCTGCTCATGAATGTCTGGGGATATTGCCTGGCCTCTCCCTTCACCTCGGCGAAAGAGGTTCCGAAAGGACTTCTGCATCCGCGGCGGTTGCGCGACGGAATACACAAGGGCGTCATCGACGGCGGAAACCAAAGCGGCATACCCTATGGACTCGGATGGGAGTATTTCGACGAACGATACCTGGGAAAACCACTCGTCTACTGCGGAACGGTGGGATTGCTGCCGAAAACCATCGGCGGAACACCGGGACACGACAAACACATAAACCCCGGAGACCTCATCGTCATGACGGGGGGACGCATCGGGAAAGACGGCATACATGGAGCCACTTTCTCCAGCGAGGAACTACACGGAGAAAGCCCCTCCCAAGCAGTCCAAATCGGCGACCCGATAACACAGAAAAGGATGTCCGACTTCATTGTCGAGGCGAGAACGGAGAATCTCTACAACTTCATCACCGACAACGGAGCGGGGGGACTCTCCTCCAGCATCGGAGAGATGGCGACGAAATCGGGCGGATGCGAAATGGATCTCGCGAAAGCGCCCCTCAAATACGCGGGACTCTCACCTTGGGAAATACTCGTATCCGAGGCTCAGGAAAGGATGAGCTTCGCAGTGCCCCCGGAGAAAATCGACGACTTCATGGACCTCGCGAAACGACGCGACGTGGAGGCGACCGTCCTCGGAACATTCACCGATTCCGGAAAATTCCACATCCTATACGACGGCGAAACCGTGGCGTGGATCGATTTGGAATTCCTACACGACGGCCTCCCGAGAATGCGACTCAAGGCGAAATGGACCCCGCCAGCCGCCAACGCGGAAACGCCTCCTTCCCTGGACGACGCGGATATCGCGGGGGATATCGCGAATCTCGCGGGACGACTCAACATCTGCTCCAACGAGTTCAAGGCCCGCCAATACGACCACGAAGTCAAAGGAATAAGCGTGACGAAGCCTTTTATGGGAGTCGGACGGGATGTCGCAGCCGACGCGGTCGTCGCCATGGTCGAACCAGCGGGAAAAGAGGGAATCGTCCTCTCCTCCGCCATATCCCCGCGCCATTCAGATATCGACACCTACCACATGACGGCGTGGGTGATCGAACTAGCGATAAGGCGCGTGATAGCCGCCGGGGCCACCCCGGACGGAATAGCCCTCTTGGACAATTTCTGCTGGCCCGACCCCGTAAAGAGCCCGAAAACCCCCGACGGCGAATACAAGCTCGCGCAGCTCGTCCGCTCGAACAAGGCGCTTTACGAGTACACGAAAGCGTTCGACGCCCCGTGCGTCTCCGGAAAAGACAGCATGAAAAACGACAGCGTTCTGGGAGGAAAGAAAATATCGATTCCACCTTCCCTGCTGATAAGCGCCATAACAAAGATCGACGATGTGTCCAAGGCCATCACACCGGACGCTAAAAGCCCCGGCGACGACGTCTATCTCGTCGGAACGACAAAATCGGAGCTGGGAGGAAGCGAATATTTGGCTATGCGCGGAAACGACGGAGGCGAAGTCCCGAAAATAGACGCCGGAAACGCCACCGCCATACACCGCGCCGTCGCGGAAACGGCGGATAAACGCCTGGCGCGCTCCATGCACGCCCCGGCGCACGGCGGTTTGGCTATATCCCTCGCGAAAACCGCGATGGCGGGAAGGCTAGGACTGGAAATAGACCTCGACGCCGTCCCGACGGAACACAACGCCACCATATCGGCGGCGGAAAAACTCTTTTCAGAATCCGGAACGCGCTTCCTTATCACCGCGCGACACGAAAAAGCCGCGGAAATCGCGGAAATACTCTCGAATGTTCCGCACGCCAAGATTGGACGCGTCGTGGAAAAACCGGAAATCGAACTTACGAGCGGCGGAAAAAAACACGCCGTTCAACTGGACGCCATCCTGGAAAAATACAAATCAACACTCGACGGAGTCTGAAAATGAGGACTAAAACGATTTTGGTGGCGGGGGGCGGAGGCTTTCTAGGTTCCCACCTCTGCGAACGCCTCCTCGAAGACGGAAACGACGTGATTTGCGTCGATAACTTCTACACGGGTTCGAAAAACAACATCCGACACCTCCTCCCACACCCGGGATTCGAACTCATCAGACACGACATAACATGGCCGCTATACGTCGAGGTGGACGCGATATACAATCTAGCGTGCCCGGCGTCACCCATACACTACCAACACGATCCGATACAAACGACAAAAACCAGCGTCATGGGCGCGATAAACCTACTCGGAACGGCTAAACGACTGCGTATCCCGATATTCCAAGCATCCACATCGGAGGTGTACGGCGACCCCTCCATACATCCACAACTCGAAACCTACTGGGGAAACGTCAATCCAATCGGACCAAGAAGCTGTTACGACGAGGGAAAACGCTGCGCGGAAACACTTTTCTTCGACTACCACCGACAACTGGAAGTCGAAATCAAAGTCGCCAGGATTTTCAACACGTATGGCCCCAGAATGCTACCGGACGACGGCAGAGTCGTCAGCAATTTCATCGTCCAGGCGTTGAGAGGCGACGACATAACTATATACGGCGACGGCTCCCAAACACGGAGCTTCTGCTACGTCGACGACCTCATAGAGGGATTCGTCCGCTTGATGAACACCCCGAAAGAGGTCACAGGCCCTGTCAACTTGGGAAATCCCGGCGAGTTCACCATGCTGGAACTGGCGGAGAAAATACTATCCAAAACCAGCTCGAAATCGAAAATCGTCCATAAACCCTTGCCCCAGGACGACCCGGCGCGACGCAGGCCGGACATCTCCCAGGCGGAGGAGATTCTCGGTTGGAAACCCGAAATCGACCTCGACGAGGGATTGGAGAAAACTATCGCGTTCTTCGCGGAGAAACTGCGCTGACGAAAACACGCTGAAAAGGAACGGAAAAGAAAAATGAGCCTATCCAGAGAAACACTTCTCGAACTCGCCGAAACCCATGGAACCCCGCTCTACGTCTACGACGGCGACCTCGCGGTCCGACGCTACGAGGAACTCTTCGAGTTCATCTCCTGGCGCCCGCTCCGGATACACTACGCGATGAAGGCGAACTACAATCCAATCCTCCTCCGCCTCCTCAAAGACGCCGGCGCCTCGATCGACGCGGTCAGCCCCGCGGAGGTGGAACTCGCTCTCGCGGTGGGATTCCCGAAGGAAAATATCATTTACACCGCCAACAACATCACGGACGCGGAAGTCGCGGAGGTGATGGAAACGGGAGTCATGTTCAATATCGGATCTCTCTCCAGACTCGAAAAATTCGCGGCGGCGTACCCAGGAACATCCATCTGCCTACGATTCAACCCCGATGTCGTCGATGGCGCGCACAAACACATAATGACGGGGGGAGACCTCACTAAATTCGGAATCTTGATGAAAGACGCCGACAAAGCCGCGGATATCGCGCGGAACGCCAATCTGAAGGTCGTGGGACTACACGAACATACAGGATCGGGACTCCAACACACCGAGTCGGTGTTCAAAAGCATGGAAAACCTGATATCATTGGCGACGCCCGAACGCTTCCCCAACATAAGATTCCTAGATTTCGGCGGAGGCTTCAAAGTCCCATACGAACCGGACGAACCCCGAATAGACTACCCGGCGATGGGCGCGGATATCGCGCGCCGCTTCGAAAAGTTCGCGGAACAATACGGAAAAACCAATCTCGAAATGCGCTTCGAACCGGGAAAATACATCGTCGCCGAGGCGGGATACCTCATATCAAGAGTCAACACGATCAAAAACAACAACGGACGACTCATCGCGGGATGCGATTCCGGATTCCCACAACTAATACGCCCCATACTCTACGAGGCATACCACAATATCGTAAACCTCTCGAACCCGAACGCCACGAAAAAAAAATACGACGTCTGCGGAAACATCTGCGAAAGCGGAGACCGATTCGCGGAACAACGGGAAATTAGCGAAATACGCGAGGGCGACCTCCTGGCAATCGAAAACGCGGGAGCCTATTGCCACAGCATGGGAAGCGTATACAACCTACGCCCAATGCCACCGGAAGTCGTCGTGGCCAACGGAAAAACGACACTGACAAAACCACGCGTGTCGAACAAAGCCATCGCGGAATCGGTAATCGGTAA
>Ga0256913_10001995_pt1 | contig 10391 bp, 7 predicted proteins | sample Axial_MatmetaG_FD_185970 | JGI IMG/M metagenome (GOLD analysis project Ga0256913, IMG submission 185970) | Deep-sea worm associated microbial mat communities from Axial Seamount, Juan de Fuca Ridge, Pacific Ocean - Axial_Mat | ecosystem: Environmental > Aquatic > Marine > Oceanic > Microbial...
GACCCCGGAGGAGCGGAACCTGGTCCACCGGGTTATCTATGAAGAGCTCTGTTGCGGCACAATCAGGGAAACCTCGAAGAATGCCTATGTCGACATTGTGAACAATCTCGGCCGCAGGGGCGCGGAAGGGGTGATTCTTGGCTGCACGGAAATATCATTGCTCATCAAACAGAAAGATGCCGCCCTGCCCCTGCTCGACACCACGGCCATCCATGCCCGGGAAGCGGTCCGCTTTGCCCTGGAAGAGTAAGCGCTACGTTCGGGAAACAGAATCACCAACCAGCCTGTTGAATATTTCGACAAACTCCTGTTCCCGACTGACAAAGGCGTCGACAATGTCCGGATCAAAGCGCCGGCCCGCCTCCTGGATAATGACCTGCAGGGCCTGAGCGTGGGTCAACTGGCCGGCCGGATCAGCGGACATGGTCAAGGTTTCATAAAAATCGGCCAGGGAGACAATCCGGGCCTCAATGGGGATGTCATCCCCTTTCAGACCAAAGGGATAACCGCTCCCATCCCAGCACTCGTGATGGAAATAGGCAATATTGCGGGCAAAACTTAAAAACCCACTGTCCGTCTCCTCTGATTTCTCCATTGATTTAATAACATTGCCGCCAAAAATCGTATGCTGGCGGATCAGCATTTCTTCCTCATCGCCCGGGTTCCGGCCGGCAAACAGGATGATATCCGGTATCCCGACCTTGCCGATATCATGCAGGACCGAGGCCATCACCAGATCTTCCAGCCTGCTGCTGCTCAGTCTGTGCTGATACTCTGATCGTCCGGCAAGGGTCTCGGCAATGACACGGCTGTATTCCCGTATACGTTCGAGATGATTATCCGTGGTCACGTCCCGATGTTCGGAAAGGCGGGCCAGGGCCATGATTGCCGCGGTTTCCGTCTGCTTGCGCAGATAAAGCCCCTTTCTGATTTCCTGCTCCATGACTATCCGGTCCGATATATCACGGATGATCAGCTGCAATCCTATCATACGTCCCTGCCGCTTGAGCATATTGCCGTTGATCTCCACGGCCACGACCCGGTCATCGCCAAAGACAAACTCGGTCTGAAATCCGGTGATCACCTTACCCCGGCCGGCTGCGCCAAGCAGGTTGTCCTGCATCTCGCCGCGGGCATGATCGGGCACCAGGTCGAGAAGATTGATGGCATCACCACGCACCAGGCCGAAATGACTGTAAAAGGACGAGCTGGCATACAGAATTCGGCCATTTTTCTCCACCAGCACCACATCATCGATCAGATAATCAAAAAGCTGGCGGTAATGGCTCTCGGTGCGCTGATGCTGCTCGGCACGGCGGCTCATCTCTTTTTCAAGATTTTCCGCCTCCTGCTCAAGATATTCGACGGCCTGCCTTTCCTTGACCTGGAGGCGAAACGATTTTTTTCTGGACCGGGTCTCAAACCAGCACTGGATAGCGGTCAAAACAACGAAACAGGTCAGAAAAAAAAGGTTGTTGAACAACAGGGGAAACTGGCTGGACATATCGACGCCACTGTACAGAACAGCGGCAAGATACACCCCTATGGCCAAAATGCCGCAGGCCAGGGCTTCCCACATGTTCAGGGGCATCAAACCGGCAAAAAGAACAATCACGATGATAAAGCCATTGAAGTCTGGCGACTGCAATCCGCCGGTACGATGGACCATCACCGCAACAAGTATCAGGGAGAACCAGTACAGGCCGCTGGAGAGTATTCCGGCATGGCGATACCGGCTGTCCCTGCTGTTCAGATAAAAGAGCAGGCCATAAAAAAGAACAAAGACCAGCCGGTAGAGGATGAACTCGGAAAAAAGAGCTGGCTTGAGGAGATAATCAAGGGGAACATAGAGCCAGAAAAGCAGGGCCGCAATGATAAGAAGATAGGAGAGGCGCTCGTGAAAAAGCCTCCTCACTTCTTTTCTGTACAGATCAGTAAACTGATCCGGGGGTCCGGTTGCCATGTTCTTCCTACCTGAGCAGGATCTTCATCCTGATGCGCATAAATTCCTTTTCCGTGGCAAGAAAGGCATCAACGACCTGAGGGTCAAAATGACGATCCCGTTCCCCGACAATAATTTCCCTGGCCCGCTCATGGGCCAGGGACTGCTTGTAACAGCGTCGTGAGGTAAGGGCGTCATATACATCGGCCAGGGCGACAATACGGGCCGAGAGTGGAATATCGATGCCGCTTTTTCCCTCTGGATAGCCGCTGCCATCCCATCTTTCATGGTGATACTGGGTTATCTCCTGCCCCATGGTCAGGAAGGTGACATTGCCCGCATCACGACAGGCACTGGCCAGCACATCCCGCCCGTAAACACAGTGTTTTTTCATAACTTCAAATTCTTCTTCGTCCAGTTGCCCGGGTTTACAGAGGATGGCATCGGGAATACCCACCTTGCCGATATCATGAAGCACCGAGGACAGGGTGATATCCTCAAGAAAGGATGGAGAGATGAGATGCTGGAGGCCCGAAGTATCGGCAAGGGCAGTGGTCAGGATTCTGGTGTATTCGCGGATCCGTTCCAGGTGCGTGCCGGTCTCCCGGTCACGGTATTCGGCCAGCTTGGCAAGACCGATGATGGCGGCCCGACGGGAATGATCCACCAGCCTGCTCGCCTCCAGGACCTGACGCTCCATTTCCTTGCGCCGGGTGATGTTGCGGATTACCAGCTGCCAGCAGGGTTTGGGATCCCTGATGGCTATCCAGTTGCCGCTGATTTCCACATCCAGGATAATTCCCTTGGCGGTGCGCATGCGCGCTTCCATGGCCCGGATGGGACTTGCCTCCCGGGCACGGGCCTGCATGAGGCGCCTGATCCAGCTCTGCTGTCCCGGAACAAAAAGGGCAAAAAACGATGTATCATCAACCTCTCCCCTGCTGGCAAACACGCCGACAAAGCGACGATTCCAGAAAACAGGTCCCCCCTCTTCGGCAACCAGGACCACCATGTCCTGAATATTTTCATAGAGTTCACTGAAGCGGAACTTGAGTTCCTCAAGCTGCTGCAGACGCTGTTGAATAAGAAACTCAAGGTCGCCGGCGTAGATGGTCAGCTCATTGTTGAGCTGGCGCAGACTCTCCCGGCCCTGCCAGATCTGCTTCCGGTGCCTGGTCTCGTCATGGGATTTCAGCACCACAACCGCAAGAATGACAAAATAAAGGGCCGTGTTCTCAAGGAGATGAATAAAATCCAGCCGCGACTTCGGGTAGCCGGCAACAAACTGGCAGCCAAGGTAGAGGAAAAAAACCAGTACTCCGATAAGGACAATATCCCGTATTCGCAGGGGAAGGACAGAGAGGGCAAAGGAAACGGTCAGGACAATGCCGAGGAAATAGGCTGAGGAAAATCCGCCCAGCTTTACGACCATCAGAGAGATGATCAGGGTGGCGGCCATAAGACCAAAGAGTATCAGGAAAAATGTATGTCGTTGAAAAGACTTGAAATGAAGAAGAGCCAGGCAGAGCAGGAAGATATATACCAGCACCAGACGATAGAAAAAAAACTGCGAAAACAGGGTCCGGTGAACAACAAAGTCCAAAACGGCAAAGAAAAGAACAAAAACAATGCCAAGCCAGAAGACAGGAATAGCCCGCTGCAGCAGCAGTCCATTCTGCTCCCGCAAAAAGCCATCTTCAATATTGTCCACCGGCAAATACGCCATTGATTGTATATGAAAGCCCGGTCATGTCCGTTATTGAGGGCATCGGCTTTCATCCCTTCGTTGTCCCGGTGTGCCGGGATGGGTTTTATATGAAAGCCCGGCCATGTCCGTTATTGAGGGCATCGGCTTTCATCCCTTGTTGTCCCGGTGTGCCGGGATGGTGGTTACTCTTTAACAGCCACGGCAAAGAGATTTATTCTCTCCTTCTCGCTGAGAACGGTTGCCCCGCCAAAGGGCGTATCGGCAAAAAGTTGTTTGAGCTGCTCCGTATTTCTATAAATCAGTTCCCAGCGCAGAATTCTGTCCATAAAGACCGAATCGCTGTGATAATCAAGGTTGCCGAGGATAAGGGTACCGCCCGGTTTGAGCTGGTGATAACATTTTGTAATCAGCCGCCTGAAAAGCCTATCATCAAGATAATCGCAGAGCCCGGCCGAATAGATGATGTCCTGCGGTCCCATTTCCTGACGGCTCCGGCCCAGTGCCCATTTGATGACATTTTCCTGCATGAGACGGATTGAGGCGGAATGGGGAAAGGTATTGACATGTTTATTGGTATACTGCAATGCCTCGGAATCGATATCCACGCACAGTGCCTCGATCAGGTGGGTGTATGAACAGTCGGCAAGAAAATCAAAGAGTTCCCGGTTGGGACCACAGGCAAGATTCATGATCGCGATTCGTTTATCCTGTGCGGCCAGTGGCGCAGTCAGACCAGCCAGCTGATCGGCAAGCAGCTTCCGGCGGCCCCGGATCGCCCTGGACGAAGGCCTGGCAAGGCAGAAGGCATCGACAACCTCTCCCACCCGGCCCGCTCCCTTGGGCGTGTTGCCGTAGATATGTTCTATCATCAGAAAATCGCCGGCATACCCCTTGGGTTTATGATAACTGCGCTCGGCATGACGGCTGCGCATGAAATAGGGATACATCTCCTTGAACACATAGCCCCACAACGTCTCCTCATATTCCGTGCCGGCCAGGAGCCGTTCAAATTCAGGCATGGAATCGGCGAGCAGATTCAAGGCCGCCATGCAGCGGTCTTCCAGCTCCCTCCTGTCTTCGGCATCCAGATTTTCATGAAGGGCAAGGGACATATTAAACAGCTCCATGGAGATCTTCTCCATCCGCTCATGGACAAGATGCCAGAGTTGTGTCTGGATGAGGATGGATGGCAGAGCCTTTGCCTCCATATACTTGCTGGTACGCCGGCCGGCCATGGAATCGGCATAGGCGGCAAGCGGCGACGCCTCTCCGGCAAGACGCCGGAACTTGGTGCATATTCTCCTGGTCAGGAAAAGGAGGAAATCGGTGAACAACTCCGGCGCATCGGCGCGGATTGTATCCATGACCTGCTGATCAAAAACAGCCAGCTCCACCTCATCTGTGGCAATCAGGGTACGGTCCCTGGCGCCCCTGTCAAAAAAACCGACCTCGCCAAAAAAATCACCCGCACCGATCAGGGCCACGACAATTTTCGTGTTCCTGGCGCCGCGATACGAAACCTCCACTGTACCGGCATGAACAAAATAAAAGGCCTGCTCGGCTGTATCTTCCGGGGAGACGACCGTATCACCAGCTGAAAACGATCGGGTCCGTGCATAGAAAAGGGCCTGGGCAATACACTCCTGATGATCGGACCAGGGCGGGCGGATCTGGCTTGCGGCCTCCATGTATTCTCCTCCGAAAAAAAAAGTTAAGGGCTCGCGCAAAAATAACTTCGCAACGTTATTTTTGTGCGAGCCCCAAGATGGGAAAACAGGTGTATCTCTCTGTAGTATTATGCGTTACCAGATCACACAACTCAAGAAAATTTGCCGGGTTTGAAAAAGCGTGGCCAGATGCGGATATCAATCAGGGGGCCGATCCGGACAGCGCCATGGCCAGTACCTGTTTGAGTTCATAGAGCTTAAATGGTTTTGCAATGGCTGCCATAAAACCATAATCCCGAAAGTAGGCCATGATCGGGTCATTGGAGTAGCCGCTGGAGACAACTACTTTTGCCTCCGGGTCCATGTCAAGGAGCATGCCCACAGCTTCCTCACCACCGATACCGCCGGGAATGGTCAGGTCCATGATAACCAGGTCAAAGGGGTCGCCCGTTTCCATGGCTCTTTTGTATTCCTCCACAGCCTCCTCTCCGTCGGTGACAAAGACTGCCTCGTGGCCCAGGTATGCAAGCTGGGAGGCCATTACTTTCTGAAACAACTCTTCATCATCCATGACCAGTATCCTGCCCGGCCGGGTTTGAGCTTCCTGCTCTGCCATGTTGTCCTTCTCCTCCGGAGTAATATCTGTCGCGGAAGCGGGGAGATAGATGGTGAAGACCGTCCCCTTCTCAGAAAATGAATCGACAAAGATCCCGCCCTGATGCCTGTTTATAATCGAATGGCAGATGGCCAGGCCAAGCCCGCTTCCGCCTTCCCGCCTGGAAAAAAACGGGTCAAAGATGCGGTCCTGTATCTCCGGGGCGATACCGGGTCCCTGATCTCTGATGGTAATGCACACATAGCGGCCGGTTGCCAGTCCCGGCAGATCAAAGCCGCTTTCAACACGCACATTACTGCATTCTATTTCTATCTTGCCGCCATCGGGCATGGCCTGGCGGGCATTGAGAATAATATTCTGAATAACCTGGCTTATCTGGCTCCGGTCCACGTCAACCAGCCAGAGGCCGTCACAGAAGAGATACCGGCACGAAACCCGGCTGCCGTGCAGAACAAAATCGGCGGACTCACGGATCAGCTGCCCGAGAGAGGCTGTCTCGCGGATGGGCTCTCCCCCCTTGGCAAAGGTAAGGAGCTGCCTGGTCAGGGACACGGCCCGGCCACTTGCCGACAGGGCATCCTCCAGCAACGGTTGAACGGATTCACCTCCCCGGCCAAGACGCAGGGCCAGTTCTATATTGCCCTGAACAGCGGTGAGAATATTGTTGAAATCATGGGCTATGCCACCGGCAAGGACCCCGATTGATTCCAGTTTCCGGATCTTGAGCAGCTCATTCTCCATACGCCGCTCACTGCTTACGTCCCGGAACACCCAGACTACCCCGAAAGCCCGTCCCTCGTGATTGAGGATGGGAGCACAGCTGGCCGAAACAGGTTGCTGCAGTCCATCCTTGCTGACCAGGACAGAATTTTCAAAAAAATCCAGTCGCTGGCCGCTCTCAATAACACGGTCAAGGGCATCATCGCCAAGGGGATGACCGGCGGTGTCGATCAGGAAAAACACCGTGGCAAGGGGAAGACCGATGGCCTCTTCGCTGTTCCACCCGGTCAGCTCTTCGGCAACCCTGTTCAGCAGGACCACGGCGCCAGCGGTATCCGTGGAGATAACGCCCTCGCCAATGGAGCGTAGGGTGACGTCGAGGCGTTCCTGCTCGGTAACAAGCTGCTGTTCGGCCCGTTTTTTTGCATCAATATCCCTGACCACGGCAAGGATAAAGGATCGCTCCCCGTCTCTTGTCATGGTGAGGCTTACCTCTGTCCAGAACAGTTCACCGGTTTTTCGGCGTGCCAGCCACTCAAAGGTCTGCGGTCCTTCCTTCCGGGCCCGGTGCAGCCAGGCCATGGCCTCTTTTTGGCTATAGGGACTGCGGCCAAGGCTCATCTCCTCGACCGGCATGGCAAGGGCCTCTTCGTGGCTGATGGCAAACATCTTTTCCACTGTCCTGTTCACGTCCAGTATTCTGCCGGTTTCCGCATCATGAACAAAAATAGCCTCGCTGGGGGCATCAAAGATAGTCTGCAGATACTTTTTGTTGCTGGCCAGCTCGCGAGTGCGATCTGCCACGGTTTTCATCAGTCCCTCCTGTACATTGAGCTGGGTCTGCTCTGCCTGGCGGCGTCGCTTGACCTCACGTTGCAGGCGGGAGTTCCAGAACCAGAGCAAAAAAATGGCCAGCAGGGATATCGCCGCCGCCATGGCAAGCCTGAAAACGGTCCTGGTCGAAAGGCCGACTTCATAGCCAGCCGCCATCCAGCGATTACGGATTACCTCGGCCTCTTTGGAAGTGATGGAGTTGATGCCCTTGTTGAGGATGGAAACGAGCATGGGCCAGTCCTTACGGACTCCCATGTACAGGAACTGGCGCTCAAGCGAGACCGGGGCCGCGACGCGGAGATTGGTGATGTTGAGTTTTCTGATCCAATAGGTGCAGGCGGCCAGGTTGCCGATCAGGACATCTTCCTGGCCCCTGGACACAGCCAGAATTGTCTCTTTCAGGGTATCGTAGGTATGGGCACTGTACCTGGTATGTTCTTCCAGCCAGGCCGCGTGGGAGGTGTTGGCCTGGACCGCTATCGTTTTGTCAACCAGATCATCCGACCCGGAGATAAACGGGGCATCGGAACGGCAGAAGACCATTCGATAGAAGCCGAGATAGGGGAGAGAATAGGAGAGGAACCGGGAGCGTTTGTGGGAAAATCCTATGGCAGCCAGCATATCGACGCCACCATTTTCCGCCCGGTCCATGACCTGCTGCCAGTTCAGACCGGGTACAACCTGAATGCTCAACCCCAGCCGCCTGCCAATCAGATCAACATAATCCGAGGCAAAGCCGCTGTAGCGGCCGCTGGCATCAAGATACTCAAAAGGGGCAAATTCCGGATCAACGCCAAGCCGGATAACCGGATGTTCTGCAATCCATGCCTTTTCCGCCGTGGTCAAAAAAACAGGCTGGCCGGCCTGGATCCCGGGAGGGCTCAGATCGTTTACATAGGTATCGATGATCCTCCGGACCGGATCGTTCCGGTCCAGATGGGCCTGTTTCAGATACCGGTCAAGGACGTTCTTGAAATACGGGCTGTCCGCGCCATGAAGAGGCAAGGCGAACTTAACATGAACAGGATTATAGACAACCGTGGTGGGCACAACATCATACATCTTCTGGAACATGCGGCCAAAAAGCCTGTTCACGACACCCACATCGGCCAACCCTTCCTGCAGGGCCTGAAAGACATTCTGATAGTTTTCGTATTCGGTGATGGTACAGTTCACCTTGAACCGGGCAACCTGGTTATAAAGGCCCTGCTCACCGGTGGTGTGGATACCGCCCCGCATGGTTGCAACCCTCTTGCCTTCCAGTGAGAGAATATTCTCTACGACAATACCCGGCCGGGTATAAAGAGTGCCCCAGTTAAGGAAAACAACCTCATCGGTAAAACCATAAAGATCGGTCTTTTCCAGAGAATAAGCGACATCCGGCATGATATCGATTCTGCCGGCCCGGAGGTTTTCCAGCCCTTCAAGCCAGGTTCCGGGCACCCACTTGATTTGCCAGTGCTCTTTTTGAGCAATATATTGGAGTATTTCAGGAAAAATTCCCTTTTGCGCTCCTCCCGGACCATGAAAAAATTTGGGCGGATTCTCATAATAACCCACCCGCACCACCCGGACCTCTTCTTCAGCAGCAAGGGCAACCGCGCAGGCTGCACTCATTACCAACATCACAAGACAGAAAATTGTCCGCGGTCTGATATCTAACCAACCTGATCGTCGCATCATCACCTGACAGACAATGGCAAGCATGCCTGTCTTACCTGTTCCTTTTGGTTCCCTTATAGGTAAAGGCCTTGCCGATCATCTTGAAAAACGTACCCTTGTCAATACCGATGTCCCGTCCGCAGGTGCAGTAGAGCCTCTGGCCGTGTTCATAGGTATTGTAAAATTTATCAATGCGGTCCTTATGGCAGCGAAGCAGTTCCCCCTGGCCGATCTTGTCATAGCGAAGCAGCTTTTTCCGGCAGGCAGTGCAGCGTAAAACAAGCATGACATCAAAGGGTATGCACTCTGATTGACAATTCTTCCAGAGACGCCAGCTTCAGAAGTCGAACCCGGTGGCTGCGTGGAAATTCACGTTTGATAATGGTTTTGAGCAGCCTGCCAATCCGCTCTTTTTTCACCACGATCTCCTGGGGATGAAAGCCATATTCCCGAACTTCGTATTCATCATTTTCCCTGAAAAGGATAATCAGGCCTCTGTCACGCTTATAGGAAAGCAGGGCCAGGGCTTCGGGAGGGCGCATTTTTTTTATGGACAACATGGCCTGACTGCGGGCCGAATGAAGGTGGACAAGGGCCATTGTGCTCCCGGGAGAGTTGTTTCGGAAAAATTCAGAAAATAATTATGCCTGCGGGTAAAGCCATGGAAAATATTATCTTCTGGATTTACCAAAATCTTACCAATATGATAGCAAAATCGGCATGGCTTCGGCAACAGAAAAAGAGAACCGACCGGACTGGACGGGCCGTATGAATACAACAGGAACCCTAACCCGCATTTCTCACAAGCGATCTACTGCAAGGCCTGAAAGCACCATGCCTGCGAGGGTACAGCTCCAAAAAGCGTCCTCGAAATATTTCAATTTGTCTGCGGGCTTTTTGACGCTGTAACCCCACATTCACAGCACTTTCCGGCCTTTCGCAACGATCTTTGTGAGAAATGCGGGCTAGGGAACCAAAAGGGACAGGCTCTGCCTGGTAATGGTTCTTATAATCAACTGAAATAGGATGATATAACAGCAAGTTACGCATAGAGAGAGGTAATGGGTGATTGACAAAGAAGATGCGGTATGGTAGCAAGAGGGGTCATGCCACAGCTAGCCCGCATTTCTCACAAGCGATCTGCTGCAAGGCCTGAAAGCACCATGCCTGCGGGGGTACAGCTCCAAAAAGCGTCCTCGAAATATTTCAATATGTCTGTGGGCTTTTTGACGCTGTAACCCC
>Ga0256913_10001996_pt1 | contig 10389 bp, 11 predicted proteins | sample Axial_MatmetaG_FD_185970 | JGI IMG/M metagenome (GOLD analysis project Ga0256913, IMG submission 185970) | Deep-sea worm associated microbial mat communities from Axial Seamount, Juan de Fuca Ridge, Pacific Ocean - Axial_Mat | ecosystem: Environmental > Aquatic > Marine > Oceanic > Microbial...
CAGGATTAGTATAGGAAACATAAAATACATTCGTTTTTTTTGTAATATTTTTTATAAAATGAATACTTGCTGTACATAATGCAACTTTAGTTACATTTTTCGTTAACACAAATTATATACAATAAGTCTACATCAAAAATCAAAGGAGCTAAAAATGTCAGATAAAACAAAAGAAAAACTGGATGTCATTCTTGAGATCAACAAGCAGAAAGAGAATTTGGGAATGGTCACACTGCACCAGACAAGAGAGTTGCTGATGGATGCGGGTGCTATTTTACTCGATGTACGTCCACCGGCAAAAGTCAGCGGAGAGAATGCACAGGAAGCGGGTATCGCCAATGCCTACTATGCACCCTACCCTGAATTCGCGAACTATCTCAACGAGATCCCTTCCGATCATACAGGTCCGATCGTCATTGCATGTCTTAAGGGATGGTTTGCCAACCGTGTTATGGGATACCTCGAAATGATGGGATATGAGAATGTCTATGTACTCGATACCAACATCGAGGATCTCATTGAAGTGCATCATGCACATGCAGACAAGTAAAATACTTTATTGAACACTTTCACTGTTCCATATCTGCGGATATGGAACAATAATCCAAATTATTTTTTTGATGTTACCTAAAGCAAAAAACCCTATAATATTACTACTTGAAAATTAAACGATCACTGGAGCAGAACAGATGCTGAGATTTGCGCCTTCGCCTACGGGTGATATGCACATAGAAGAGTTGCGCGTAGCCATTATCAACTATATGACCGCCAAACAGAGAGATGAAAAGTTCATCGTACGCATAGAAGATACCGACAAAGAACGTAACATCGAAGGAAAAGATACCGAGATCCTTCAGATCCTTGAAAAATTCGCACTTGAGCATGATTCGGTCTTTCACCAGAGCGAACACCTGAACATTCACCAGACCCTTGCCATCAGACTGATAGAAGAAGGAAAGGCTTTTGTCTGTACCTGTACACCCCAACAGATTGAAGCAGACAGAGAAAAGAGCAAAACAGACCATTACAGCGGCCGATGCTTTGATGTGGACAAAGAGGAACTGAAAAAGCTCAAAGATGAGAAGACACCCTTTGTTATCCGTATCAAAAAACCGGACCATGACATTATCAACCATGACATCATTCAGGGAGAGATCATCACTACACCTGATGAAGTGGACTCGTTCGTCATACTTCATGAAGATGGTACACCAAGCCACGATTTCGCCTGTGCCTGTGACGACATGCTCTCAGGTGTGGACTTTATCATCCGCAGTGAAAAACATCTCCCCAACACACCCAAGCAGATACACATCAAAAAACAGCTCGGGTATGATGAGGAGACCGCATATGCACATCTGCCTCTCATTCTCAATGCTGAAGGCAGGAGAGAGGATACTCTTTCTGTCAAGTGGCTCTTTGAACAAGGCTTCATTCCCGATGCCATTGCCAACTACCTCATTCTTCTGGGCAACGACACACCGGAAGAGATCTTCACCATACCTGAAGCACTGGAGTGGTTCGACCTGAATAACATTTTAAAATCACCGGTAAACTTCGACATAGACAAGCTGCGTTACATTAACAGAAAACATCTTGAGAAGATCGATGACAAGCGTCTCTCCATGGTCTTCGGATTTGCCGACGAAGAGATAGGCAGACTGGCCAAACTCTACCTGGAAGAATCCGGCACGCTCAATGAACTCGAAGCAAAGATCAAAGCGATCTTCTCTCCCAAAGACTTCAGCGGAGAGTGGGGAGAACAGATGCGCATAATGGAGAAGATCATCGCAGAAGCCCCGATGATCGAAACCTTCTGCGAATTCGAATCATATCTCAGGAAAGAGAGCGGGCTTGAAGGAGAGGCGTTCTCCAAAGCGCTCAGGTTCCTGCTGACAGGTGCTGAGAACGGTCCTGAGCTCAGCGACATTTACCCATACATCAAATCATATCTACTGGAGGTAGCCTCATGATCAACGCATTTTTCTATTCCATCGCACAACTGCTGCATACTGTCATCAATGTCTATATCTGGATCATCATCATCGCTGCACTGCTCAGCTTTGTACGTCCCGACCCGAGCAATCCTATCGTACAGTTCATCTACCGTATTACCGAACCGGTCTACAGATTCGTACGACAGAAGATGCCCTTTCTCATCATAGGAGGCATCGACCTCTCCCCTATTGTCATTATCCTGGGGCTGCAATTCATCGATACGCTGATGATGCGTGCACTGTTGGGATAGGAAGAGATGCTCAGGACACTCCTTTCTGCCATGGTACTCCTTCTTGCCATCGGTACTACGAACATCGAGGCAAAGAGCTTTACCTACTCACAGGTACACAATATGCCCAGAAGCGTGGAGAAGGACTACTATATCTGGCGCTTTCTGAATCAGAGAAGCACCACTGCTTCCCAGGCAAGAGCCATCATCAAAGATGTCGACAACATCAACAAGAAACTGCGTGAGTCATACAAGAAAAAGACAGGGGTGACCCCACCGAACATTACCCACAGACCTTATGTAACGGAACAGCAGAAAGAGGACTGGAAACATCAGGCAGAAGGAAATAAACTCTTTGATGAAGGGATAAGACTGGTACAGAAAAAAAAGCTCCAGCGTGCCCTTACCTACTTTCACAAAGCCCATGAAGTGTATTTGAAACGCTGGGAAAAAGATAAATCACTTTTCTGGATCTATCTGCTGACAAAAGAGAAGAAATATCTCTACAAGATCAAACGCGACAGTACGCATATAAACATTTATACACTGCTTGCAGCAGATATCACACACAGTCAGTACCCCAAAAGTATCATCACACCTCGGGTAAGCCGAAAAAGTATAAGCAATATAGACGAGACAAATCCGATCCACTGGGCAAAAATGAAGATCAAGGTCAAAAAACCCAATGCAGATCTGAGTGCACTGGCAGAAGACTGCGAATCCCAGGCGACCATCGGAATGAACACCTATATCAAAGCCAAAGCGTGTAACTACCGGAAATCCTATTTTCCCATGCCGTACCGTAATATCATGAAACAGTACCCGGTCGAACGCCAGGCACTCATTTATGCCATAGCCAGACAGGAGAGCCGTTTCGTACCCGCATCGGTCTCACGCTCTTTCGCACTGGGGATGATGCAGTTCATGCCTTTTCTCATAGACCATGTGGCTAAGAAAAAAGGCAGACGCATCGATTATGACGATATGTTCAAACCAAAGGTGGCCATTGAATTCGCAGACTTCCATCTGGACTATCTCAACAAATGGCTTTATCACCCTTTATTTGTTGCCTATGCCTATAATGGCGGTATCGGATTTACAAAAAAGCTCATCAAAAACAGACGATACTTCAGGCCCGGCCCTTTCGAACCCTATCTGAGCATGGAAAAGATGACCAATGTGGAAGCAAGAGAATATGGCAAGCGTGTTTTAACGAACTATGTCATCTATATGAACAAGTTGGGAAAGTCTACAAGACTGCTGCCCTATATCAAAACACTGACCGATCCGTCCAGAACAGACAGATTCAGATGATCAGAACGCCTCTTTCGTAAAGACATACTTTGCTTTTTTGGCGAAGTGAAGCTTTTTCTTTCCGTACATTTCACTTGAAAATACCAAGTCGAATTTTGTACTTTGTGTATGAGGGAAAACCACTTCGAAGTAGTCTCCCCACTCTGTAACAAGCGGTATCTTTTTCAAGCGTTTATCAGATCTTTTCAATACCTTTACACTTTTTGGCAGTGTTCCGTTGAGTGTCAGATTGAAGTCTTCAGCCAGCAGATCCCGTACTGTTTCATCTTCTATATAGAAACCTACAATAAAGACTTCATCCCGCCTGTCATCTTCCTTTTTGACATCACTCTGTTCAAAAATATAGGTCGCAGTAAGCAGGACCTTCGTCTCATTACTGTCATAAAGCTGTATCTTTTCGGTCTGAAGAAGTTTTTTGTGGTAAACTTTCTCTTTATTGTAAACCTGAAGAAGGGCTTTCTCCTCTTTGGAGCTGCAGCCTGCAAAAAGAAGGGAGAGCAGACAGAGTGTCCATACTGTTTTGCTATACATCCACTCTCCCCTTTATCTTTATATTACTCCACTAAGTAACTGGAGTTTAACATACTTTCAATAAAGATTTAAGTATAATTCTTTCAATCCAATCAAAGGTTATATGCGTGAAGAAAAGAGTAGCCGTAGCATTCACCGGTCCGTCAGGAAGCGGAAAAACAACACTTGTAGAAAAAGTATCTACTGAACTTATCAAGACCCAAAAAGTCGCTATTATCAAAAATGACCCGAAAGACAAAGCTGTTTTTGATGTAGAAGGAAAAGACAGCTATAAATTCTACCAGACAGGTGCGGAAGTGGTCGTCACATCCCCTACCCGTACCACATACTTTTCACAGAGAGAAAAGAGTCTTGACGAGATCGTTGCCATGATCAACGATTTCGATATTCTGCTGGTGGAAGGTCTCAAGACCCTGCCGCTTCCCCGTATTGCGATCTTCAGAAACAGTATTGACGAGAGTTACTTTGACTGTTCCGAAGCCATTGCCATCGACGGCACGATCGATCCTTCAGCATACAACATCCCTGAAAACATCGACATACTCGACCTGAACGATCTTGCGCAGATCATTGCGTGGGTCAAGAAACACGCCATCAGTATCTAAGAGGAGAATCCATGCATACTATATTTGAAACCATCGAGAAGGTCGCATTGAAGATCGACCATGCCATCAAGACAGAGGACCTGGGTTACTGTGACTCTGAGAACTCTTCTGGAGAAGACCAGCTCAAACTCGATGTTAAAAGCGACTACATCATCGAGGAAGCATTCAAGTCCGTTTCTCTGGTCAAAGACCTTATCAGTGAAGAGAAGGAAGGTGTACTGCACCTGCATGATGAAGGCAAATATACTATCTGCTACGATCCGCTTGACGGTTCAAGCCTGGCAGATGTCAATCTCTCGGTCGGTTCCATTTTCGGTATCTACGAGGGTGAACCAAAAGGGGTGAACCTTGTAGCTTCTGCCTATGTGGTCTATGGACCGCGCATCGAGATCATGCGAGCTGTCAAAGGTGAAAAACCGATGCACTACAGGGCGCAGGATGGTTTCTTCAACCTCGTCTGCAAAGAGGTGAACCTCAATGAAAAAGGAAAGCTCAATGCACCGGGAGGGACACAGCAGAACTGGTGTGACTACCACAAAAGCTTCGTGGATGGTCTCTTTGCTGAGGGGTACAGACTGCGCTATTCCGGCGGTATGGTACCAGACCTGCACCAGATACTTCTCAAAGGCGGCGGTATCTTCTCCTATCCGGGAACTTCCGACAAACCGCAGGGAAAGCTCAGACAGCTTTTCGAAGTGATCCCTTTTGCTTTCATCTATGAACAGGCAGGCGGCCAGGCCATCGATGCCAAAGGAAAAAGACTGATGGAACTTGTACCCGCACATCCGCATGATACAAGTCCATGCTTCTTCGGCTCCAACTATGAAATTGAAGCGCTCAAAAAAGCCTACGGGGTCAAAGGCTGATGTCCGATACGGTTTTGGATGAGTGGCAGATCACGCTTAAGCAGAAGAAGATCGAGCTTGAGAACTGCCAGAAAGAACACAATGTCAGCAGCTGTCTCAAATGCGACAAACTGCTCAACTGTGAACTGCGAGATACCTATGTTAAAGCTGTCTACGACAGCATGAGCAAAGGCAGAGGCGGTGGTTTCGAGTTCTAAACGTAAAGATACCGTTTTATCTTTTTCGTCGGAGTTTTGACAAAAGGCTCTTTCTGCTCTATCACTTTTTTAAGCCGGGAGAAGGAAGAGACACTCTCATTGACCTCTTTTCGTATCGCTTCGAGTACTTCTGTAACTTCTTTATGTACCTCTGTCTCAGACTTCTTTTTGACACCCAGTTCCTCATCGAGTTTGTCATAGTCAAGGTTAATACGGGCAGTCAATATACCATTATCATCAAAAACCAGTGAATCGGCCACGAACATATTGGCATTGATGACCGCTTCTATCTGTTCGGGGTAGATATTCTCTCCGCTCGGACCCACTATGATGTTCTTCGCACGTCCGCTCATGAAGAAGTAACCGTCACGGTCAATATAACCGATATCTTCTGTATTGAACCATCCGTTCTCATCCATCGCTTCGGCTGTTTTTTCAGGATCCTTGTAATATCCCTTCATCACAATAGGACCCTTTGCCCAGAGCGTACCTATTCCTTCTGCATTCTTATCACGCAGTTCGATCTCGACACCGGGTATCACCGGGCCGATCGCTTTGTATTTTGTCTTCTCAGGATTTGTACCTGCCAAAAATGGAGAAGTTTCTGTCAATCCGTAACCGATACAGTAGGGAAACTCCGCTTCACGAAGGAATTTCTCCACCAGAGGAGAGAGCCCCGCTCCGCCCACACCAAAGAATTTCATCTCTCCCCCGAATGTTTCCATGAGTTTTTTACCTGCGATCCTGTTCAATTTTTTACGTATGAACGGTACTGAGTAGAGTGCTCTTATCAGAAAGTTCTTTTCAAAGTTCGGCTGTATCCTGTTCTTGTAGATCTTCTCGATGATCAGCGGCACCGTCAGCATGAAGGTCGGTTTGACCGCAGCCATGGCTTTGACCAGTATGGTCGGGGTCGGCGGTTTCTGTATGTAGTGGATGGAAGCACCGTTGAGTATGGGAATGACCATCCCTACCGTACATTCAAACGTATGTGCCAGAGGCAAAACAGAAAGAAAACGGTCTTCGGGAAAGATGTCAACTACATGCTGTGCCGCAGTAGCATCAAACGTAATATTCTTATGGGTAAGCATGACCCCTTTTGAGCTTCCTGTCGTACCGGAGGTATAGATGATCTCGGCAAGATCATCCTCCTGTACTATGTACTCCTCTTTCTTTTCTTTCCCCAGTTTCTCCATCGCTTTATTCAACTGCTCTCCACCCTTTTTAAGGACCTTGTCCATTCGTGAAGGTGTAGAGAGTTTGGTCAAAATAGTGAGTTTGTCTGCAATGACCAGCAGATTCATTGCCGGAGGCTGTTTTTCATCGATGACCGTTTCAAAAAGTTTCTGGGAAATAAAAGCCGCTTTGCACTCCGCATGATGGGCTATGTGCAGTGCTTCGGAAGTATGAAAATCAGGCAGTATGGGAACGATCACCGCACCCATTGTCGTCACAGCAAAATAGATCGCGGACCAGTTGGGCATGTTCTCACTGTAGAGCGCTACTCTGTCCCCAGGTTTTATGTCATAGGCATAAAGTATCTCCTGTATTTGGGAAACCTTTGCTTTGAGTGCTTCATACGTAATAACATTGCCATCCACAAGCTGTACTGCCGGACGGTCACCATAGGTACTCGTGCTGTATTCAAACAGTGCTTTGAGTGTCAATTCCGGCAGTTGGATAAACGGCTTGCTCATGCAGGGCCCTTGGTATTGAAATATTGGAAGTTATAGTATACAAAAAATCATTAAGAAAAAAGAGTTTATTTCAAGATTTTTGGAGCAATTTGAGCTTCTCTTCCCTTCGCATCTTCTTTTTGATCTCATACTCTCTTTTTGAAGCACTGCTCCTGTCTTCGTAGGTTTCGGAGTAAACCAGTTTTACGGGTCGTCGGACACGGGTATATTTGGCACCTTTAGGAGAAGAGTTGTGCTCTTCCACACGACGTTCCAGGTCGGTAGCGATACCCGTATAGAGCGTACCATCCGCACACTCGAGCATATAGACATAATACACTATGACCCTACTTTGATTTCTCTTGAAGCGCAAAGGGCTTGAAATAGACCCTGATGGCATCTTTGGAAATGAAGATCTTGTCCGAGTGCAGTTCGATCTTCAGCAGGACATCCCGTTTTTTCATCTCGCCGAATGTTCTGTAGTAAAGCGGTACGATGGTGGGGCTGCTGGTAAAATTCTTACAAATATCCACTTCAAGAAAATACTCCCGCTCCATATCTTTGAGTTTATAGTAAGTTTTGTTTCCAAAAGTATATTTCTCTTTATTGCGGAAACGGATACGTTTCATCCTTTTGTGATGTTCCTCTTTTATCCGCTTTTCATTCAGTTCCTGCAATATGTGTTGCTTCTCTTCTTCGGTAAAATTCTTTTTATGCTTTGCAAATTTCTTCTGAAACTTCTCTCGTTCCCGTCTCTCTTCATTGAGCCTGTCAAGGATGAACTGTTTCTCTTCCTGCGTATAGGTCTCCTTGTTGACAATGTTCTCTAAATGTACTTGATTCGTATGATCCATAGCTTTCACTGTCCTGTCCAGAAATATATTACTCCACTAAGTAATAGTGCCCTTATTATAATACAATTTTATAAATACTGCCATGTCATCACCCTTGTCACAGCACAATTTCGCTAATATATCTCTTATAATTTTACACCACCATGTAAAACCTAAAAAACTCATTTGTTAAAGGTTCTTCCTATGTCATTATCATCTTGCCACAAAGCTTATATCACCACCCCGATCTACTATGTCAACGACATTGCCCATATCGGCCATGCTTACACAACCATTATTGCAGACACACTTGCACGCTACTCACGCATGAGCGGCCTTGACACCTTCTTCCTTACCGGAACGGACGAACACGGACAGAAGATCGAAGAGTCGGCAAAAGCCAGAGGCAAGACCTCCCAGGAGTATGCGGACGAGATCTCTGCAACCTTCAAGAACCTCTGGGACGACTTCGGTATCTCTTACGACAAGTTCATCCGAACGACCGATGCAGACCATATGAAAGGTGTACAGAAAGCCTTCAAGGTCATGTATGACAACGGCGATATCTACAAAGATGTCTACAAGGGTCACTACTGTATCTCCTGCGAAACATTCTTCCCCGAATCCCAGCTGGTAGACGGTGAGTTCTGCCCGGAGTGCGGCAAACCTACAACGATCGTAGAGGAGGAGAGCTACTTCTTCAGACTCTCTGCCTATGAGGACAAACTGCTCGCATGGTACAACGACCGCCCTGACTGTATTCTTCCAAAGAGCAAGAGAAACGAAGTCATCCGTTTTGTAGAAGGCGGTCTTGACGACCTTTCCATTACCAGAACAAGTTTTGACTGGGGTGTGAAACTGCCTGCCGACTTGAACGACCCCAAACATGTGATGTATGTCTGGCTCGATGCCCTCATGAACTATGTGACCGCACTGGGTTACGGTACCGACGAGGCCAATATGGACTTCTGGCCTGCTCGCGTGCATCTCATCGGAAAGGATATCCTCCGTTTCCATGCCATCTACTGGCCTGCCTTCCTGATGAGCCTCGGACTCGAACTGCCCAAACATATTGCGGCACACGGCTGGTGGACACGTGACGGAGAGAAGATGAGCAAATCCAAAGGCAATGTCGTGAACCCTAGAGAGGTTGCAGATGCTTACGGACTAGACAACTTCCGTTACTTCATGCTCCGCGAAGTACCTTTCGGCGGTGACGGTGACTTTTCGCAAAAGGCACTCATAGACCGTATCAACTCTGACCTGGGAAATGACCTGGGGAACCTGCTCAACCGTCTCATCGGTATGAGCGGGAAATATTTCGAAGGCAGGGTCGATTCTGCCAATGTCGCCAAATACTACCAGGATGAACTCAATGAAGTAGATAGCTCCCTTGAGAAACTGGAACCTTTCCTCTTTGAGATGCAGATACACCGCTACCTTGAAGAGCTCTGGAGACCCCTTTCCGTCGCCAACAGGTCCATTGACAAATACCAACCGTGGACACTCATGAAAGAGGGCAAAGAGGAAGAAGCAATGGCACTCAACGGACTCATTGCGAACATCCTTGCCAAAGTGGCGGTCATGCTCTACCCTGTCATGCCGGAGATCTGCCCGAAGATCTCTACTGCACTGGGCTTCACCATCGACAATGAGAACTGGACGGCACTTATTAAAGAGAAGAAACTGCTTGAGACCTTTACCATTGAGAAGGTCCCGCCGCTCTTCCCGCGTGTAGAGGAGCCGCTGCTTGAGCAGGCCGAACCCAAAGACAATAACACTTCGTCCCCTTCGACAGGCTCAGGGACCGGTAAAGAGAAGGCAAAAAGTGCGGCAGCTGAGCCTGCCCAAGCCGAAGGTATTGCCCTTATCGGTATCGACCAGTTCTTCCAGACCTCTTTGAAGGTGGGAACGGTCGTTGCAGCCGAAGAGGTACCAAAAAGCAAGAAACTTCTCCTGCTTCAGGTAGACATTGGCGAAGAGAAACCGAGACAGGTCGTTGCAGGTATCAAAGAGTGGTACTCGGCGGACGATATGCTCGGCACACAGGTCTGTGTCGTAGCAAACCTCAAGCCGGCAAAACTGATGGGACTCAAAAGCGAAGGCATGCTGCTTGCAGCCAAAGATGGGGACGGTCTCT
>Ga0256913_10001997_pt1 | contig 10387 bp, 8 predicted proteins | sample Axial_MatmetaG_FD_185970 | JGI IMG/M metagenome (GOLD analysis project Ga0256913, IMG submission 185970) | Deep-sea worm associated microbial mat communities from Axial Seamount, Juan de Fuca Ridge, Pacific Ocean - Axial_Mat | ecosystem: Environmental > Aquatic > Marine > Oceanic > Microbial...
GGAATATATTCAAAGCACAACAGGTTGTCGTGTAGAAGGCGTTTCTTTTGGGGAATCAACTAGTATGAGATTGATTGAGTCTCTAGATGATTTTTTAGATCTTTCTTCAAATAAAAAACGTTTTTTAATATAAAAATAATGTAATTTTTGTAGAATGAAAAAAAATCTTTTTAAATATAAAGAAAATACTTGCAAAAAAATGATTTTTAATATATACTGTCTAGAACAGTGATAATTATTAAACAAAAGAATATTTACTTTTTATAAGTGAACGGAAAGAATAATATAATTTTTTCTAGTTAGTTTGGTTGATAATTTCCTGATCTGGAAATTTTTTGCGTTTTAGTAATTTTGAAAATTACTTTATAAATTTCTTTTAATTATTAATAAATAACATTTGATTAAAACGTGCAAATGTAGATGAGTATAAAAATATGGTAAAAAATGATGATTTACTTAATAAGATTGTAGAACAGGTAAAAGCAGATACAACAAAGGAAGGTGAGAAGAAAGAAAAAAATATAAAAAAAGAAGAAAAAAAAGAGGAAGGTGTGAAGGATGAACAAAAACAAGATATTTCAACTAATGATGATATGGAAGCACTTTTGGAGGATAATCAAGTAACTATTCCGAAGGTTGGTGATGTAATTGAAGCTACTGTTATTGATATTTCAGCTAGTATTGTACTTTTAGATATTGGTCCAATTGGCACAGGTATGGTAATAGGTCGTGAGGCTAAGAGTGGACTCGCTGATGATGATAAACTAGCAGTGGGTAGTAAGGTAACAGCCACAGTTGTAGATTTGGATAATGATGATGGATATATTGAGCTTTCAATTAGAGAAGCTTCATATGAACGTGCATGGGATGATTTGCGTGCAAAGAAGGAAAATGCAGAAACAATTTCAGTGAAGATGCTTGATGCAAATAAAGGTGGTCTTATGGTTGAGGTTAATGGTGTAATAGGGTTTTTGCCAGTATCACAACTATCAAGCAAAAACTATCCACGTGTAGAAGATGGAGATAAAAATAAGATTTTGGAACTATTAAAGCGTTTAATTAACAAAGAACTACCAGTACGTATTATTGATATAAATCAAGAAGATGAAAAATTGATTGTATCTGAAAAGGCAGCTCACAGTGATAGAGAGCGTGAAGCAATTACTGGATTACATGTTGGTGACACAATTTCTGGTGAGGTTAGTGGAGTTGTGGACTTTGGTGCGTTTGTTAAGTTTACTCCTGTAGGAGGTGATGTGGAGGATGAAGATACAAAACTTGAAGGTTTAATTCATATTAGTGAATTAGCATGGCAATTAATTGATAATCCACGTGAAGTTATTAAAGTAGGTGATAAAACAGAGGCTAAAATTATTGGAATTGATGATACTCGTATTTCTCTTTCTATTAAAGCATTAAAAGAAGATCCATGGACTAAAATTACTGAAAAATATAGCGTAGGTGAGATTTATGATGGTAAAGTTGATAAAATCAATCATTTTGGTGCATTTGTTTATCTTGATGATAATATTCATGGTCTTGCACATGTTAGTGAATTTCAAGAAATGTATCCAGGTAAGAAATTGGAAGACAAAATTACTCCAAAAGAAGAATATAAATGGAAAGTACTCTCAATTGAGCCAAAAGAACATCGTATGGGACTGGTTTTGATGGATGATGATAAATTGAAAGAAGATAATAAAAAAGTAGAAAAAACTGAGGACGTAGCAAAAGAAGAAAAAGAAAAAAAACAGCAAAAAAAAGATGATGACAAAGAAAAGGATAAAAAAGAGTCGTCAGAAGAAGTTGTAAATAAAAAATAATAACACTGCGCCCAGTATTATAGCAATGCTGGGCGTTTTGTTTAATAAAATATAAAATATATTATTATGATTATTACAATTACAGGTGATTCTGGATCAGGTAAAAGTACAATTGGTAAAAAATTAGAAAAAGATCTGGGATTTAAAAGATATTATATAGGTCAGATTCGTCGAGATGCTGCAAAAGAAAAAGGTATGACATTGAAAGAATATAATAAATATGGGGAAACTCACCCAGAGACTGATTTGGAAGTTGATGAATATCAAAAAGAGCTGGGTAAAACTCAAGATAATTTTATAATTGAAGGGCGTACGAGTTGGTTTTTAATTCCTCAATCACTTAAAATATATATAAAAGTGTCTCCAAAAGAGGGCGCAAGACGAATATTCAACGATCTTCAAAAAGAAAATGTACGAAATGAGGGTAAAAATCTTGATACTGTGGAAGATGTGCTTAAAAGTAATGAGGAGCGTGCTAGAAGTGATGATTTGAGGTATAAAAAATATTATGGCAAAGATTGTTTTGATGAAAATAATTTTGATTTTGTGATAGATACTACAAATTTAACAGTTGAAGAATCATATAAACAAATTTTAGAATATATTAAATCAAACATGTAAGTTGGAATATGAAAAATCTTGTAAAACAAGTACAAAATGTTAATTCAAGGCATTTGTTATGGACTGAGGGTGATATTTTAATTTTAGGGGTGTCAGGTGGTCCAGATAGTATGTGTCTTTTTGATATTATGTGTCAGATTGCTAAAAAACGAGAACTGACAATTATTGTTGCACATATAAATTATGGTTTACGGGGTGATAATTCTGATGATGATCAAAAAAAAGTAGAGGAATATTCAAAATCACAAAATATTATTTGTGAAACTTATATTTATACAGGTAAAGATAGTGACGAAAACACTCTTAGAATAGTTAGATATGATTTTTTTGCTCAATTGTTCAAAAAATATAATGCAAGTGGTATTTTAGTTGCTCACACAAAAAATGATCAAGCTGAAACTTTATTATTACATCTTTTGCGTGGATCAGGCTTACAAGGATTAAGTGGTATGAAAGTAAAAACACAAAATAATATAATAAGACCTCTTTTATATGTACAACGCACAGATATATTGAAATATTGTGCAGATAATAATATTGATTATAATATTGATAAATCAAATGATGAAGTATTTTATGTACGAAATAAAGTTCGTAATAATTTAATTCCATATTTAGAAAAAGAATTTAACCCACAAATTATAGATGTATTAGCAAAAACTACACAAACTGTAGCAGAAGACTATGATTTTTTGGAAAAACAAAATAAAACATTTTGGAAATATAACAGTGAAGACAAAAAAATAATTTTTAGTGCAAAATATTTTTCAAAACAACACACTTCAGTACAACGATATTCATTGAGAACAATGATTTTGCAAATAAGTGGAAATATTATGAATATAGAAAGTGGTTTTGTGGAAGAATTACAAAAAGTATTATTAAGTGGTAAAAATAAACATCAAGAAATTACTGGAAAAAACTTGAAAATGCTGAGAAAAGGTGATATAGTAGAACTTACTTGTCTTTCAAAAAACAAGTAGATTATTTTATGAATAAAAAATTTAAATTATAAATATACTATTTTAGTAAAAAGTAGTGTTTTATTGAGTTTTGAGGTCATATTTTTTAAGTAAATAAGATTATAAATGTAATGGAAAAAATTTTCAAAAATTCAAGTGTCATTGTAGTAATTATTATAATAATTTTAATGTTTGTTGTGTTGTCAATGGGTACTAAAAGTGATATAGAAGAGATTTCTCTTACACAACTCACACAACAAATTAATGAGGATAAAGTAGAAGGTATTATTGTTACACCTGGTGGTGAAATTAAAATTGATATCAAAGATAGTGACACAATGCAAACAACAAATAAAGAGCCTGATGCAAGTTTGACGGATACACTAGTAAATTTAGGTGTTGATGAGGAAAAGATGAAAGCTGTGCCAATTACAGTAGAAACTCAGTCAGGCGCTTCAATGTGGGCAACCATACTTATTCCATCAATGTTACCAATTTTGATTATTGGTGGGTTGATTTTCTTTATGATGAAACATGCTATGAAGGGTAATAGTCAAGCAATGTCATTTGGTTCTTCAAAGGCTAGGATGGTTGACCCAAAAGATAAAAAAAATAGAACAAGTTTTGCAGATGTTGCGGGTAATAAAGAAGCAAAAGAGGAGTTAGGAGAAATTGTTGATTTTTTGAAAGCGCCAAAGAAATTTCATGATTTGGGAGCAAAAATTCCAAAAGGCGTGCTTTTATTGGGACGACCAGGTACTGGTAAAACATTACTTGCAAGAGCTGTCGCAGGTGAAGCTGGTGTACCCTTTTTTACTATTAGTGGTTCTGAATTTGTGGAAATGTTTGTAGGCGTGGGAGCTAGCCGTGTACGTGATTTATTTAAAGAAGCAAAGAAAAATGCACCTTCAATTATATTTATTGATGAGATTGATGCAGTAGGACGACAACGTGGTACAGGTGTGGGTGGTGGACACGATGAGCGTGAGCAAACACTCAATCAAATACTTGTGGAAATGGATGGTTTTGATAATAAAACAAATGTAATATTAATTGCTGCGACAAATCGTCCAGATGTATTGGACCCAGCACTACTTCGTCCAGGGAGATTTGATAGACGTGTGACAGTAGATTTGCCAGATATTACAGATAGGAGAGCAATTTTAGCGATTCATGCAAAAGATAAAAAAATTGCAGATGATGTAAATCTTGAGAGAATTGCACAACGTACTCCTGGATTTTCTGGTGCAGATTTAATGAATTTAATGAATGAGGGCGCATTGCTTGCAGGACGTAATAATAAAAAAGAAGTTGAAATGGAAGATTTGATAGAATCTATTGAAAAAGTGATGCTTGGTCCAGCGCGTAAAAATAAACGTTTAGATAAAAATGAAACAAAAATTGTTGCATATCATGAGGCAGGTCATGCAATTGTGGGGGCGACATTAGAAAACGCAGATCCTGTACAAAAAGTTTCTATTATATCACGTGGCGGTGCTGGCGGGTATACGTTATCAGTACCAGAAAAAGATAAATCTTTACATTCCAAAGCATATTTTATTGATGAATTATCAGTATTTATGGGTGGGTATGTTGCAGAACAAATGATTTTTGGAGATGTAACAACGGGTCCCTCAAATGATTTGGAGCGAGCTACAAAAATAGCGCGAAATATTGTAACACAATATGGTATGAGTGATTTGGGGGTACGTACTTATGGTAAACATGAAGATTTAATTTTTTTGGGTCGTGAAGTGGCAGAAGATAAAGATTATTCTGAAAAGACAGCAGAAGAAATTGATAAGGTGGTTTCTGAATTTTTAAAAAATGCAAAAGAACGCACAGAACAGATATTGGAAGATAAAAAAGATGTATTAGATAAAATTGCACAAACTTTAATAGAAAAAGAAACTATAGAAAAAGATGAATTTGATGCAATTATTGCAGGCAAAGAATATATTGTTCCAATAAAAAAGAAAATTGAAAATATAAAAGAGGTAAAAAATAAGGAAAAAACTGCAATAAATGTATCAGTAGATGATCAAAAATAAAAAAAATAATTACATGACATAATTCATGTAATTATTTTTTGGACGGCTAGCTCAGTTGGTTAGAGTGCATCGTTGACATCGATGAGGTCACAAGTTCGAATCTTGTGTCGTCCACAATATATTATAAGCCAATAGATTGAGATGTTTGTTGAATGCCTTCAGTTACAATTTTTGTAGTAAGTGTTGCGGCAAAAGATTTAATGACAGATGAAAAAACACTTGTGTCACCAGCGGCTAGTGCAGCTAGTGGCAGTTTGATTTGTTGATTTTGAATTTCTAATACTAGTGCACTAGGCAATTTAATATTGCCATCATCATCCATAGAAGAAATAACACCTGAATAAGCAGCGTTTGCTTCTTGCATTTCTTTCTTTTGATTATAACTTTGCACAAAGGCATCTTCTGTTGCAACTGCCATACCAATAGGCATATTTAAGGAATTTGATATTATTTTTGTAAAACATTTAAAATTTCCTTCACTAAAATAGTCTTCTCCTGTGCATTCATCTTGAAAATCAATAGTAGGGGTAGAAGTGTCGGTCAATGCTGCTAATGTAAATTGTCCAGCAGTTTCAACATTATCAGATAACTCGCTACCTCCGCCTCCTGTAAAATCACCAGAAGATGCGCCACGCATTGCTTCAGTTAAAAAATTTTCTGCATAAGTACTTGCTTCTTGATAAGGTATTTCTGCAAGAAAAGTTACATAATTACCGATATTGCGTGGTTGATTTGCACTATAAAGAAGAGAATTTATGGTAGATGTTGCTTGTGAAATTGCCGCCATTTTTGCTGCAGATGCAGCAGCATCTTTTACTATTTCTAATAGTTCACCTAAAAATTCTCCAAAGGCATTACCTGTAATATCAGGCCATGCATAAGCATATGTTTGGACAGGATAAACAAAAACAAGCGTGACAGAAATAAATATAATAATAATATTTTTTTTGAGTGACATACAAGATGTTGGTAAAATTAATAATTTAATAAAGTAGGGTCTATATCATATTCAGTTAGTTTTTCTGTAACATGATCTTGAAAAGTCATTGTTTTCATTAGGAGACCTTCTATTTGTGCGAGAGTTGCAATAACAGGTGCAATATCAGTAGTTGATTTTTTATAATTACCTGCTTTATATAATGCTGAAATACCACTTAATATTTGCGTGCCTTCAGCATGAATATCAACAAGATCTTCAGGTACATCTATATCATTAAGTTGACTTTCTGCTTTTGTAGCATCTTTTGCGATTTCCTCAAAATAAGAATAATCAGTAAGTGTAGATGAATAGCCATTGACATGTTCCATGAATTCTCCCATAAGTTCTTCTTGAGGATGATCAAAATAACCTTGTGGAAAATTAGAGATAAAAATATAAGAAATGGCAGTAAAATATTCGATAGCATCTTCTCGCATTTGCTCAGTGTATGCTTTTTCTGAAAGATTATCATAATCTTGTTCTTTTACAGAAATATCTTCTATGTCAATTTTAGGTATATCTACAAAATCAACTTGTTCATCAACTGATTTGGATACAACTTCTGCTAATTCTTCAGGGGTAATATCTTCTTTACCATCTTCTTGAGCGTCTGCAAGAAAAGTGACAACATCTTTAGAAATTTTTTCAGTTACATTTGTGGTTGGTATATCTTCTGGAGTGGTAATAATAGGTGTTTCTGATATAATGCGATCTCCAGGAGCTGGAATAAGAGGATTGTAACCACTCTCTAATTCAACTCCATCAGAATATCCATCACCATCAGTATCTTCATTTTTTGGGTCAGTGCCAAGGGATTCTTCTTCCGCGTTACTTATGCCATCACGGTCAAAGTCTTCAAAAAGTGTGGTAGTTGTATCATCTGCAAAAGTAAAAAATGAAAAAGTACCTGCTATTAAAATAGCAAAGATAATAAATGAAACTGTATTATAATATTGATTTTTATGCACAAAATTATTTTTATTTTTACTGTGTTTATTATACCACATAATGTCAAGTAATTACAATATTTAAAAACTTGATTTTTTATGATAACTGTGCTATAATATGTAGTACATTCGGGTGAGTAATCAACATATTAGTTGGTTGCTCATTTTTTGTTTATTTTATGAAAAAAATACAAAAAAAATACAAAAAAATACTACAAGTGTTAAATAATTTACAACTTACAAATTTTTTACGTAAAAAGGTTGTGGTTTTTGGTATTGTGGCACTACCACTTACATCTGCTGGAGCAGGTATGACGATTTATATTGATAATATGGCCAATATTGCACAGGATCCTATTTTTGCACAAGAAACGGTAGTAAATTTAGATGAACCTATTACAGTTGAATTTGCTGCACCAATTCGAGATATTAATAAATATGAAAAAGTAATTACTACTTATCCACAAACAGATATGTATTTTAGTTGGAATAATATGCACACAATAGTTAAAATTACACCTAGAACAGTTTGGCAACCAGAAACACAATATTCTATTGCTTTTCCATATAATTCACAAAAAGCCGATGAAAGTTTATCAACTATTTTTTCTTTTGAAACTATTGCATATCCAGAAGTGATTAAAACAAATATAAATGAAAAAAATAATCAATATATTGATGAGGGAGATGAAATTTTAATTACATTTGATAAAAATATAGATGATTTTGATGTGCATACGGTTACGAGACCAATATTAGACACAAAACAAACGTATGATGAAGAAACTCATACATTACATGTAAAAATAATGGGACAAACACAAGATTATAAAGGATTTCATTCATTGACATTATTTGCAAAACATAAAAAACAGGCAGATACTCAATTTTATCCAATTAATTCTTTAACATTTAATACACTTTTACCAAAACCAGATGTGTGGCCAGAACAGTTTGATGATAGACTTGCAATTGCAGCACACTCTACAGCACCACGAATAAAAAAAGGAAAATATATTGATGTAAATCTTGATGCACAAATTACAACACTATTCGAGGATGGTAAATTTGTTAAAAATTTTGTAGATTCGACAGGAGCGGAAGAAACACCAACACCACCAGGAGAATATCAAATTTATAATAAGCATCCGTATGCTCTTTCAAATATGTTTCAGGTATATCTGCCGTATTGGTTGGCATTTACGCCAGATGGATTGTATGGATTTCATGGTTTGATTGTGTGGCCAAAGGGACATGAAGATATGCCTCAAGGAGGAAAAGAAAGTGAAAAAAGCATAGGTAATGCCGTTTCAGCAGGTTGTGTAAGACATGATGCACAAAATTCAACATTCTTGTATGAATGGGCTGAAATTGGTACAAAAGTTGTAATTTATTGAAATTTATAATAAAAAACACTCACAACTTTGTGAGTGTTTTTTTAATTGAGGGTTTTATTGAATTTGAGAATAAGTTTCTTTTAATATTTTTGCAGACTTTTGCAAACTTTCTTGTTCTTCCTCTGAAAGTTGTATACAAATTTTTCCTAATATGCCATCTCTGCCAACAACAGCAGGCATACTTAGGCATATGTCAGATATTTGATAAATACCTTCTATTAAGTGAGATACTGGCAAAACTGTTTTTTTGTCATAAAGTATTGCATGTAATAAATATGCTGTACCAGCACCTATTGCATAATATGTAGATTGCTTCCCTTCTATTATTGTATAAGCTGCATTTTTTGCTTCTTTAAATACTTTATTTTTGTCAGAATCTTCCAATCTATTACAAGTACCGAGCTTCATATTACCTATAGCGGCTGTGCTCCACACAGGAAACTCACTGTCACCATGTTCCCCAAGTATATAAGCATGAATACTTCTAGGGTTGATGTCCATCTTTTGGCCTATTAAATGACGAAATCGTGCGCTGTCCAGCAGTGTCCCTGTGCCCATAATCTGATCTTTTTTGTCAGGAAACATATCAATTGCAAGTTTTGTGAGTATATCTACTGGATTTGTGACCATTACGAGTACAATATCTGGATTTTTTTCAAAAATTTGAGGTATGATGCCTTTCATAATTTTGGCATTTTTTTCTACCAATTCTAGTCTAGTCTCCCCCTTCTTTTGAGCCACACCACAAGTAATTACTACAACAGCACTATCAACACAATCATTATAATTGCCAACATGCACATCAACATTGCCCACAAAAGGTACAGCATGTTGCAAATCCATCACTTGTGATTCTACCAATTTTTCATTTATATCAATAATTGCAATTTCTTGTGCGATTTCTTTCATTATAAGAGAGTGAGCAATAGTAGATCCAACCATCCCAGCTCCAATTATAGTTACTTTATTTTTCATATTTTTTGTGTTACGTAGCATGCTACGTAACATGCTACGTAGCAAACATATTTATTATTATTTTATTATAACACAAAACAATAATGAATAGTCGCAGGAATTCCCTACAGCTGTATTGCCATAAGTATAATAATAAATCCAAAACATCTTAAAGTCATAAATATATCACAAATTTATTTAATTTAGAGAGCTTGACATTTTGTTTAACGCAATAATTGAAATGATAAGCATCTATTGAAAAAAAACGATAATTGGTAAAATGAAGATACATAAATAATTTTTTAATTAAAAAAATATGGAACCAAAAATGCCAACACCAGAAGAAGCGACACAAAAAGAAATTGATAATCTAAATCCTGATTTAAAGGCTGTTGCTGATAAATATCTGAAACATGATAATAGTCCTAAATATGCTTTGGAAATGGCAAAAGCACAAAAAGAAATTGATAATCTAAATCCTGATTTAAAGGCTGTTGCTGATAAATATCTGAAACATGATAATAGTCCTAAATATGCTTTGGAAATGGCAAAAGCACAAAAAGAAATTGATAATCTAAATCCTGATTTAAAGGCTGTTGCTGATAAATATCTGAAACATGATAATAGTCCTAAATATGCTTTGGAAATGGCAA
>Ga0256913_10001998_pt1 | contig 10382 bp, 11 predicted proteins | sample Axial_MatmetaG_FD_185970 | JGI IMG/M metagenome (GOLD analysis project Ga0256913, IMG submission 185970) | Deep-sea worm associated microbial mat communities from Axial Seamount, Juan de Fuca Ridge, Pacific Ocean - Axial_Mat | ecosystem: Environmental > Aquatic > Marine > Oceanic > Microbial...
TCAAAAGATTTTAATCCTGATTTTTTTCTTTTTTCTTTTTTAATTAAATTTTCATCTTCTTCCATTTTTAAATTCTCTTCTAAAACTTCTTTATCAATAAAATTATCAGAAAATTTATTTTTTTTTCGATTAGGGGGTGGGCTAAAAAATAATTTCTTTTTAACTATTTTCTTTTCTTTTTTAAAATCTAATTTAGCAATATCTTTTTTTACTTTCTTTTTAGTACTTTGTTTTATATCAGAAACTAAAGGCCCTTTCTTTTGAGAAAGTTCACCAATTGATTCTAAAACAAGACGACGCGAATATTTTTTTTGCTCCTCTAATATTTTCTCTTGAGAAGAATCTTTTCTTGTTTTTTCAATTTTTTTTATTCCATCAACTTTTTTATTCATAAATTTTAATTTTCAAAAAAATACTTCCACCACTTATAAAAATTATTTTCTCTTTTTTTCATAAACTCTGGTTCCTTAGAATAAGTATAATTATTTTCTTCTTCCTTGTCTAAATCTTTCAATACAAAAACCTCTTCTCCTTCCTTCTTATAATTTAGTTTTAAACGCGCCTGTTCTTCTATAAAACTATCTGAATTTAAATATTTAATAAAATCTTGTAAATCATTATTTTTCCCTTTAAGCTCCGCTATTTCTTTCTTTAGATTATTAATTTCACCATTAACCTGATACCTTTGACTCATGTTTCTGGCTAAAGGAATACTAATTAAAATAAGCACAAAAAGACCAATCAACATTAAAAAAATTTGTTTCAAAAATTCTTTATTTAATAATTTTTTTTTCCTTCTAAAAATCATAAATTACTTTTTTGAGATATAAAAAAATGTTTAACAAACTCTATCATAAAAATAGTTAAAAATGATAAAGAGAAAATTAAAGACCAGTCTTCTAGCCCTAAATAAACCGTAGATAAAATAGACATCAAAGGTTTAAAATAAATTCCCAAAAGCATTAAAGAAAAACTAGCAAAAATTCCTCCCAAGAGATATTTATTGGAAAAAGGATTTATTTTCCAAATATGTTTATCCATATTACGAAGAGCAAATATATAAATAAGACTATCCACCCCCAAATAAACAAAAACCAAAGTGCGAATATAATCCATATTAAGTCCGCTCTTATACATGTCTATAAATATTAAAAAAATAATTAAATCCCGAATAATCCCCACTGCGAAAATAATTATTTTCATTTCTTTATTTAAAATCGGTTCTTTCTTCTTTAAAGGTTTTTCCATCATAATAGTATCATCATTTTTCTCAAAAGCTAAAGGAAAATGAACAAAACCATCGTTAACTATATTAATCCATAAAATTTGTGCCGGTAAAAGCGCCAATGGCATATTTAATAAAATTGATCCCACCACTAAAATAATTTCGGAAAAAGAATCTGAAATTAAAAATATAATTACTTTTCTAATATTTTTAAAAATTTGTCTTCCTTGCTTAATGGCATCAACAATTGTTTTAAAATTATTATCCATTAAAACCATATCCGAAGTTTCTTTAGCAATATCCGTAGCCGTTCCGAGAGAAATTCCAATGTCCGCCGCTTTTAGAGCTGGAGAATCATTAATTCCGTCTCCAGTCATAGCTACAACTTCTCCTCGTCTTTGCAGGGCCTTTACTATCCTTAATTTATGATGCGGACTAACTCGGGCATAAATATTAACTTTTTTAACAACATGCTCAAGTTCTTTATCACTTAATTTATCTAAATCAGCTCCTAAAATTAAATTCTCATTCTCAGCCTTCAATCCAACTTCAAGACCAACGGCCTTAGCGGTTAATTTATGATCTCCAGTTATTAAAACAGGTTTAATTCCCGCTTTTTTACAAAGATTTATTGTTTCCGCCGCTTCCGGCCGAAGAGGATCTTTAATAGCAATAAAACCAATAAAAATTAAATCTGAATCAATCTTTTTCCAATCTATATCATCCTTATCAAAATTAGAAGATTTAAAAGTCTTTGTCGCTAAAGCAACTACTCTTAATCCTTTATTGGTCAATTTTTCATAATTGGTATTTAATATTTTTAAATCTTCCTTATTTAATTTATGTTCTTTTCCATGATGAATATATTTACCTGATTTTTCTAAAACTATTTCCGGAGCTCCCTTTTCATAAATAATATATTGCCCTTCACTTTTTTGATGCAAACTAATCATAAACTTACTTTCACTATCAAAAGGCAATTCCGCAATACGAATCTCTCTTTTTAATATTTCATCTCGCCTTAATCCGCTTTGATGAGCCGCTGAAAATAAAGCCGCTTCCGTCGGAGAACCAATAATTCGCCAACTAGCTAATTCATCATCAGGATTTTCAATACTAGCGTTATTACACATCATGGCAGTTTGCAAGGCTAAGCTTACCGCTTTTGCTTCTTTTTCATCTTCTCTACTTCCTAAAGTTTTTAATTCAAATTCTTGACGACCAATAACAATATGCGCTACATGCATTTTTCCTTCCGTTAAAGTTCCAGTTTTATCAGTACAAATTACCGTAGTAGACCCCAAAGTTTCCGTAGCTACTAACTTTCTAGTTAGAGCTTTCTTTTTTAAAATTTGTTGCATCCCCAAAGCCAGAATAAAAGTAATAGAAATAGTTAATCCTTCCGGAATAGAAGAAACCCCTAAGGCCACTCCAGTTTCTAACATTTCTAAAAAACCTCTTCCTTGAAAAATACCAATCAAAATAACCAAAAAACTAACAAAAGCAAAAACAATTCCTAAAAATTTTGAAAAATCATCCAAGCGTTTTTGAAGAGGAGTTTTTTCTTCTTTGGTTCCTTTAACCATTTCCGCAATCTTTCCAATTTCGGTATTAAATCCGGTAGCACTAACCACCGCTCGACCTAATCCATGCACTGCAATAGTCCCGGCATAAACCATATTAGTTCTATCTGCAACCGCTACACCTTTTGGCAATTCATCAACTTTTTTCTCTGCTGGAATAGATTCTCCAGTTAAACTAGCTTCTTCTACACTTAAACTAATCGCTTCAAAAAGTCTAGCATCCGCCGGAATACGATTCCCCGCTTTAATTAAAATAACATCACCTTCTACTAATAAAGAACTATTTAAAACTAATTCTTTTCCATCTCTAATAACAAAACATTTATGATCTACTAAATTTCTCAATTTATAAATAGCTTTATTTGCCTTATTCTCCTGAAAATAACCAATAATAACATTAATAATAACCGCACTAAAAATTACGCCACTATCTATATATTGATTTAAAATAAAAGATAAAAGCCCCGCTCCCAATAATATATAAGCTAAGGGACTTTTAAATTGTGCAACAAATATATTAAAACGACTTAAAGATTTCTCTTTTGGCATTTCATTCGGACCATTTTTTTCCAGTCTTTTCTGGGCTTCTTTTTGATTTAATCCCCTTTCGCTTGTTTTTAATATCTCAAATACTTTATTAATTTTAATACTATGAAAATCCGGCATTAAATATGTTTAATTTATATTTTATTAAACATATTATAACATAAATATTAAATTTATTAAAATAAAAATGAAATTAATATTTCATTTTAAAAATTCTCTAAATTTATATTTTTAAAAAATCTAAGACCGATATTTTATTTTTAACATTTTATTGCTTATTTTATCCACATTGCAATTTTTATCAAGAATATCTTTTTTAGAAAATAAAACTTCAAAATAATATTCACTTCTTCCCATAATTTTTCCATTTGGATTACTTTTTTCCACTAAAACTTCAATTTCTTGATTAAGAAATTGTTTTTTAAAATCATTTTCTTGTTCTAAGGCTATTTTTCTTAAAACTCTAGATCTGTTTAAAATTTCTTCTCTAGATAAATGCCCGGGGAAATTAAAAGCTTTCGTTTTTTCATGAGGAGAATAAGGAAAAACATGTATCTTTGAAAATTTAATTTTTTCTACAAAATTAAGAGTATCTTGAAAATCTTTTTCATTTTCTCCGGGAAATCCTACTATAATATCCGTGCTAATCGCTATATCTGGAATTATTTTTCTTATTTTTTTTATTCTTTGAAAAAAATATTGAGAATCATAGGGACGATTCATAAGTTTTAAAATTTTATCACTTCCCGATTGAAGTGATATATGTAAATGAGGACAAAAATTTTTATTATTTTTTATTAAAAAAGCAAGTTCATCAGAAACTTCCGTAATTTCTATAGAGCTTAGTCTTAAACGTTTTAAATCTTTAATTTTTAAAATTTCAGTAATTAATTCATTTAAATTTTTTTGAGCATTACTATTTTTTTCTCGACCATAAAGCCCAATATGAATTCCGTTTAAAATAATTTCTTTAAATCCTTTCTGTATAGCGTTAGAGGCTTCTTTAATTATCTCTTTTTCATTTCTACTTTTTAATTTTCCCCTAGTAAAAGGGATAATACAATAAGAACAAAATTGTTCACAACCATCTTGAATTTTTAAAAAATATCTAGTTTTATCAGTAGAAACTATATTTTTAAATGGGAGTTCTTTAATATCAGCACTTTCATCTGCATAAAATTGTTTTTGAATTTCTTTAACTAATTTTTCTATTTTTCCAACGCCCCAAATTAAATCTATTTTATCCTTTTTAATTTCATCACCATAAGCTTCCACCCAACATCCCATTAAAACAATTTTGGCTCTAGGATTTTCTTTTCTGGCTTTAGAAATCATCTGCCTGTTTTTTCTTATTGCTGTATGAGTTACCGCACAAGAATTAATTATAGCTAAATCAGCATTTTGTTTTACCTTTTTAAAATTTAAAAGCTCTAATTTACTTAATAAAAAACTAGAATCATATTGATTTACTTTACAGCCTAAGGTATATATTTTAACTTTTTTATTATCCATAAACTAATTTAGTAAAAAAAAATATGGAATAAAACCACATTCTTTTTCATTTGAGCCAACAGAGGGACTCGAACCCACGACCGATGGTTTACAAAACCATTGCTCTACCAGCTGAGCTATGTTGGCATTTAATAATAAAAACAATTTTTCAAAAAATTTTAAAATAAAATGTTTAAAACTAGCTTAATTATAAGGACTTGACAATACTATATCTTGTGCTACAATTACTATACAAACCACAAAATATAGTAAAGACATTTTTAGGATTGTACTTAGGATGTTTGCTAATAATCTGTCACGATACGAATTTCGTGTGATCTGAATATTAACTCATCTTAGGTATGCTTCTGCAAATGTCTTTTTTTATTGCAAAAAGCTATTATCACAGCAGGTTCTCACCGCTGACCCCACAAAATAAATTTTGTGCGCCCAGCAGGATTCGAAGGGCTTAAAGCCCTATACTCGTCATTATTCTTATAGGGTGCTTTAATTTATTCTATATTTATTTCAATTTTTATTTTCTTTTCAACTATTATCACAGCAGGTTCTCACCGCTGACCCCACAAAATAAATTTTGTGCGCCCAGCAGGATTCGAACCTGCGACCTTCTGCTTAAAAGGCAGCTGCTCTACCGACTGAGCTATAGGCGCAAAAATATAAACAAAAATAAAAACTGCTCAAAAGCAGATTTATTTTATTTCTGTTCCTAAATATTAGCAAAAAATGTAAAATTTGACAATAGCTAAAAAATACTAAGAAAAATACTAAAATTAAATAAAAAAAATAATAACTAAATAAAAATATTATAAAATAAAAATATTTTTTTAATTTTAAAAAGTGGAAAAAAGGTGGAAAAAATCACCTTGTTTTTTATTCAGCTCTAAGCTAATATATATCTATGTCAGAAAAAACAACAATAGAACAAATTCCGCCACAAAATATAGAAGCGGAACAATCTCTTTTAGGATGTCTTTTAATAGATAAAGATTCCATAATTAAAATAGCGGATATTCTCGGAGAAGATGATTTTTATAAAGATGCTCATAATATTATTTATGGAACAATTAAAGAACTTTATTCTAAACATGAACCCATAGATATTTTAACTTTAAGCAATCGCTTAGAAGAAAAAGATAAATTGGAATCAATAGGAGGAAGATCTTATTTAGCTCACCTCTCCAGCCTAGTCGCTACTCCGGCTCATATTGAAAATTATGCTAATATCGTTCAAAAAAAAGCGACCCTAAGAAGACTTTTAGAAACAGCTAATGAAATTGCCAAACTTGGTTTTAGAGAAGGAGAAGATGTTGATGATCTTTTAGATAAGGCCGAGCAAAAATTATTTAGTGTTTCTCAAAAATATTTAAAAAATTCTTTTGTTCCCGTAGATAAATTACTAACAGACGCTTTTGACAGAATAGATGATCTTCATAAACAAAGCGGAAAATTAAGAGGAACTCCATCCGGATTTATTGATTTAGATAAACTCCTTTCCGGATTTCAAAAATCCGATTTAGTTATTTTAGCTGCTCGTCCCAGTGTAGGAAAAACAACTTTCGCTCTAGACATAATTAGACAATGTGCAGTTAAATCAAAAACTCCCGTAGGAATCTTTTCTTTAGAGATGAGTAAAGAACAATTGGTAGATAGATTACTTTGTGCTCAAGCTAATGTTAGTCTCTGGAAAATGAGAACCGGCTCTCTTTCTGATCGAGATGAAGATAATGATTTTATTAGAATTGGAGAATCTATGGGAATTCTTTCTGAAGCCCCAATTTTCATTGATGACTCCCCTAATTCTTCTATTATGGAGATAAGAGCAAAAGCAAGAAGATTACAAATTGAAAAAAACTTAGGACTTTTAGTTGTTGATTATTTACAACTTATGGAAGGAAGAGGAAAATATAGTGATAATCGTGTACAAGAAGTTGCAGAAATTACCCGAGGATTAAAAGGTATTGCTCGAGAATTAAACATTCCGGTCATCGCTCTTTCTCAGCTCTCTCGTGCCGTAGAACAAACCAAACCGGCCATCCCTAAACTGGCTAATTTAAGAGATTCCGGATCAATTGAGCAAGATGCGGATATTGTTATGTTTATTTATAGAAAAGCTGCTGACAGAAATTACAATCGTGAAGAATTACCGCCAGAAGAAAGACATAGCGCCGAAATCCATATTGCCAAACATAGAAATGGTCCTACCGGAGTTGTAAAATTATTTTTTGACGAAGAAACCGTTAGTTTTAAAAATATTGAAAAAAGTGGTTTTGAAGAACCACCAGTATAAATAATAAATTAATTTAAAAATTAAAAATATAAAAAATTATGTTCAGCAAATTAAAACAATTTAAAGATTTAAGAAGTCAAGCTAAAACAATGCAAGACGCCCTTGGTCAAGAAACCGTCACTGTTGAAAAAAAAGGTGTTAAAATAATAATGGATGGTAATATGGAAATAAAAGAAATATCTACTCCGGAAGGATTAAAAAAAGAAAGTTTAGATGGAATCTTAAAGGAAGCTATTAATGAAGCTATTAAAAAAACTCAAAGACTTATGGCTAAAAAAATGCAAGAAATGGGTGGATTTCCGGGATTAGGATAAGCTTAATAGTTTTAAAAGCTTCCCCTAAACTTTTAAGCATTTAAAGGGATAAAATGAATTACCCTAAATCAATAGAAAATTTAATATCCATGCTCACTCGTCTTCCGGCAGTTGGCCCCAAAACAGCCGAACGATATGTTTTTTATCTTTTACAACAAAATGGAGAAGATTTACAAAAATTTGCCCAAGCCATAGCTGAATTAAAAGAAAAAACTATGGTTTGTAAAATTTGCCATGCAGTTAGCAATACTTCTCCCTGTGAAATATGTTCCGATCAAAAACGTGATAAAAATAAACTTTGTATCGTAGCGAATACTCGCGATCTCATCGCTATGGAAAATACAAAAAATTATAATGGGTTTTATCATGTTCTTGGTGGGAACATAGATCCAATTAAAAATATCGGTCCAGAGCAATTAAATATAAAAAGTTTATTAAAAAAAATAGATAAAAACATAAAGGAAATTATCATCGCCCTAAATCCAACCATGGAAGGTGAAACAACCACTCTATATTTAATTAAAGAATTTAAAAAAATAAAAAATATAAACCAGCCTGAAGGTATAAAAATAAGCCGCTTAGCGAAAGGATTGCCTAACGGATTTAACATAGAATACGCTGACGAAATAACTCTTGCTAATGCTCTTAAATATAGAAATAAAATATAAGGAGGGATAAAATGAAAAAAGACATTAACGAAAATATTTCTTTTAGTAAAAAAGAGATATTAAGTAGTTTAATCGCTGTATCATCTATTCTTTTAGCAGGATTAATTCTTCTTATTTCTTTTTAAGCAAATCTTAAACAAAAATTTAAAAACAAAAAAACCGCCTTTTAAAATTTTGGCGGTTTTCTTTTTTTATTTAAGCTATTTTTGTTATTTCTATTTTTGAATAAGCTTGACGATGTCCTTTATTTCTTAAATATCTTGTCTTACTCTTATATTTGATTACTGAAATCTTTTTATCCCTAGCTTGTTCTAAAATTTTTCCTTCTACTTTCCCCTTTACTAAAGGTTTTCCGATATCTAGATCTTTTCCATCACTATCGGCAATTAATAAAGTTTCAAAATTAATTTTAGAACCTTCTTTTTTGTCTATTTTTTCAATTTTTAAAACATCTCCCTCCTTAACTTTATATTGTTTTCCTCCAGTTTTAATAACTGCTATTTTAGTCATAATTTTTTCTCTTAAGTGAAGTTAAAACTTTACCTTTAAACTTAAGATTTAATATTTAAAAATAAAATCCGCGTTTCAAGCGGTATAAATTATTATACTTATTTTTATAAAAATGTCAAGAAAAAGACTATTTTTTCGCTGAAAAAATAGCCTTAAATAAATTTATTCAAGAATTTTTAGAATTTCTTTTATTTCCCAATTTCTAAAGGGCTTCTCTAAAAACCCATCAGCCTTTAATTTCATAGCTAAAGCTCGATTTTCTCCATCCCCAGACATAATAATATATTTAGTCCGAGAAAATTTTTCTCTTAATTCTGATAAAAGCTCTAAACCGCTTTTACCATAGCCAAGATTGACATCAGACAAAATCAAATCTGGCTCTTTCGACAACTCAGCAGATAGAAAATCTTCTGCTGAAAAAAAATATAAAATTCTGGCAGAAAAATTCAAATCTTCTGCATAATGGAAAACTAAAAAATTTAATAATTCCATTATTCCCCTATTGTCCTCAATAATAACAATAAGCTTTCCCATTTTTCCCTCCTTTTTAAATGAAAAGAACAAAAAAAACTTAGCACAAAAACAATAAAAAATCAAGCATTCCTTATAAATTAAGTTTTATGCTTACTTTTTAAATACTCAATCACACCTAAAGTTGATTTATTTCCTTTTTGAGGTGGAAACCAAGATTGATCTTTTAATAAATGAAATCCCTTATGTTTTTTAAAAATTTTTTCCTCTTCTCTTTCCCAAAAAGCAAAAATTTTTTCAGCATTCTTTAAGTCTATTCTTTGTTCATAATCTAAAAGCGCTCGATTTAAATATAAAAATCCTTTTGGATACTTCTTACTCACTCTTAAACTAAGCTCCCAATCCTCCCAAAAAGAAAGATTTTCATCCCATCCCCCTAAATCCATAATTTCCTTTTTAGAATGACACATAGTATTTGTGTCTATAATAATTTTTCTCTGCCAAAGACGCTTTAAATCAAAATATTTATCAGCATTAGTAAATTCATCTCTTAAATTAATCTCTTTATCGTCTTCATCAACAAGAATAAGTCGATAATTTTTTTTAGAAAAAATCAATATTTTATTCGGATTTTTTTCATATGCTTTTACCATACTCTCTAAAAACTCCGAATGCCAAACATTATCCGAATCAAGATAAGAAATAAGATTTGCTTTTGCTTTTTTAAGTCCATAATTTCTAGCAAAAGATGCCCCCTTATTCTTTTTAAGTTTAAAATATTTAATACGAGGATCTTTAAAATATTTCATTAATTTTTCCGTATCATCAGAAGAGGCATCATCAATAATTAAAAGCTCAAAAAAAGGATAAGTCTGACTTAAAACAGATTGAATAGAACGCCAAAGAACATAGGCCCGATTATAAGTAGCTGTAATTACGGTTATTTTTGGTTGATATTTCATACTAACATCTTAAAAGAACTTTTTAATTTTGGCAAATAAAAAAGCCACTGCTAAAAAGCAATGACTTGGGAAAAATAAATATTATTTACTTTTCTTTTTTTCTCTTTTCTTGTCTTCTTGATAAGTTTTAGAATTATGAAAATTTCCTTGAATTAAATTTTGATGTTTCTGAGCATCAGCAATAATAACATCAATCCCGTCAAATATTTTTTCTTTTTTTTCCATCTTTAATTTCTCCTTTCTGTTTATTTTTTATTTTCCTTTTTTATTTTGACGAATTATTTTTAATTTCCAAAAATTTTCC
>Ga0256913_10001999_pt1 | contig 10378 bp, 11 predicted proteins | sample Axial_MatmetaG_FD_185970 | JGI IMG/M metagenome (GOLD analysis project Ga0256913, IMG submission 185970) | Deep-sea worm associated microbial mat communities from Axial Seamount, Juan de Fuca Ridge, Pacific Ocean - Axial_Mat | ecosystem: Environmental > Aquatic > Marine > Oceanic > Microbial...
TGCTTCCTTTTCTTTATCTAAAAACTTGTACACTTCAGCTTTTATATCATCTATATTAATAGGTGATCTAGCATTGGGAGGTGTTGACCGGACATCGTCCGGTAAAGAGCAATTGCTATTTTGCATAATTACCTCCTTTTGAATTAATATTATTTATGATATCAGCTTTACGCCAATACACACGCGAACCCATACGAATAGGTTTAGGAATAATATTATTTTTCTCCCAGTCGCGCAATGTTACAAATGATACATTGTACATTTTCGCCACCTGCTTCCTCGATAGCAGTTCCTGACTATTGTCTCTACCAGTTTGTGCAAATAATGTCGAGAGCTCTTCTTTTATGGTTTCCGAAACGGACTCCTTTAGTAAAGCTTTTAACTCTTCAACTTCCAGATTAGTGAAAATAATTTTCTTCTCCATTTAATTAGGTTTTGAACTGCAAAAGTAAGATAAAAAATCTTATCTATTTGTATTACAATGCGTTATGTACCCTAAAAAAATAGTAACCTTTCACTAACTAGGGAAAAATAAAAAGTTGAGGTGTCTCACAGAAAGTAAAGGGTAAAATATTTAAAGTAAATTTACACTAAAAGATGTTGAATTAAAGCGACACATGGTTAAAGCCGGAAAATCTGAATTCATCATACAACCCCTTCAATTCATTAATGAATACCATTTTTGCATTACTACTGATAGTAGTTGGTTCTTTAGTGGAAGTAATAATACTGGCAGATAATGATGATTTGAATGTTTTATGAAAATCCTTTCTTGTATTGGCATCATCCTTGTCAATAATACCTAATTCTTTTAATGCATAAACAAGTCCGAAAATTTCAGTTTTCTTTCTAGGCTTCTCAACCCAAACACCATTCTTTGAAATATATCCTTCTTTATACAGGTAATCAATCAGTGGTTTAATAAATTCCTTATCTATAAAATGAAGAATAAATTGAGGGGCTAAATCTGAAATGAAAGATTCTATTTTAGTAATTTCAATATTACTCTTCTCAAATTGAATTCTGTCAACAACCATTTTATGTTGACACGATATAAAATCAAAAAAATGGTTAAAAATCCAGCTTGAATTCATCTCAGGATTAAGTTTCCGCATTACAACTATTGCTTCCAAAACATTTTCCGAAAAAAAATAGGAGGAATTTTCATCAAACTTAAACTTTGCAGCATGGAAAAAATACAGTATTTGCAAGATGTTTAGTACATTCTTCTGAAATTGTTGGCTGTAGTCGTTAGTGTTATTAAAGATTTTAAATATTTCAGCAGACTTACCTAGAAGGAATAAACCAAATTTGTACTTATTAAGATGATTGAACTCAACAAAATCAGTAAAATTTAAGTGATAAAAAGTAGCAAATGAGGTAACAAACTGCTTAAAGTCTTCTTCATTAGCTGATTTCATTTCTTCAAGTAACTTGCCAATATTTAGTTCTTTCTCAAGAAAATTAATCGATTTTTCCATAACAATAAGTTTACCATTAAAAAAACTCTACAAAAACCGTCAGCTATTCTGTCAGCTCTAAAACAAAAAACCCTTGTAACTATTTAAATTACAAGGGTTTTGAAATTACTTGAGCGGTCTGGACGGGACTCGAACCCGCGACCCCCTGCGTGACAGGCAGGTATTCTAACCAAACTGAACTACCAGACCAATGTGTTAAATGAACTTCCCTCAAATGGGACTGCAAAAGTAATTTGATTTTTCAAATCTCCAAACAAAAAAATAAATTTTTTTCTAAAATTTAAAATTCACTCTTTTCATCCTCCTGCAGGTGTTGAATCCACAATAGTACCCTCTTCACATTTTACAATCCTGCCGGGAAATTTATGAATCAGATTGTAATTATGGGTAGCCATTATTACCGTCCTTCCTGTTTCGCAAATGGAAAACAGCAATCGCATGATACCGTTGGAGGTCTCGGGATCAAGGTTTCCGGTCGGCTCATCCGCGAGGATAATTTCAGGATGGTTCAACAAAGCACGGGCAATGGCAATACGTTGTTGCTCGCCACCCGACAGACGATGGGGCATTGCTTTAAGTTTCGATACCAGACTAACCTCATCCAGTACTTCTAAAATCCGTTCTTCAATTTTCTTTTTCTCTTTCCACCCGGTAGCTTTCAAAACAAATTTTAGATTCTCTTCTACAGTTCGGTCATCAAACAATTGAAAATCCTGAAAAACGATACCCAGCTGCCTTCTTAAATAGGGAAGTTTCTTTGCAGGAATATCATTTAACCGAAACCCACAAACCTCCCCCCTGCCCTCTTCCAGCGGCAACTCAGCATAAATCATTTTCATCAGGCTCGATTTACCACTTCCCGTGTTCCCGATTAAATAAACAAACTCTCCGCTGCTAATGGCAAGGTTAACATCAGCCAAAACAAGCTTGTTTTTTTGATAAACAGAAACGCCCGACAACTGCACAATAGGATTTGACATCGCTTAATGTTTTATATTAATCAACAAAATTAACAAATTCAGCAAAACCCTTAGTCATCTTAAGCCGCAACCTTCAAACTAAAACCTTATATTTGCTTTCTTATTTTTCAAAACCCGAAGCCCGTGAATAAAAACATTTTATCCAACCGAATACTACGTCTTTCCGAATCAGCTACTTTGGAAATGACCCGAAAAAGCCGAGAACTCAAAGCACAGGGGATCGACATTATTACGTTGAGCATTGGCGAACCTGATTTCGACACGCCAACTGCCATAAAAAATGCCGGAAAAGATGCCATTAATAATAACATTACTCATTATCCGCCTGTTCCGGGGTTTATTGAATTAAGACAAGCTATTGCAGACAAGCTCAAACGCGACAACGGATTGGATTACACTGCCTCGCAAATTGTGGTATCAAACGGCGCCAAGCAATCACTTACCAACATTTTTATGGTATTACTTAACGAAGGTGATGAAGTGATTATTCCTTCTCCGTTTTGGGTTTCCTACCCTGAGATGATTAAAATGGCTGATGGAAAACCTGTTTTTGTTGACGCAGGTATTGAAACCGATTTTAAAGTTACACCCGAACAGGTTGAAGCTGCCATTACTCCACGAACCAAAGCATTTTTGTTTAATTCACCCAGTAATCCCACAGGTTCGGTTTACACCAAAGAGGAATTGAAAGCACTGGCTGATGTGTTTGAAAAATATCCTGACATTGTAATTGTTTCAGACGAAATTTATGAGCTTATTTTGTTTGAAGGAAAACACGAAAGCATTGCTCAGTTTGAGAGCATCCGCGACAGGGTGATCATTGTAAATGGTGTTTCAAAAGGTTTTGCCATGACGGGTTGGCGCATTGGCTACATTGCAGCCCCTCAATTTTTAACCGATGCCATTAACAAATTACAGGGTCAATACACTTCGGGTGCAGGAACCATTTCGCAAATGGCAGCACAGGAAGCGGTTGCCACAAATCCTGCCACATCCGACGACCTTAAAAACATGGTGTCAACCTTTAAAGAAAGACGTGATTTATTGATTGACCTGATAAAAGATATTCCAGGAGTTAAGCTTAGTATTCCAAACGGGGCATTTTATTTATTCCCGGATGTGAGCAGCTATTATGGAAAATCAGATGGCCAGTCAACCATTAACAATAGTGGTGATCTGTGCATCTATCTGCTCAATGAAGCTCATGTGGCACTGGTTCCCGGCGAAGCGTTTGGCTCACCAGATTGCATTCGTATATCATATGCTACCTCTAACGATTTAATTAAGGAAGCTATTAAAAGGATTAAAGAAGCACTGGATAAATTGAAATAGTTTTTTAAAATTCATATAAACTTTTTTCAGTGTTATGACGACCCACCCCTACCCCTCCGAGGAGGGGAAATAGCAGCTTTAGCTTTATTGGAGAACTGCTAATTCAGATAGTTACTTCTGTTATTCTCCGAAATTCTTAATCAGCTGACCCGGGGTGATTTACCCATATTCTACAAAAACACCTGTACATCATTGGGAATTAATTAAGAAGCTGACTCAAATGTCGCTCATAATGTCGTTCATAATGTCACTCTGAGCGGAGCCGAAGAGTGCATTACACTGGTAATAAATCGATTCCGCTCAATCTGACAGGGTTATTATTAGGGATTGAGCGGTGTAAAAGGGGGTAAACATACTTTTTTGAGTTGTTGAATATGACCCACCCCCTACCCCTCCGAGGAGGGGAAATAGCAGCTTTAGCTTTATTGGAGAACTGCTAATTCAGATAGTTACTTCTGTTATTCTCCGAAATCCTTAATTAGTTGCTCCGGGGATTTGCCCATGTTTTTCATCAGCATTTGAGCATCATCGGCAAATTCGCTGTCAGGAAATCTTTCAAGAAAGTCTTTGTAATACTTTTCTGCTTTCACATAATCTTTAAGTTGATCGTCGTAAACAAAGGCTCGTAAGAAATAGCAGGTTGATATTTTATTAAAATCGGGATAATCCGAAATAAGGCGGTTAAAAATATTCACTGTTACCCGTGGTCGACCCAGATTCATAGAAATATCAGAAGCTTTAAACAAATACTCGGGTGCAAGCGTGTCTTTAGGAAACCGGTTGGCAAACTGCTGATAATCCTCTACCAGTTCAAGCGCACTCTTTTTATTAATTCTGGCAGATTTATCACTAAATAAGCTTTTTTCATTCTGACCTATCTTATCAAACAGCCCACTTTTTGTTAACACGGTTTGTTTACTCTCCTTTTTCTCTTCCGGTTTTCCTTCCGGCGAATTACAGGCAGTCAAAAATATAGTCGCAACAAAAACAAATAAAACCAATCTCTTCATCCTTTTCTAATTTTTGGTTAAAACGAAATATGAAACCCTATATTATATTCAATGAAGTTGTTTTAAAGTTAGTGGTAAAAAAATGTTTAATAAAACTGAAAAAGTGATTACCTTACTTCAAACAACTTCGATTACTTTTTCGGGCGTTTCCGCGGAAAAATCATTTTATAGTCACATTTAACTTTGCCATTGGTAATGTCACCCAGCTTTCTCTTCAGTAACATTTTCTTAATCTGTGGCAATCTTTCTACAAAAACAATTCCTTCGATGTGGTCGTATTCGTGCTGAATAATACGGGCAGGCATCCCTTCAAACCGTTCCTCTTCATGAAAATTCCAGTCTTTATCATAATAACTCATGTAAATAACCGGCTTTCTTCTAACATATTCGTTAATACCGGGAACACTTAAGCATCCCTCTTCAAACTCCCAGTGTTCACCCTCTTCACGGACAATCTGCGCATTGATAAAAACCCTTTTGAAATCCTTACACAAAGGATCCTGCTCTTCGTAAGGAGAAGCATCAATTACAAATAAGCGGATTGATTTATTAATCTGCGGCGCAGCCAGTCCAACTCCGTTTGAGTAATACATACTTTCATACATATCCTCAACCAGCTTATCAAGGCCCGGGTAATCCCTTGAAATCTCTTCACCCTTTTTCTTTAAGGTTGGGTGTCCATATGCAACAATTGGCATCATCTTTTTTAAAAATTAAATCCTGTTAAGGAGTTCATATACGACTGTAAAATTATGGTAGCACTAATGGTATCGACCAATGCTTTATCCTGACGCTTTTTCTTCTTCAACCCTCCGGTTAGCATTGCATCATGCGCCATACTGGAGGTAAATCGCTCATCAAATCTATCTATCTTCAGGTCAGGATAGGTTTTCCTTAATTTATTAACAAACGGCTCAATAAACCTGGTTGAGTCTGACGGACGGTTCATCATATCTTTTGGTTCACCCACCACGATGGTTTCCACTTCTTCTTTCTGCAAATAATTCTTCAGAAATTCAAAGATATCCTTTACATGAACCGTTGTTAATCCCGTCGCGATCATCTTCAATTCATCAGTAACAGCAATACCTACCCGCTTCTGTCCGTAATCGATGGCTAATATTCTTCCCATGTTTGTTTTTAATGCTGCAAAAATAACCTAATTTTGCTGACAAGAGAAATGAAAAATCTAATTACAATACTCGGCCCGACAGCTACCGGAAAAACCAAACTGGCTGCTGCACTGGCTGCCATGATCAGGGGCGAAATTATCAGTGCCGATTCGCGTCAGGTATATCGTGGAATGGACATTGGCACCGGCAAAGATATTGATGATTATTCATACAACGGAATTAAGGTATCCTATCATTTAATCGACATTGTTGACCCGGGTTATGAATACAATATTTTTGAATATCAACGTCACTTTTCAAAAGCCTTCAACGAAATTGTTTCTAAAGACAAGATTCCTATACTGGCCGGAGGTAGCGGCATGTACTTAGATGCTGTAATAAATGGTTACGAGTTAACGCAGGTTCCGGAAGACCAATTTTTACGAAAGCAACTTGACAGACTTTCCGATGAAGAGTTAAGAGAGAAATTACATTCGTACGAGGGGCTCCACAATACTACCGACTTAATTGAACGAAAAAGAATGATCAGGTCGATTGAGATTAAAGAGTATGAAAAGCTAAATCCCGGTAAAAAAGTTGAAATGCCCGAGATTGACTCGATAACATTCGGACTCTCTTTTGAACGCCATGAGATCAGACAACGAATTACCGACAGGCTTTCTCAAAGACTCGAGAACGGAATGATTCAGGAAGTGGAGCAGCTGCTGGCGAAAGGACTCAAACCAGAACAACTTACTTTTTACGGACTTGAATACAAGTGGCTTACTTTATATGTTACCGGACAGATTGGTTACGATACCATGTTTGCCAACCTCAACACCGCCATCCATCAGTTTGCCAAGCGGCAAATGACCTGGTTCAGAAGAATGGAAAAAAGAGGAACCAAAATATACTGGATTGACGGAGCCATCCCGCTGGAAAACAAACTCAATGCAATGTTAATGATTTTAGCAAAAGTAAAGTTTTAGATTTTCGCAGGCAACCATTCATTCATCAATTTACTCACTAACTATGGAGTAGATAGCGATACCGGCAATATTTTTCCGTTATAAACCTTATGACCGTTTAAAGCAAAATCTTTGATAAAGGAAGCCATTTCATCAGGCTTTAGCGCAGCCTCATAGTCAGGGAAAGCGGCTGAAAGCATTTCTGTTTGCACAGCACCCAAGGCCAGTGCATTTACCGAGATCTTATTTTCTGTCAATTCCAGCGCTAATGATTCTGTTAAAATATTCAAAGCACCTTTAGCAGCACTGTACAACGACAAACCCACAAATTTAACACTACCCTGAAATCCTCCCATACTGGAAATGTTTATAATATGTGAGCCTGTATTCAAAAAAGGTACCAACAGACGAACCATTTTAAAAGCTGCTTTTACATTCACATCAAACATCAAATTAAAATCATCATCTGTCATTTCCAAAAACGACTTATTAACTAAAGCCCCGGCGTTATTAATCAGCACATCCACTTTGGTAAGATGAATCTTTACAAATTCTTTCATTCCTGAATAATCATCTTCTTTCAAATCAAAAGAGAGCGGGAACAAATTCGAATCATCAATTTCAAGCAGTTTCTCAATATTTCTGGAAATGGCTATTACTTGATGATTATCCTTCAAAAAAGCTTTCGCCAAGGCAAACCCAATTCCTTTTCCGGCACCCGTTATTACAATATTCATCTTATCTGTTTTTCAAATTTTCATAATCGATTTCAAAGGTATAATAAATCTCCAAGAAATATTTTTCTTAAAAAATAGTGAACACAATAAGCTCCCCAAACATTACTGCCAACCACACTTTAACTGTTTAAAATGGGAAATCTAAAAAACTATGGTATTTTTGCAAAAAAGAGAAAATGACAATTGACGAAATAATACAAGCTGCACTTGCTGAAGATATAGGTGACGGTGACCATACAACCCTGGCTACTGTACCGGAAAACGCCGAAGGAAAAGTAAAGATGATAGCCAAGCAAGACGGAATTGTATCGGGTACCGTAATTGCTGCCAGAGTATTTACACTATTGGATCCTGATACAAAAATTGAAATCTTCGTTAAAGACGGGGACAGAATAAATAAAGGGGATGTCATCATGCATATAGCGGGTAAAGACCGCACACTACTTACCGGTGAACGGTTAGCTCTCAACTTTATACAACGTATGAGCGGCATTGCAACAACTACCAACGAACTGGTGCAGATGCTCAAAGGCACTTCAACCGTCATTCTTGACACGCGAAAAACAACTCCTTGTAATAGATTGGTTGAAAAAATGGCTGTAAAAGCCGGAGGAGCCGAAAATCATCGAATTGGCCTTTACGATATGATCATGATAAAAGATAATCATGTTGATTTTGCCGGCGGCATTAAAAAAGCTATTCTTTCGGTTCAAGACTATTTAAAGGAGAACAACAAAAATCTGAAGATAGAAATTGAAGTAAGGGATTTTGACGAGTTAAATGAGGTACTTGAAACCGGAGGAGTTCATCGTATCATGCTGGATAACTTTTCACCTGATGAAATTCGTAAAGCACTCAAGCTAATTGATGGCAAATACGAAACAGAAGCTTCCGGTGGTATTGGTATCGACAATATCAGAAGGTATGCTGAAACAGGCGTTGATTACATCTCGGTGGGAGCCTTAACACATCAAATAAGAAGTTTGGACATAAGTGTTGTAACTTTGTAGTATGGCATTAAAATCGCCAAAAAAAATAAAAAAAGCAGGCAAATCCATTGGTGACAGAATCAAGGATAAGCTTCGCCTGATTATTCTTCCGGGATTTGACGGCATGCCGTTGTACGATGTACTGGTTTTCTTTTTCAGAGGAATATCGAAAGGGGTACTTGCTTACCGCTCGTCGGCCATTGCTTTCAACTTCTTTTTGGCGCTTTTCCCAATGATGCTTTTTCTTTTCACACTAATTCCTTTTGTAACCACTCCTGCTTTTCAACTAAACCTGTTCGAGTTGCTGGACGATGTAATTCCATCCAATATTTTTGAACTTCTGGACGGAACCATTTCAGAAATCATCAGCCGACCGCGCAACGACTTGCTTTCATTAACCTTTATCCTGGGTATCTATTTTGCTGCAAACGGCATGGATGCCGTGATGGAAGGATTTAACCAAGGATATTACGCGGGAAGAACCTGGTCGTGGTTCAAACAAAAGATGCGTGCCATATTACTTATGCTGACTTTCTCTTTACTTGGGATGATTTCAGTTTCATTTTTGATGTCGGGAAAATTAATCATTCACTCATTGGAATCGTACAATATTGTACGAGGTGATTTTGTACTATTTATGCTACAATCACTTCAGTGGCTGATAACCATTTCTAACATTCTCCTTAGTGTATCTATCCTTTATTACTTTGGTCAAAGAAAAGATAAAGCCAGAAGTTACCGTTTTTTCTCTGCAGGTTCCATTCTTGCCACCGCACTGTTTATTTTAGGTAGTGTTGTTTTAAAAAGCTATTTCGAAAACTTTTCACGATATAACCTGTTATACGGCTCCATCGGATCACTTATTATTTTGATGGTATGGATTTATTACAACTCACTGATACTACTGATTGGTTACGAGCTCAATTCTGCGATTCGCAGGTCGAAACTGATTGAGGAACGATTTAAATCGGTTGACCCAAAATAGTTAGCGCATCAGCATTACACTCCCCTGTAATCTCACATGCTCTGTTGAACCATCCCTTTTAATCCGCTCGTAATCGGCCACCCAAAAGTAGGTTCCTTGTGGCATTGTTTGTCCTCTGTATGTTCCGTCCCATTTTTCATCTATGCTGTACAATGTTTTTAACGTCTGCCCCCAACGATTGAAGATTTCCATCTTAAACTTTGGGATATTCTTACCAATAGCATAAAAATAGTCATTATATCCATCGTTATTGGGTGTAAATACATTGGGAACCCAAATAGAGGAACAGGCATCAATTACAATGGTATCTGATTTTGTTTCGCAAGGACTGTTAACTCTTACCCAATAAGTTCCGGAATCTTTAGCAATACAGGTTTGACTTTGTGAACTATCCTGCCAAAGGTAATTATTGTAGTTGGAAACGGCCGTTAGTATCACACTGTCATCATCACACAAATAACCGGCTGATTGCAATTCAAGTGTTACGGCCGAAAAATAGGACAGATTGATACTATCACTACCCGAACAGCCCAGTGTATCGAAAACCGTTACCCAGTACTTTCCGGGTTCATCAACAACCAAAACATGTCCTTCGCTGCCATCCTGCCAAAAATACTTCTCATACTCAGGGTTGGTTTGTAAAGTAATGTTGCCTCCACTACAAAAAAGAGTATCTGGCCCAAGAATGGTATCGGGAACCAAGTTTGTAGTAAGCAACAACGAATCACGAACTGCACAGTGATTGGTATCTAATACTTCAAGCCAATAGAAACCCGCTGTATCG
>Ga0256913_10002000_pt1 | contig 10378 bp, 10 predicted proteins | sample Axial_MatmetaG_FD_185970 | JGI IMG/M metagenome (GOLD analysis project Ga0256913, IMG submission 185970) | Deep-sea worm associated microbial mat communities from Axial Seamount, Juan de Fuca Ridge, Pacific Ocean - Axial_Mat | ecosystem: Environmental > Aquatic > Marine > Oceanic > Microbial...
GGCGAGGTTTGCCCGGCGAACTGGAAACCCGGCGAAGAGGCGATGAAGCCGACCGCCGAAGGCGTGGCGGAATATCTCGCGAACCACGCGTGAGCTATTTGGGGTCCGGCGTCCTCCGCGGACGCCGAACGCCAAAGATTCAACACAAACGGAAAAAGGACGGATTGAAAAGATGAAAAAGAACGAAATCTACAAATGCGGCAACGGAATGACGATCGAGATACTCTCGGACGCTGATTCCTGTGGTTTGCAGTGTTGCGGAGAGCCGGTGGAGCTTCTCGAGGAGAAAACCGCGGACGCCGCGACGGAGAAGCACGTGCCGTTGCTCGAGGAGAGCGGAGACGGGATCAAGGTCGTCGTCGGCTCCACCGCCCATCCCATGACGGAGGAGCACTACATCATGTGGATCGAGGTGATCAACGGCGACTACGTCAACCGCAAACACCTGAAGCCCGGCGACGCGCCGGAGGCCGAGTTCTACGTGCCGAAACAGGAGGGATTGATCGTCCGCTCCTACTGCAATCTGCACGGGCTCTGGAAAGGTTGAGGAAAAAAGAACGAGCCGCCGTCCCGTCCGGGGACGGCGGAGGTTCAAACGAGGAGAGAAGAAATGAAAAAGTACGTTTGCGACATTTGCGGCTGGATCTACGACCCGGAAAAGGGCGATCCGGACAGCGGGATCGCTCCGGGGACGGCTTTCGAAGACATACCCGACGACTGGGTTTGCCCGGAATGCGGCGTTGGAAAAGACAACTTTTCGGAGGTGTGAGTTGAAAGTAATAGTTCTAGGATGCAACCACGCGGGAACCGCGGCGATAACGCAACTGCGTCAACGCCATCCCGACGTCGAAGTCGTCGCCTACGACCGCAACGACAACATATCGTTTTTGGCCTGCGGCATAGCCCTTTGGGTCGCCGACGTGGTGAAAGACCCCAAAGGGCTCTTCTACGCGTCTCCGGAATCGCTGACGGAACTCGGAGCGGAAATCAACATGCGCCACGATGTCGAGAAAATCGATTTCGAGAGACGCGAGGTGCACGTCAAAAACCTCGACACCGGGGAGACGTCCACCGACACCTACGACAAGTTGATTCTGGCGACGGGCTCCTGGCCGGTGACCCCACCGATTCCCGGAATAGACCTGGAAGGGGTGAAACTGGCGAAACTCTATCAGCACGCCCAGGATATCATCGACAAGGTCAACAAACCCGAGACGGAAAACGCCGTGGTCGTGGGAGCCGGATACATCGGAGTCGAGCTCGTCGAGGCGTTCCACGCGCACGACAAGAACGTCACGCTCGTAGAGGCCGAGGATAGGATTCTAAGTCGTTATTTCGACGAGGAGTTCACCCCCGCCGTCGAGGAGCGTATGAGGGAGAACGGCATAGCCGTCAAAACGTCGGAGAAGGTCTCCAGGTTCGAAGGCGAAAACGGAAAGCTGACGAAGGTCGTAACGAACAAAGGCGAATATCCCGCGGACATCGCGATTTTCTCGACTGGTTTCGCGCCTAACTCGGAGCTTTACAAGGACGTTCTGGACACGATGCCCAACGGAGCGGTGAAAGTCGATGGTTTCATGCGTTCCTCGCGCCCGGAAGTGATGGCGTGCGGGGATTGCGCCGCGGTGCGCTCCAACGCCACCGGCAGCGACGAATACATCGCCTTGGCGACGAACGCCGTCCGCATGGGGATCATGTGCGCGGTGAACATCAAGGAAGCCGCGATGGAATTTCCAGGCGTCCAAGGATCGAACGCGATCAAGGTGTTCGATCACTGCATGGCGTCGACCGGGCTCTCCGAAACCGCCGCGAAAGCGCGCGGGATGGAGGTCAAAACGAATTTCGTCGAGGACTCCAGCAGGGCTGAGTTCATGCCCGAATACGACCAGGTGAAAATCAAAGTCGTTTACGACGCCGCGACGCGGCGGTTGCTCGGCGCGCAAATCGCGTCGGACGGCGACTACACCCTGGCGATCCACACGATATCCCTGGCTATACAAAAGAAAATGACGGTCGACGAGTTCGCGTTGGTGGACTTCTTCTTCCTGCCCCATTTCAACAAGCCGGTGTCGTATCTGACCGCCGTGGCGCTAACGGCGCCCTGACTCGAGAGGAAACGGCGAAAGCCTTTCAACGACCGTTTTTCCGCGTCAATCGCGGAAAAACGGTTTTTATTATGGCGGAATCGATGCTAGTTTTCGCTCGTGCGACCGCGCCATGATCCGGCGGCGGAACGAATTGTCAACCCCAACGGAGGATTCGATATGTTCAATGTCAACGAGGTGTTCGAGATAGCCGAGCGGATAGAGCGCAACGGCAAGACGTTCTACGAAAAGGCGGCGTCGATGGCCGCGGACGGGGACAGCAGAAAGTTTCTCCAGGATCTCGCGGACATGGAGGACGACCACGAAAAATATTTCGCGGCGCTGAAAAAACGCCTCGACACCCCATCCGACGACCCGCTGGACAGGGACGGAGTGGCGCTGTCGTACATACAGGCGATGGTCGATGGCGAGGTGTTCTCCAATCTCAAACCGATGGCGGAGATCCTCCGCGGCGACGAGTCAATGGACGAGATACGGCAACTAGCCATCGAATTCGAGAAAAACACCGTCGTCTATTTCGCCTCCCTCCGCAACGCGATGAGAACGGAGGCGGACAAAAACGCGATACAGGATCTGGTCGACGAGGAATTGCGCCACGTCGTCATCCTCACGAACTGGGAACCTAAGGATTGAACGCCACTGGCGGAAGGAAGGAGATCTAGATGAGCCATATGAAAGCCGTAAAGATATCCGACTCGGTTTATTGGGTCGGAGCGATAGACTGGGGACTCCGGGAATTCCACGGATACGCCACGTCCAGAGGATCCACATACAACGCCTACCTCGTCATGGCCGACAAACCAACGCTCGTCGACACGGTCAAAGCGCCTTTCAAAGACGAGATGATGGCGCGGATCGCCTCGGTCGTCGACCCCGTCGAAATCGACACCATCGTATCCAACCACGCGGAGATGGACCATTCGGGCGCGCTTCCGGCAACCATAGCCGAGGTGAAACCTTCCCGCGTCGTCGCGTCACCGATGGGACTCAAAGCCCTGAACGCGCATTTCGCGCTCGAATGCGACATCACCCCGGTCAAAACCGGAGACAAACTCGATTTGGGCGGTTTGACGCTCTCCTTCATCGAAACCAGAATGCTGCACTGGCCCGACAGCATGTTCTCATACCTCGAGGAGGAGGACGTCCTCTTCTCCCAGGACGCGTTCGGAATGCATCTAGCGACCGCGGACATATTCGTGGATCAAAACGACATTTCCACCGTCCACTGGGAATGCGAGAAATACTACGCGAACATACTGATGCCCTATTCGAACAAAGTAGCCGCGCTTCTCGCGGATGTCGATGCTACGGGGCTCTCACCTAAAATAGTCGCCAGCGACCACGGCCCGATATGGCGCGGGAAAGACATAGCCACCGCGTTGAAATGGTACGCCGAATGGTCCGAGGACGCCCCCTCCAACAAGGCGGTCGTGATACACGACACGATGTGGGGCGCGACAGCCAAGATGGCCGCCGCCATATGCGACGGGCTGAAAACTGGCGGAGCGGAGGTGGTAAGCCTCCCCCTCGCCTCCTCGAGCCGCAGCGACGTGGCCACCGAGATACTCGGAGCGGGAGCCGTCTTCCTGGGTTCCCCCACCATCAACAACCAAATGTTCCCGTCGTTGGCCGACACCATGACCTATCTGAAAGGCCTGAAGCCAAAAAATCTGATAGGCGCGTCCTTCGGAGCCTACGGATGGAGCGGAGAGGCGGTCAAGCAACTCAACGCGATTCTCGAGGAAATGAAAGTGGAACTCGTCTCGGAGGGAATTCGAGCGTTCTACGTTCCGACTCCGGAAGTCTTGGAGGAGTGCTTCGCGCTGGGAGAGGAAGTCGCTGGAAAACTCCCGAAAGCGTAGTCGCCACGGCCGCCACGCCGCCCTTGGTGAAAAAACTATGATTTTTCTTTCCAACGCGGTTTGACAATCACCGCCGAAACAATATATCAAGGGATGCCGCTCCCACGACGCGACGGGGGGGCGGGTTTTTATTTGACAATCGCTCCCGAGTGGACGCGTGAACGAGATGGGAGGATTCCCGCATGAAAAGATACACGAAAGAACATGAATGGGTCGAACTCGAAGGGGATATAGCTCTGGTCGGCATATCGAAACACGCCGCCGACGAACTGGGCGATATCACCTTCGTGGAACTTCCGGCAATCGGCACGGACGTCATCGTGGGAGACCCCGTGACCGTCGTCGAGTCCGTCAAGGCGGCCTCCGATATCTACGCCCCCGTAAGCGGAACCGTCAAAGAGGTCAACATATCCCTCGAAGAGGATCCGGGGACGATAAACTCCTCCCCCGAAGAGGAGGGATGGATATACAAACTGGATAACATCGACATATCCGAGATCGACGACCTTATGGATAAAGCGGCCTACGACAAATATCTCGAAAGCGATTGATGCCATACATCCCCAACACCCGCGAAGACGTCAGGTCGATGCTCGACGCGGTCGATTGCGCCGACATCGACGAACTCTGGGGAAAAACCGGAATATCCCTGCCGAAACCGCCGCTTGATGATATCCCGGAGGGAAAATCGGAACACGAGGTCACCCGACACCTCCGCTCTCTCGCGGCCCTCAACGCCACTAACTTAGTGAGCTTCCTCGGTAGCGGATACTACGACCACATAATCCCGGCGGCGGTGTCGGATATCGCCTCCCGGTCCGAGTTCCTCACCGCGTACACCCCCTACCAACCTGAAGCCTCCCAGGGAACGCTTCAAACAATATACGAATACCAATGCGCCGTGTGCCGCCTGACGGGAATGGAGGTGTCCAACGCCTCGATGTACGACGGTGGCACCGCCCTTTTCGAGGCGATGATGCTCGCCGTCCGCGCGACCCGTAAACGCCGAGCCGTGATATCCGGAGCCGTATCCCCAATCTTCCGGGAGATGATTCGATGCTACGGCTCGAATCTGGACGTGGAACTCGTCGAGGTTCCTTCGGGAGACACCGACTCGAGCCAACAAGCTCTGATCGACGCGGTGGACGGGAACACGGCTTGCCTTCTAGTGCAATATCCCAACGTGTTCGGAACGGTGGAGGACTGGTCCGCGACAACCGCGGCGGTCAAAGGGAAAGGCGCAGTGGCGGTATGCTCCGCCTATCCCATAGCTCTCGCGCTACTGACGCCGCCCGGGAAAATGGGATTCGACGTGGTGACCGGAGAGGGGCAGAGCCTCGGACTTCCATTGAGTTTCGGCGGACCATATCTCGGGTTCATGGCCACGACAATGAAACTCGCGCGGAAAATGCCGGGGCGGATCGTAGGCAAAACCACCGACGCGAGCGACAGGGAAGGATTCGTGTTGACACTGCAGACCCGGGAACAACACATTCGCCGCGAAAACGCCACATCGAACATCTGCACCAATGAAAATCTTTGCGCGCTCACCGCGCTGGCGTATCTGACCTGCCTCGGAAAAAGCGGATTCCTCAAGGTCGGCGAACTTTGCGCCGCCAAGGCCGTTTACGCTAGAAATTTACTGCTCGCCATCGATGGAGTGGAAGCCGTCGGAGACGAACCGTTCTTCAACGAATTCGTCGTCCGACTCCCCATGGACGCCGCGGAACTCGTCGGACGAATGATCGACAAGGGATTCGCCGCCGGATTCCCACTCGGAAGATATTATCCCGAACGAGGAAGGGAACTCCTCGTGGCGGTCACGGAAAAGCGTTCGAAAGAGGAGATAAAAGCCTTCGCCAACGCGATGGAGGCGGCGATCACAGCGTGAAAACGACTAGGAGAACAGGCGTGAAACTCATATTCGAAAAAGGCGCTCCGGGAAGAAAAGGCTCCTCCCTGCCGGACTTGGACGTCCCCGCGGAAACCGCGCTTCCGGAGAATCTCGAACGCGAAGAGCCTCCAAACCTCCCGGAAGTCTCCGAACTCGAGGCGGTGCGCCATTTCACCCGCCTCAGCAGACTCAATTTCGGAGTCGACTCGCATTTCTACCCACTCGGCTCCTGCACAATGAAATACAACCCGAAATTCCACGAGAAAATAGCGTCCCTATACGGTTTCGCGGCGCTCCACCCACTCCTCCCGCAACTCAGACGCGGCGGAGCGCTGACACAAGGAGCCCTGGCCGTCATATTCGAAACTGAACGCCTCCTCAGCTTCCTGCTGGGGTTCGAACAGTTCACGATGCAACCGCTAGCCGGAGCGCACGGCGAACTCACGGGCGTGATGCTTATCGCCGCGTACCACAAAGACCGCGGTGACGACGCCAGAAAAACAATGCTCATCCCCGACGCCGCGCACGGAACAAACCCCGCCAGCGCGGCGATGGCCGGATTCGACACGAAAATAGTCCCCACGGACAAAGACGGAAACGTCGATATCGAAATCCTCAAATCACTGCTGGGACCCGACACCGCGGGAATCATGCTCACATGCCCAAACACCCTGGGTTTCTTCGACCCCAACACGAAAGAAATCTGCGAGCTGGTCGAAAAGGCGGGCGGACTCTCATACTGCGACGGAGCGAATCTCAACGCCATCATCGGAAGAATACGACCGGGAGATCTCGGCTTCGACGTCATGCACGTAAACCTCCATAAAACCTTCTCCACCCCACATGGAGGCGGAGGACCAGGATCAGGACCGGTAGGCGTCGCCGGAAAACTCGTGCCGTACCTCCCCGTGTCCAGAGTCGCCAAACGACAAGACGGAACATACGCACTCGAATACAACCACAAAAAATCGATAGGATACATCGCCCCGTTCTACGGCAACTTCGCAGTCGTCCTTAGAGCGTACGCCTATATGCTGACATTAGGCGCGGAGGGATTGCGGAGAGTCGGGGAAAACGCCGTCCTCAACGCGAACTACGTACGCGTAAAACTGGCGGGAAAATACGAACAGGCGCGCGATAGATTCTGCACCCACGAATGCGTCCTCTCGGCGACCCGCCAGGCGGAAAAAGGCGTCCATGCGATAGATATAGCGAAAGCGTTGATTGACAAGGGATTCCATCCTCCGACGATATATTTCCCGTTGATCGTCAAGGAAGCGTTGATGATAGAACCCACCGAAACGGAATCGAAAGAGGAGATAGACGCCTTCATCGACGCCATGCTCGAAATCGCGGAAACCGCGGAGAATGATCCAGACGCGGTGAGAAACGCTCCCGTCACAACACCCGTCTCCAGACTCGACGAGACGAAAGCGGCGAGACACCCGAAAGTATCGGAGTGACACGCCAACGAAACCTCCCCCGGCGCGCGCGGCCGTAATATGCGCCTCCCGCTTGAAAACTTGATGGAACCCCTTAGATTACACGTTTTCAACGACACCGGACCGTAACGGCGGCGGAACCTCGACAGGCAGGACGGAGGGTAGGAGTGAGCGAAATCATTTGCAAGGGTTGTGGCGGGATAATGGACACCACCGGAATCCCACCGTTCACCGTGTGCGAATGCTCCGCATGTCAAACGGAAGTGGCCATCCCCTTCGAACTTGATTACCTCATGCTGGAAAAATACGTCGACAGGATATCCGCTCTGGACGTCTACGAAGGGTTCGACACTTCAATAACAACAATATCCAGAATAGTCGTACTGGACAACGACGTCCCCCAAGCGAAGGAGTTCCTGGAAATCGCGAAGGAAGAGGGGGAGCTCCTTTCGACGCTGAAACATCCCAACATATGCCCCCTTATGGCGCGTGACCTGATTCTTGGCAACTACTGCGCCGTCCAACCACTGCTCGACGGATATCTGCTCTCCGACTACAACCCGGAAACACAAGGGCTGCTAGACGTCGAAAAAGTGCTGGACGTCCTACACGCCGCCGCCTTGGGACTGGCGGTGGCCCACCACAAAGATATAACACACCACAACGTGTGCCCGAAAAACATAAGCATCGACGCCAGGGGAAACGTCCGCGTCGTCGATTACTTCCTGTCGCGGTTCGTATACCAAGCCGACCAAATAACCGCGAAGGGAAACGACGTCATAAAATACGATCCCAGCGTTGACCCGTATTTCATCAGCCCGGAAAAAGCGGAAAGCGGAATCGAGGACAAACGCGGGGACGTGTTCAGTTTCGGGGTCACCATGTATTACATGCTCACGGGACAATACCCTTTCGTCGGATCGAACGTACTCGAAACAGTATATTCCAGAGTCCGTAAAATAAAAAAGAGGGACGAGGTGTTCAACGCCGCCGCCACAAGTGTCATCACCCCGGACACCGTAGCCTACACCCCGCCGAAAAATCCGAAAAAACTAAGAGAAGACATCCCGAAGGAGATCGCCGACCTGGTAATGGATTGCCTGTCGTACCTCCCTGTAAAACGCCCGACCCTCTCCGAAATCATAACGATATTCAACCTGTACAAAGCCGAAATGGCGAAACAGGAAACCGTGGTGGCAGCGCAAATAGAAATGGTCACCACCAAAACCCGCGCCATCCCAAAAATGGGAAAACTCGGCAAAAAATAACGGCGACACCATCCCGCTGACACTTGCCAACACCACCGCGCGATGCTATCTTTCACGCCCGTTTCAAACGAAAATCAAACAGGTCACCCCCTCGGGAAACCCTAAACGGGATTTGAACGACAATGAACCGCGTCAAACGAACAATGGCGACGATAACCGCGATGGCGGCGGCGCTAGCGCCTCCAATCGCGCTTTCCGCGCCTGCCGACACCAATGGAAAGCTGAAAAACGACCCCAGGATGACTCCCACAGTCAAGGCCGTGTCCAGAGTCTTGCCCTCGGTGGTCAACATCGGAACCGAAAGGATAATATCCGCGGGATTCTCACCGTGGCAGGGAGCGGACCCTTTCGAAAAACTCTTCCGAAACTTCTTCCGACAGCAACCGGGGGTCAAAACGCTATCCCTCGGAAGCGGAGCGATCGTCGCTAAAGGAGGACTCATCGTCACGAACGCGCACGTCGTCCATAAAGCCACGAAAATACTAGTCCGAACCTCCGACGGGAAAACGCACTTGGCGAAAGAGGTCGCTAGCGACCCCCTCAACGATATCGCTCTACTGCGACTTACAGACGCCAATTCCGCGAACCTACCCCCCATCCCCCTCGCGGAACCAGGATCACTGCTGCTGGGAGAAACCGTCGTCGCCGTCGGAAACCCCTACGGACTCGGGAACAGCATCTCAAGAGGCGTCCTCAGCGCCACGGGACGGGAAGTCTCATACAACGGGAAAGTGCTCTTCTCGGACATATTGCAAACCGACGCCGCCATCAACCCCGGCAACAGCGGAGGCCCACTGATAAACATCAACGGAGAAATGATAGGAATAAACACCGCGATATTCCAACAAGCGGATGGAATAGGATTCGCGATCCCGATAAAACGACTCGAGTCCATCTTGGCGCGCTGGATGATTCCAGAGAGGTTTCGAAACGTCTCCCTAGGCATAATCCCGGCGGAAACAGGGGAAAACGGAAAAATCAAACTGGAAATCGCCAGCGTGTTCCCCGACAGCCCGGCATGGAACGCCGGCGTGAGAAAAGGAGACGTCGTCCTGGCTATCGACGGGGAAAAATCCCCGAGCCTAATGAAAACAAGCGACCGGTTATGGCGCATGAAGGCTGGAAACTCCATTACCCTGGACATAAAGGACAAGGGACGGATAACCGTGAAGGCCAGGGAAATAAAGGCCCTGGACGGCAAAGAACTAGCGAGGAACCGACTAGCATTGGGAACGCAACTCCTGACGCAAAAACTCGCCCGCGCATTGGAATACCCCTTCCATGGCGGACTCGTCGTGGACGAAATACTGTTCAAAAACCCCCATATCCGACGCGGAGACATCCTGGTTCGGATAGACAACATCCCCATATACGATTACACATGCCTCCGCAGAGCCCTCGAAAACAAACGCAACGGACACGTCGTCAACGCGTTCTTCATATCCTTGAAAAAACAAGGTGGCAAACTCCTCATCTCCAGAAAAGTAGTCCCGATAACACTAAGATAGGGCTTGATGAACAAGTCCGGAACGCGCCGAAAAACAAAGCCGGATGGTGAATGAAAAGAGGAAATACTTTCAACCACTAACAGCTCACGAAAAGACGGGTTTTAAGTTTTAAGTTTTAGGTTTTAGGCAAGAAAAGAAGAGGGAAAGAGAGGGGAATATCCAATAACGAATATTCAACACTCAATGAGGAAGGGAAGAGGAAGAATCGACTACGATGGCGATTACGAGTGGCGATGGCGAGAAGATTTTCAATCTACTGACGATACACTGATAAGACGGGTTTTAGGTTTTAGGCGAGA
>Ga0256913_10002001_pt1 | contig 10375 bp, 6 predicted proteins | sample Axial_MatmetaG_FD_185970 | JGI IMG/M metagenome (GOLD analysis project Ga0256913, IMG submission 185970) | Deep-sea worm associated microbial mat communities from Axial Seamount, Juan de Fuca Ridge, Pacific Ocean - Axial_Mat | ecosystem: Environmental > Aquatic > Marine > Oceanic > Microbial...
TTCCGATATCTCCCATAAAACGATAACGTTGTAGATTGGCACGAGCGACGCCCAGCCAGGCCGCCCGGCCTTGCTGAACAACTTCCAAAAGGAAATAATCACGAGAAGGAGGGTGCAAAACCATACTATGAAAAAAAGCAGATTGAACACCAACAATCCAGCGGCCACGGCAGCGTCGCCGCCATCCCCGCCGCCATCCTGAGCCAGCAAAGTCCCCGTACCCGCCATAAAAACGACAACGCCAACAAACAACCTGGATATGGACCCCATATTCTCCTCCTTTGCATTGCGATTAACGAATGGGGACATCCCCCATCCCTCTAAGAATAGCACCGCGCCATTCCGATTCAAAGCCAGTTTCGCGACTCCCTCCTCTTGCGCCCGCGCCGCGAACGGGCTAGATTCCACGACAAAGGACACGCAAACGGAACGGAACATATGGCGGCTACCCTGACATCCACATTAAAAAGACCTTTCCTATGGCTGAAGCGCCTCGAAAAGGCCTTTTTCGCAGGTCCGTCCTGGATCGACAACCCGAAATGGCTGGCGAGAAAGAAAAAAGGATACCGCTCCCCCACCGTATACCTCATACTATGGCTCTACGCCTGGTATTCCAGATTCTTCACCATCCCAGGACGCCTGATGGCCTCCGCCGCCTTCCTGATAATCCTCTACGGAGCCGTCATCGGCGGACCGATAAGGACCATGGCTTTCATCCTTATCGCGGTTTTCGCGGCCGATTTCCTCATAGGATTCCTTTTTCGACCGAAATTGAGAATCGAGCGACGCCTCCCGCGCCGCATCAGGGCCGGAGAACCGATAAAGGTGGAATACAAAATCACCAATCGCTCCAAGCGTCCGGCATGGAACATACAAGTGGACTCGATCAGGCACCACGGATGGCTGAAACTGGAGACGCACATCGCCGCGGCGGATTCCATTCCGGGACGTTCGAGAGCCACGCTACGCTCCTATATCCCCCCGAGGCCGCGCGGAGAATACGTTATGAAACCTCCCTCCGCGTCATCCGCGTTCCCTTTCGGAATACTCAAATGGAGCTGTTTCGAGAAAAATCCCGCTTCCATTCTTGTTTATCCGCGGTTCACGCCGTTGAACTCCCTGATACTCCCCCTCAGCGCGCGTTTCCAGCGGGAGGGATTGAACATGGCCTCGAAAGTGGGCGAATCCCTGGAGTTCCACGCATGCCGCGAGTTCCGCGTGGGCGACAACCCCAAGCATATCCATTGGCCGACGACGGCCCGGAGGAACGAGCTTGTCGTGAAAGAGTTCCAAGAGGAGCACCTATCCAGAATCGCGCTCATCGTCGACACCTACGCCCCGGACTTCCACAAGTTCCTCTCGCTACGGGTCAAAACGGAATCAAAAGAGCTGGAGGCCGCCCTGTCGATCACGGCCGCCTTGGCCCACCATCTCGCCAACGGAGACCATATCGTGGACATTTTCGCGGTCGGACCCGACATCTATCATTTCAAAGGAGGAAGAAGCCTGGCGCAGCTCGATCAGATACTGGATATCCTGGCCTGCATAGAACCAAACAAAAAAGACGCCATCGCCGAGTTGGAGCAGGAGGTGGTGGAGGAGATAGCGGGGATCGGGGCGGCGGTGCTGGCCCTCTCCCGCTGGGACGAACATAGAAAGGAACTTGTCGAGAAACTGCGCTCCGAGGGCGCGGCGGTGAAGATCCTGGTGATATCGGAAGCACCGACTGAAAACGCCCCTCCGGACTCCATTTTCCTACCCCCGGACGACATCCTCGCCGGAGCCATCAGGGATTTGTGAGCGTCAAGCACCCCAACCCCCATCCCCTTCCAAGAGCCGCGTGGAAATTCGCCAGAGGGCGTTGCCAAATCCGAATGGAGGGCTAAGTTAGGGCATATCGATGAAATCGAGCGTGAAAACCGCGTCGGAGACGTGAAACCTCCGCCACGTTATAGGAAACAAGAGAAGATAAAATGGCTTTTTTCAAAAAGAACAAATACTCCACATTGAAACCCGGCGTCAAGAAAAAAGACATCCCCCGGGGGCTTTGGGACAAATGCAAAAACTGCGGAGAGGTCGTATACCGCAAGCAACTTACGGAAAACCTCAACGTATGTCCGGAATGCTCTTTCCACAACCCCATGACCGCATGGGATAGAATCGAACTCATCACCGACAAAGCATCCTTCAAAGAGGTCGACGCGGCTCTCGAATCGATCGACGCGCTTAAATTCGAGGGGGTGGCCGCCTACTCCGATAAGATAGAGGCGAACAAAAAGAAAACCGGGTTGAACGACGCGATCGTGTGCGGCACGGCGACATTGGACGGACGCCCCTTCGCCTTGGGCGTGATGGATTTCCGCTTCCTGGGAGCCAGCATGGGCTCGGTCGTCGGAGAAAAGGTCGCGCGTCTGGCGGAAATCGCGACAAGGGAGCGCCTCCCTCTGGTCATCGTCACGGCGAGCGGAGGCGCCAGGATGTACGAGGGAATGCTCAGCCTGATGCAGATGGCGAAAACCAGCGGAGCGCTGCACCACCATCAAAAGGCCGGACTCCCCTACATAGTGGTGATGACCCATCCCACGACCGCTGGAGTGACGGCCAGTTTCGCCTCCTTGGGAGACCTGACTATCGCCGAACCGAAGGCCCTTATCGGATTCGCCGGCCCCAGGGTCATAAAAGACACGACCCAGGCCGAACTCCCGGAGGGATTCCAGACATCCGAATTCCTCCTGAAAAAAGGGATGATCGACAAAATCATCCCGCGCCATAATCTGCGCTCGGAGCTGTCCCTATGCTTGGGATACATGACCGCCGGAGCCGACTCCACGCCCCCAGCCAAAGATAAAACGAAGAAAAAGTCGAAGAAAAAGTGAGAAGCGGGACAAAAGCCGGACATCCGCGTTCCGGCGATCAGGTGACACAGAAGTGACAGGATCAACGAGAATAGTCATAACCGGCGTGGGGCTTACGGCGCCAAACGGCGATTCCTTGGAGGAGTTCCGCGGAAACCTCCTGAAGGGAGTCTCCGGCGTGACCAACATGGAAACCCGGCACATAGGCCAAGTACACGCCGGACTCTGCCATTACGATCCGAGGAAATATCAGAACAAGCGCGACATCCGCAATGGAACCCGCGCCGGTTCCATCGCCATATACTGCGCCAACGAGGCGTTGCGGGACGCTGGAATCGAGCTCGACGACGAACGCGGACGGACGACGGGCGTGTATGTGGGGATTACCGAGCATGGAAACGTAGAGACGGAAAACGAGGTCCACGAGCTGGGCCTGTTCGACAACGACATCAAGGTCTGGAACCATTACCACAATCCCAGGACCGTCGCGAACAATCCGGCCGGCGAAGTAACCATAAACACTGGAATATCCGGGCCGCATTACTGCGTCGGAGCTGCGTGCGCCGCGGGAATCGCGGGAACGATACAAGGGGTCCAGCAGCTTATCCTGGGCGAGGTCGATCTGGCTATCGCCGGAGGCGTATCGGAAAGCGTGGGAACGTTTGGAATCTTCGCCAGCTTCCTGAGCCAGGGCGCCTTGGCGAAACACGATGACCCCACAAAGGCCAGCCGTCCGTTCGACCTGGACCGAAACGGAATCGTCGTCGCCGAGGGTGGATGCCTTTTCATCCTCGAACGCCTCGAGGACGCCCTCGCCAGAAAAGCCACGATAATCGCGGAAATCGCGGGCTACGCGATGAACTCCGACGCAACCCACTTCGTCCTTCCCAATGCCGAACGCCAGTCGGAATGCATGAAAGCGGCCATCGAAAACGCCGGATTGACACCAGCCGATATCGACATAGTCAACACCCACGGAACGGGAACGCAAAGCGGTGACATACAGGAGGCGAAAGCCATCGGGTCGGTGTTCGGAGATCTCGACGACGACCAGGTTCCACTGGTCAACAACACGAAGGGATTCATTGGGCACGCGATGGGAGCCGCCGGCGCCTTGGAGCTGGCAGGCAATCTCCCCTCCTTCGAGGATGGCGTCGTCCATCCATGCCTCAACCTGGACACCCCGGACCCCGAATGCGAAATACGCGGAATCGTCACGGAGAAACCGGTCGAGAAAAAAGGCGGAGTCAAGGTCATATGCGACAACTCCTTCGGCATGCTTGGAATAAACTCCACTTTGATAGTCAAGAGATACGACGGATAAAACCAGCGCCCTCGAAATGCGATGAGATATCGACGATTCGGAAAAACCGGACTCGCCATGCCGCGGATATCCTGCGGCGCGATGCGCTTCATGCGCTCCTGGGAGGATATCCCCTTCGATAGAATTCCCCGGGAAAACCAGGAAAACGTCGAAAGAACGGTCAAGGCGGCATTCGACGCGGGAATAAACCATTTCGAGACCGCCCGCGCCTACGGCTCCAGCGAAATACAACTGGGCAAAGCGATCAAGCGTCTGCCGCGAGACGAATACATCATCCAAACCAAGGTAGCGCCAATTTCCAGCCCGAGGGATTTCGAAAAACTCGTAGAAACCTCCTTCGAGCGACTGGACGTCGAACGCATCGACCTGCTGACGCTCCACGGACTCGACGAGAAGCACCTGCCACGGCTCCAGATATGCGCCGGGATAGTGGAAAAATGGAAGCGGAACGGCAGAGTGGGGCATTTGGGGTTCTCGACGCACGCCCCGATGAAAACCATCAGAAGAATTATCCAAACCGGCCTCTTCGAATACGTCAACCTCCACTACTACTACGTTTTCCAGGACAACCTACCCGCCATCGAGCTGGCGGAGCGATACGACATGGGGGTGTTCATAATCAGCACCAGCGACAAAGGCGGACTGCTATACCATCCACCCGAAAAACTTTCGAAGCTGACGGAACCGCTATCCCCGATGGCCTTCAACGACCTCTTCTGCCTCTCGACCCCGGGAGTGCGAACGGTCAGCTTGGGAGCGGCGACCCCCTCGGACTTCAAGGAGCATATAGACGCCCTGGACCACCTCCCCTCGACCGGACCGTCGCCGATAGCCGCGGAAATCGCGGAGCGTTTGGACAACACCCAAAGGGAGATCGTGGGAAACGACTGGATGGACGCCGACGCCTCGAACCTTCCAATATGGCGCGAAACCCCGGGAAAAATCAACATCCCCGTTATTCTGCGCCTTTGGAGGCTCGCCAAGGCCCTAGACCTGATGGAATACGCTAAAATGCGCTACAACATCCTGAACCAGGGACATTGGTTCCCCGGAAAGGACGCGGGCGTCCTTCTCGATCCCATCGATGGCCCGCGCGTCGAAAAAGAAATAATAGAAATCTGCTCCGAAAAACACCCCGCATTCGCCGAGAAAATCCCCGAAATACTCAAAGAAGCCCACTCGGCTTTGAATATCTGAGCGAAAATACAATGCATTGGCGTCACGCCGCGACGGAAAAAATTCAAAGAAATTTTCGGAACAATCTTGACACACCCTCTTTTCAAGACATATATTGCCTAGTGATAAAAATATCCGCCAGGCTATTTTCGAACAATGGCATCCTGTTACGCGGAGCGTTTATCCAGATCGCGCCGACAGCGATCCAAGCTATGGCGTTGCGTAGAAGAGAAAAGAAAGATGGCAGAAAGACACAGCGCCCCCAAATTTCGAGACAACGGGAAATAAAATCATGCCAGTAATTCCACCAGCGTTTCTGAATGGCGACGTCCACATGGGCGCGTTGGATGTAACGGTATTCATCCTATACGTGGTGACACTGCTCGCCATCGGCGGATTCGTCAGCTACAAACATAGGAAAAGCGAGGATCTATTCCTCGCGGGCCGCTCCATGAAGTGGGGCAACGTTGGACTGAGCATTTTCGGAACGAATATCGGCCCCACGTTTCTGATCGCCACATGCGGCGCGGGATACACCTCCGGAATGGTCACCGCGAACTTCGAATGGATGGCTTGGATATTCCTTCTCCTCCTAGGCGCGGCCTTCCTCCCCTTCTATCTCAACACGAAGATATCCACGATGCCGGAGTTCCTACGGAAACGATTCGGAGGCGGATGCTACACCTTCTCCACGTTCTACACCCTCTTCGGCACGGTGGTTATGTGGATAGGGGGAACCCTCTTCGCCGGAGGGGCGATCCTAAGCCAGTTGCTGGGATGGGATCTCATGACAAGCGTATGGGCGCTGGCCATCATCGCCACAAGCTTCACCATCGCCGGAGGCTTGGTCGCCGTCATGGTGACCGACTCATTCCAATCCATTCTGATGATTCTAGGGGCCGGGACCCTCTCCATAATAGCGTTCATGCATATTGAAAGCTTCGACGCGCTGAAAAACGTCTCTTGCGGAAACACGCCGTCCGAACTGACATGGAAACTTTTCCGGCCGGCCGACTCGGCCAATCCCTGGTACGCCTTCGCGTTGGGATATCCCGTGCTCGCCCTCTGGTTTTGGTGTTCCGACCAAACAATCGTCCAACGGGCGCTGGGCGCGGAAAACCTCAAACAAGCGCAATACGGAACCCTTTTCGCGGGGTTTTTGAAAATACTTCCGCCTTTCATTTTCCTCCTACCGGGAATCTTCGCCGCCGTCCTCATCCCAGGAATAAAAGACGACAAGATGGTCTTCCTCAAAATGGTGAACACCTATCTCCCCGCGGGACTCGTTGGACTGATCGTCGCGGTCCTGGTGGCGGCCGTCATATCGACTCTCGACTCGGGGCTAAACTCCTTCAGCACCATATACACTTTGGACGTGCACAAAAGATGGGTGGATCCGGACGCCGATAAACACAAAATCAAACGCGTGGGGCAAACAACCACCCTTCTTTGCGCGTTGGCGGCGGTGGGAATCGCATGGCTTCTCAGCAAGGCGGAGGGAACAAGCCTGTTCAATCTCTTCCAAAGCATTATCGGGTACATGGCGCCGCCAATATCCGCCGTATTCATTCTAGGGGTGTTTTGGAAACGGGCCACCGGCAAGGCCGCTTTGGCGACACTGATAATCGGCTCGCTCGTCTCCCTCTCCATCGGAGCGTGCGACATCACCAACGTCTTCGCAGACACAAACGGAAACGACATATGGCCGCACTTCCTCATTCTATCGTTCTATTTGTTCGTGGGATGCATGGCGTTCATGGCGACAATATCCCTAATCACCGGACACAGCGACGACGAGACCCCCTTGCCGACGCTCCACGAAGCCTACAGACAAAACCCTGGAATGGGAAAAACAGGCTTCATCGGATGGGGGATATTAGCGGCTATCATGCTGGGACTCTATGTTTTCTTCCAATTACTCACATAAAAGGAGATGAGAAAAAAATGAACATCGAAAAACACAACGGAATCAAATCGCCCGGAACGGCGTTCCACGCCGCGGCGTCCCTGCTATTGGCCACGATCCTCGTATCCTGCGCTCCACCCGCGAAACAGGGAAAAAAGGAGGAGAAATCCGATGCGGAAAACAGCACTGTGTTTCTCTCCCCAAGCGGCGACGACACGAATCCGGGCAATAGCGCAAAACCTTTGAAAACCATCAAAGCGGCGCGGGCGAAAGCCAGGAAGATCATTGAAAACGGCCTCCCTGAAAACGGTCTGGAAATTCGATTGGCGCCGGGAAGATACGAAACCAACGAGACTTTGGAGCTGGGACTGGAGGATTCCGGAAAAAAAGGAGCCCCAATCGTATGGAAAGGTCCCGAAAAAGGCGAAGCGGTGATAAGTGGCGGTAAACTCATAAAAGGCTGGAAGCCATACAAAAAAGGAATATGGATGGCCCACCTTGAGAAAAAAGGCAAACTAAGACAACTATACGTCAACGGCGTCCCGGCGGAAATGGCTAAATATGATAAAAAACTCTCCCCAAAAGGGTGGTACGGCAGCTTCAAAATAACGGGTGGGGAGCCTTGGGCCAGGGAAGCCGGATCCTCCCATGAGGGCTTGACTTTCAACGCCGGAGACATCCCGGACGTGGCGAACCCGGAAGACCTCGAACTACAGCAACGCGAACTTTGGACCATACAAAGAACGGACGTCAAAACAGTAAAAACGCTCGAAAACGGAGAAAAAGCCGTAATCCTACCACGGGCCTGCGCCGCGATAGGGTTCCATATAGGATGGCAGCCCATCAATGCCAGAAGGAAAGAATCAATAACGCTCTACAACGCGTTGGAGTTCCTGGACAATCCAGGGGAATTCTACTTCGACCACAAAAAATCGACGATCTATTACATGCCTAGAAAAAACGAGGATATGAGCCAGGCTAAAACGATCGTCCCGACAATCACGCGCCTAATCTCAATCAAAGGGGAAAACAGAGAAAAACACGCGGGAAATATCCAATTCAAAAATCTGACGTTCGCGCATACGGAATGGGGGATGACAAAACTCGACGACGACGCGCACGCCGTGTTCATCATACAGTCCAGCGCGATAACGACGAAATTCACAAAAAGCGGAAATTGGCACAAAACACTCTATACAACGGAAGACCTGATGCCGGGCGCCATGGAGATGAACAGCGCGTCCAACATCGTCGTGGAAAACTGCGTATTCAAAGATATCGCCTCCACCGCGATAAACATCGAAAACGACGTCGAAAACGCGGAAATATCGGGAAACGCCTTTTACTGGGTCGGAGGGGGCGGGGTCAATGTAGGACACCCGCACCACGTCTACATTGGAAAAGAAAACGACGACAACAACGGATTCGGCCCGTATAACGTCGACAACAGCCGTGACAAATGGAACGAATCGGTCGAGGGGCTGGTGCGAAACGTAACGGTATCCAACAACCTCTTCAGGCACGTTGGGTGGGAGTGGTGGTCCACCAGCCCACTAGCGCTGTTCTACGGGCATTCGATATATTTCTTCCACAACGACATGAAAGACACCCCCTACAACTCCTTCACCTCCGGTTGGAGCTGGGGCGATTTCGACGGCATACCGGGAAAGAAGAAACACAACGACATATACGGGAAAATCGGCGGAAAACCGTCACTTTCTGTCGACGACATCAAGTTCAACTACAACAAAATCGTGAATCCCTATACGAAATTGCATGATACTGGAGCCATCTACTTCATTGGGGACCAGGCGATGCAGAAAAAGGGAGAAACTCCGAAATACTCCGAGGTCAAGGGCAACTACATTGTCAAAGCCTTCGACCCGAAGAACACAAAAACCCTCAGAAAACTCGTCTATTGCGACGAGGGAACGGCCTACGTCGAGTTCAAAGACAACGTTTTCGATGGAAAAATGGCGATATGGAGCATGACCCGTAGGCACGCCTCCAGCAGAGACAAACAATTCATACATAATTTTTTCACGGAACCTGGATTCGCGAAAAAAATAGACTCGGAGAAAAAAACCGATCCGAAATGCGTCGCGAAAGACAACGTCGAGCTCCCCAAGGGCGCTCCCGTATCGGCTTGGCCCGAAGAAGCCAGAAAAATCGTGGAAAAAGCGGGTCTCGAACCGAAATATAAAAAATTGCTGGACAAATACGACAAATAGGGCGTGGCGACGCTTCTCGAAAGAAAAGGGTGGAGCTAGGCATCCACATATCCTTGAAACGTATGGATCGCAACCAATCGAAGGCGTTCCGGCATCGAACGGCTATCGCCGGAACGCGCTTTGCGGTGGCGACGCGCTAGACGTTGACGCGGTCGAGGAGTCCTTCTATTTCGGCGTCGTCGATATGGCGCGGGTTCCCTTTCATACTGCGACCGCGGCAGTTGGCGAGGATGAAGGGATAAAGCTCCCTTTCCAGCCCCTTGAATCCATCGGGGACGCCAAGCCTCCCCTCCAGGGCGCGGATCTCCGATACGAACGCGTCCACCGAATCCAATCCCAGCGCCCGCGCCAGCCGCGAATAATCCTTCTCCGCGGCCTCCGCGTTCAATTCGAGGATATACGGCAGAAGCACCGCGCAGACCAAGCCGTGCGGCAGTTTCATAGCGGCCCCTATCGGATGCGCCAGACCGTGGACCGCCCCCAGGCCGCTTTGGGAAAACGACATCGCCGAGAGAAGGCTTCCCTCCGCCAGTTCCGTCCTGGCGCGGGTATCCTTCCCGTCGCGCCAAGCGGCCTCGACGTTCCCCATTATCTTCACCACCGCGGTCTCCGCGAGCGCCCGCGTGGCGGCGGTAGCGGCGGGACATGTGAACGATTCTATCGCCTGAGTCAACGCGTCGAAGGCGCTGTTCGCGGTAATATCTGGAGGAAGGGAAAGCGTGAGTTCCGGATCGACTATGGCGAGGTCGGGAACCATCAGGTGGGAGCGTATCGATTTTTTTATTCCCGTGGCGGTGTCGGTAAGGACGGCGTTCCGGGTGACCTCCGCGCCCGTTCCGGCGGTGGTTGGAAGCGCCGCGAAGAACAATCCCTTCCCGGGAAG
>Ga0256913_10002002_pt1 | contig 10374 bp, 7 predicted proteins | sample Axial_MatmetaG_FD_185970 | JGI IMG/M metagenome (GOLD analysis project Ga0256913, IMG submission 185970) | Deep-sea worm associated microbial mat communities from Axial Seamount, Juan de Fuca Ridge, Pacific Ocean - Axial_Mat | ecosystem: Environmental > Aquatic > Marine > Oceanic > Microbial...
CCCAAATCTAAAAAAAACTTTAACATGTCAGTTAACATTTACCATCGGGTATGGTTTCAAAACCATAATGCGAATTTTGATATTTGATATTGAAGTGTTTAAAGTTAACAGCCTGAAAATATAAATATTCTACTGTAGAAGATAGTTCAAAAAGTAAAGAACGTGTCATTCTGAGCGAAGTCGAAGAATGTATCACGCTTCGACTACCTGCCTTGCCGACAGGCAGGCGCTCAGTGTGACAACCCCTGCTTAGGCTGATAATATGACTGACTAAAAGATTACTTTTTGAACAGTCACTTTAAATATTTTACTGTTATGACCAATAAGTTAACTTTAAATACCTTCATTAATTGGTATGAAATAAGTACAGGCAAACAATATTTGTTTTAAATAACCTTAAAAAAACGGTTATATAAAAATGTGCCCGAATGAATTTTATTACATTTGCTCACAATTATCTAAAACATAAACAAAATGAAAAAATTAGTTTTATTTTCGGTTTTATTCCTTTCGGTACTGATGCTTTCAGCCCAAACCGAAAAAAAGGAGGTACAGGTAGCTAAAAAACAAAACGGCCCTGAAATTACTTTTAAAACATTAACCCACAATTACGGTGAGATTTATAACGGGTCGGACGGAAACTACCGGTTTGAATTTACCAACACCGGCAACGAGCCATTGATTCTTACCAAACCCCGTTCATCATGCGGATGTACTGTTCCTCACTGGCCTAAAGAGCCCATTTTGCCCGGCGAGTCAAGTGCCATTAAAGTGACTTATAACACCCATAAAAACGGTTCTTTCAATAAAACGGTTACCGTTTATTCAAACTCGGTTAAAAACAAAACCGTTGTATTGCGAATCAAAGGAAAGGTTATTCCCAAGCCGGCCGAAACACTGCCCGAAAAGCCCAAAACAGGTGTTACACCCAAAAACAAATAAGATAAAATCTTTTTCTTAATAAATAACTGACTAATAACCGTGTAAACGTTGGTTGTTAGTCAGTTTTTAATTTTAAAGCCATGCCAAACATATCAAAAAAAGGGCAGCTCATGCCCGAGTCACCCATACGAAAACTGGTTCCTTATGCCGAAGCTGCCAAAGCAAAGGGGGTAAAGGTTTATCATTTGAACATTGGTCAGCCCGATATTGAAACTCCCGAAATTGCACTGGAGGCTGTAAAAAATTTCGATCATAAAGTAATTGAGTACAGCCACTCGGCAGGAATGTTGTCGTTGCGACAAAAACTTACGGAGTATTACAAATCGGTTAATATCGACGTAACGGCAGACGAGATTATTGTGGGAGCAGGTGCCTCCGAGGCTTTGCTGTTTGCATTTCAGTCCATCATGGACCCCGATGACGAGGTAATCATTCCCGAACCCTTTTATGCCAATTACAACGGTTTTGCCACCAATGCAGGTATTAAAGTAAAGCCGATCTTTTCCGATATTGAGTCGGGATTTGCACTGCCGCCCATTGAGGATTTTGAAAAAAACATTACCGACAAAACCAAAGCCATTTTGGTTTGTAACCCCAACAACCCTACCGGTTATCTCTATTCAAAAGAGGAGTTGGAAACCTTACGCGATATTGTAAAAAAGCATGATCTGTTTCTGATTGCCGATGAGGTTTATCGCGAATTTGTTTACGACGGCAAAAAACACTATTCGGCCATGCACCTCGAAGGAATCGAGAACAATGTTATCCTTATCGATTCTGTATCCAAGCGGTACAGTGCCTGCGGGGTTCGCATCGGATGGATGATCTCCAAAAACAAAGAGGTAATGGCCACCGCTTTAAAATTTGCCCAGGCCCGTTTGAGCCCGCCCACATTCGGACAGGTTGCCGCCGAGGCTGCCGTTGATACGCCCGATACCTATTTTGAAGCGGTAATGGATGAGTATCTTGCCCGTCGCAACGCCGTTGTGAAAGGGATCAACAATATCGAAGGAGCATACTGCCCCAATCCGGCAGGTGCATTTTATGTGGTGGCCAAACTGCCCATTGATGATTCCGATAAATTTTGCCGGTGGTTGCTGGAGGAGTTCAGCTACGAAAACCAAACGGTAATGCTGGCACCGGCAACGGGATTTTACTCAACACCGGGTAAAGGAAAAGATGAGGTGCGCATTAGTTATGTTCTTAATGTGGAAGATTTGAAAAATTCCGTTAAGGTGCTTGATGAAGCCGTAAAAGTTTATCCGGGCAGGAAATAAATATTTGAAATCTTATTTTTTGAGTACCTTTGTAAAATCGAAGATTATCTAACAAAAATAATTAACATGAAAAAATTAGGATTATTATCACTTATTGCATTTAGTATTGTATTATTAACATTTACATCTTGTGACAAGGCAGAAGAACTTGCCGATATTACTTTTGATGCTACATTAAGTACCGACATTAATGCCACCTCGGCTTCGGAAACCAGAGGAGATTCATACTCTTTTAGCGGTTCGGCGATTGTTGATCCAACATCCGACCCCGATATAAAAGAGTACTGGGACAACATCAAGAATTTTGAAGTAAAAAAAATTACCGTAAAGGTTAAAGAGATAGCGGAGGAAACAAACCTTCTGGAAGGACACCTTTTAGTAAATGATAACAATACGCAGGAGGAGCTTTATACTGCTGCTGCAGAAGCGTTACCATTAACTCCGGGCACGGTAATATTAACGGTTACCGAAGGCGACTGGGGAAAAATAACCAATGCGCTTAATAACAAACATGCCCTGTTTACCGCTGTAGAAGGTGCAATTGACAAACCGGGAATAGATATTAAGTTTGAAGTGATTATTGACCTGAAGGTTACTGCAAATCCTTTGTAGGGTCTGAACGAAAAATAAAAAACCACGGCAATTAAGTCGTGGTTTTTTTATGTGCCGGTCAGTTATTGCCGCTACCGGGCTTTATCTCCTTCGCGCCTGATTTCCGTATAGTGAAAATCCATGGTTATCTTTCCTTTAATCATTTTCGGCTCTTCCCAATTCCCGAAAAGGGCAAAAGGATTTAAACTGACTTTTTGAGCCTGTTGCTGCCTGTATTCAAAGGTGTAACTTAATCCCGACGGTAATATGTCACCATCTTCGGCATAGGTGTATTGGTAGATAAATTTGCTTTCATCTTTTTCCTTTATCAATACCCGGTAAACAAGGCCGGCGGTTGTATCTACCCAAATAACAAAGTTCTCAATTTTTGAAAGTGTATCCAGCGGAGCAAGCTGAATGACCATACAATCCGTTCCGTTAACCGCCTCCGTTCCCCTTGAAAGTACTTTAAAATCCTCTCTTTTTAAAAACCGCACGATGGGGGCAAGTTTCCGCTTTGGCAAAACCGTAAAACGATAGGTGGATACCGAGTAGTGGGCCGGCCATTTAAAAAACATCTTTCCCTGTACAACCGGCATCTTTAACATGGGAATATCGGACTTTACCGTAAAAGAGGCTGCATAATTCCTGATGCTGTCAATCCTTTGATTGCATTTTTCGATATAACCGAACGGGTCGTTTGACTGTGCAATAAGCGTGTTAACGGAAAAAACCGTCAACCATACCAAAAATATATTTAAAGCCTTTTTATGCATCTTAATCAAGTATCTCTTTTTTGCCAAAAAACATCATTGCCAGTCCGTAGAAAACAAGAATATGAACCACCAGCAAAATAATGTCAAACGAAAAATTCATCCAACTCACCCCGGTTGTGAATACCTTTGACCACGAAGAAAAATAGGAGGTAAACAAAAATGGCCGTACACTTTCGAAAAACGGTATGTTCAGGTTTGAAATAAAATAGAGCGCAAGGATGATTGATGCGGTAGCCATAATCGATTTAACGCTGTCGGTAAAAAGTACCGAAAAAAGCAGGGAAAGCGAAGCAACGGAAAAGAGCACCAAAAAATAATAGCCGTAAGCAATGGCAAAGCTTAGCAGTGCCCGGTTGGCAGAAATAAGGGTAAACTTTCCGTCGTCGAAAGCCAGCAACTCGCCATTGCCGAAGATAAGCAGACCTGCACCCAGCGTAAAAAGTGCTATTAAAACAATGAGTATTAAAATAAATACGGCAGCCACTCCGAATTTTGCCGATAGAAATCCTGTACGGCTTACCGGACGCGACAGAATCATTTTGAGGGTTCCTTGCGATTTCTCTTCCGATACCATACCTCCAGTTACAAAAACCACAAGTAACGGAATAAAATACCATGTCGATTGTAAAAACTGATAGGCAAATAAATTACCGTTTACCAAATCGCCTTCAAACTCAACTCCTTTACCGAAAATAGCTGTCAGCGATTGAAAAAACTCCTCTCCCTGAAAAGCAAATGAGAAGCCAAAAAGCAATATCAACACAAAAACCACCATCAATGCAATAAGGGCAAAGGGGCGTGTAAACATTTTATATATTTCCAAAAAAAACATGGCGCACTATTTAGTAAAGGTTAAATAATAACTTGTAATGGCATTTTCGGGACGGAGCATATAGACCTGAATGTCAGAAACAAAAAGGAATTTATTGATGTAGGGTATTGCCTCCCGGTCGCAACTCAGCCGGATAACATCACCTCTCAAAACGGCATCTTTAATGGGCAATTCATTTTCGTTAAGCAGCTTTACGGCTGCTTCATTATTGTTGGTTTCAAGTATAAGCCCTACCTTGCTTCTACCCATCAAATCATCTACTTTGCCTTCGGCTATCAACTGACCGCCTTCCATTAATATCATTCTGCTTATCAGGCCTTCCAGCTCGTTAAGTTGTTTGGAAGCAATAATAAAAGTGGTTCCTCTTTCGCTGTTTAACGATTTAAAGAGCTCTTTCATTTTAACGACGCTTTTAATGTCGAGGCCGGTAAACGGGTCGTCCAGAATAACAAGGGAAGGATAATTATAAACGGCCAACGCGATACCCAGTTTTTTTCTGTCGCCGGCGGCAAGGTTTCTTACTTTTATATCCGACATCTCCTGCAGGCCCGTAACCCGCAAAACGCGGTTGATCTCTTCATTATCCTTTTCAAACCCCGAGTAAACCGCATACATGGCAAGGTTATCAAAAACCGTTAAATGTTCGTAAAAAACAGGATTGCCCACCATCATCCCCATATCTTTAAGGATTTGCTGCCTGTCGGCGATAAGCCGTTTCCCGAAAATCTCAATTTTACCTTTATCCGGTTGTACCAGTGTGGTAAGAATCCGTAACAGCATGGTTTTACCGGCATTATTGGGGCCGACGATTCCGCAAAAATCACCTTCAAACACTTCCATGCTAAAGTCCGACAATACCGGCATGCCGTCAGCCGTTTTCGACAACCCTCTGACCTGAATGATAATATCGTTATTCAAAGCTTTGTTTTTTTTGTTAACGAGGTAAATATACGAAATAAAAAAAACCGCAAACACTTTTCAGTGTCTGCGGCAAATGAAAACAATTATCCTTGTTTAACTTCTTTGTCAAAGAAATGATAAAACCAGGTGATGGTTTCAATTCCTTTGTAGAAATTATCCAACGGATAATTCTCGTTGGGAGAATGGATGGCATCCGATTCGAGGCCAAAACCCATTAAGATGGATTTAATGCCCAGAATATCCTCAAAGGTTGAGATAATGGGGATGCTTCCCCCGCTTCTTGTGGGAACAGGTAACCGGTGGTAAACCTGCTCAAATGCTTTTTCCGCTGCTTTGTATGCCGGCAGGTCAATGGGACAAACATATGCCTGGCCACCGTGCAGCGTGGTAACTTTTACTTTAACCGATTTGGGAGCAATACCGGTAAAATATTCTTCAAACAGTTTACCGATTTTTTCGTGATTTTGGTTTGGCACCAACCGCGACGAAAGCTTGGCATAAGCTTTTGACGGCAAAACGGTTTTGGCTCCTTCGCCGGTATAGCCGCCCCAAATACCACAGGCATCAAAAGTAGGACGGATGCCTGTGCGCTCAATGGTGGTGTATCCTTTTTCGCCCCAAAGTGCTTCCACATCAATGGCTCTTTTATATTCTTCTTCGTCAAAAGGAGCTTTGTTGAGCAGCTCGCGCTCTTTGGCAGAAGCTTCCAACACATCATCGTAAAAACCGGGAATGGTAATGTGGTTGTTTTCGTCCAGCACGCCGGCTATCATTTTTGAAAGGATGTTTATGGGGTTGGCCACGCCGCCGCCAAAAAGTCCCGAATGCAAATCGCGATTGGGGCCTGTAACTTCCACCTCCCAGTAGGCCAGTCCGCGAAGTCCGGTGGTAATGGACGGAATATCGGGAGCAATCATTCCCGTATCGGAAACGAGGATAATATCCGCTTTCAGCATCTCCTTGTTGGCTTCACAAAAAGCGCCAAGGCTTACCGACCCTATCTCCTCTTCCCCTTCAATCATAAATTTTACATTCACCGGTAATGCGTTGTTGGCCACCAGTGTTTCAAAAGCCTTAACGTGCATAAACCCCTGGCCTTTATCGTCGTCGGCACCACGTGCCCAAATTTTACCGTCGCGGATTTCCGGTTCAAACGGTGGCGAATCCCAAAGCTCGATGGGGTCAACGGGCATTACATCGTAATGTGCATATACCAGTACCGTAGGTTTGGCAGGATCAACCATCTTTTCGGCATATACCACAGGGTTGCCTGTAGTGGGCATCACCTCGGCCTTGTCAACGCCTGCTTTAAGCAGGGCTTCTTTATATGCCCCGGCAGTCTTTACCATATCATCTTTATGTTTCTCCAACGAGCTGATGGAAGGAATTCTGATGATTTCAAAGAGCTCTTCCAGAAAGCGATCTTTGTTATTTTCAATATATTTTTTAAGATTTTCCATAGTGATTATTGATTTTGTGTAAAAGTACAAAAATCGTGAAATGTAAAAACAAAAGTATTAATGAAGAAAAAAATATATCACTCTCAAAAAGCGGGTTTCGTTGTTTGAGTGATGAAAACCGAAAAAGCCCGCCCCGGTTTTGGGGCAGGCTTGTTAAAAACCAAATTTCCTACCTTTGGTTAATTGTTAATGGTTCAACATCTTTTCCAGTTTGGTTAACCGTACTTTTAAATCGTCAAGTTCCGATAATTTATGTTGCAACCGGTTTATGGTTTGCGCTTGTTTGTCAATAATTTTTTGTTGCCGGTTAATCAGCAACTGTTGTTCGTAATTGGTTTTATAGTTATACGAAGTTAGCTCATCGGTTAAGATGGCATTGTTTCCGTGAAGCCCTTCGGGTAATGATTCGGGGTCGAGTTCGGGGGCACCGTTATCGGTTTTGGCATCAAAACTGCCCGGTTTTTTGGCTATGGGCGGATGGGCAACAATTTCCAAAATCACATCACGGTTAACAAAAGCCGCTGCTCCCTGATTGTACAAATCATCATAATAGATATCGTCCCAGGCCATGCCGTCTAACCCCAGATTGCTCCCTTTATGGATCCCCGGTAACAGGTCTCCGTCTTTTACAAATATATTACCGTGATGATAGAAAAATATCCGGTCTTCGTCGTTGTCGTAACCTATGGAGCCGCCGTAAGAACCGTTGTCGTAAAATTTTACCTGTGCCAGAGCGGAACCCGATGCCTTTAAATACAGTGCTGCCCCCGATGTGCCGGATTCGATATTGGCATAAACCGGTCCGATGGGTTTTTTTACCTGAAAGTTGCCCAGCACATCCAGTTTTTCAACGGGATTGGTAACGCCAATACCTATTTTGGGAGTTGTAAGTGATATGTCGGTCCCGTAAATGATGTTTCCGATATTCAACTGGTTGGAAGATGTTGGAGCAGTGGGTTGTGTATTATATCCGATCATGATGTTGTACCATCCGGAGGTGATGTCTTTTCCTGCCAGGAAGCCAGTTGCCACATTAAAGCTGCCGCTGGTGGCATTTAAAAGCGATTGATTACCAACTGCTACATTGTTTGAACCATGGGTATTGGCTTTCCCCGACTGATATCCCACATAGGTATTTCGGTTTGTTGTAAGGTCGTCATTCAACCCGGCTTCCTCGCCCAGGAAAACGGAATTTCCCGTATTCTTCACTTCTATTCTTCCGCTATCTAAAACAAAGTACTCAACCCCTCCCATTTCAAAACGGATTTTATCTTCGTTGCTGTTTTTTTCTACCTGTATCAACGTATTACTGTCGGCATCGTACAAAACATCGTGTATGTCAACGTCAGCCGGTAGTGTTTCCCACGAAGCCAGTCCGTCGGCATCCGACTTAAGCCATTTGCCGTTTCCCGGGTTGCCACCGGTAATTTTAACCTGTCCGTTTACTTCCAGTTTGGTCGTGGGGTTTTTTGTGCCGATACCGATATATCCGGTTGAAAGGGTGGAATCGACTCCGTCTATTCCGTTACCGAATAACAAATTGCCGATATTTAAAGTGTTGTTGCCCGTAGCCGACGGGGCGCAGATATCCGAACCGATAACAATATTATTTGACCCGGTGGTCAGGTTTGAGGCGGCAGAATATCCGATGGCTATATTTTGGTCACCCGAAATATTATCCGATAAACTTTCTTCACCCAGGGCAGTGTTTTTACTTCCTGTTGTATTATTGTTCATCGAGAAACTGCCTGCGGCCGTATTTTTGTTTCCGGTTGTGTTGTTTAATAGTGAGGAAGTTCCTATTGCACTATTGTTATAACCGCTGCTGTTGGCAGGAAGTGCGTAAAAACCAAAAGCGATGTTTTGAATTCCGGAAGTGTTTGCCCTGAGTGCATTGGAACCCACCGCCGAATTACTGTTACCGGTATTGTTTTGTAATGAACCGGAACCAAGAGCCGTATTATTGTCGCCCGTTGAATTGCTGAATAACGCATTGGTACCAAGAGCGGTATTGTTATTTCCCGAGGTGTTGGAATATCCTGTTGCGTTCCCGACAAACACATTCTCATTGTTGGTATAATCATCCGAACTTCCCGCATTATCACCTATAAAAACAGAGCTGCCGGTATTTTTCACAGCAATTCTACCCTCATCAAAAACAAAATACTCGGTTCCACCCAAATCAAACCTGATTTTATCTTCGTTGCTGTTTTTTTCCACCTGTATCAATGTGTTGCTGTCGGCATCGTAAAGTACATCGTGTACATCAACGGGGTCTTCCCACGAAGCCAGTCCGCCGGCATCCGATTGTAAAACTTTTCCTGCTCCCGGATTGCCTCCGGTAATTTTAACCTGTCCGTTTATTTCAAGACGGGCCGTGGGGTTTTTTACTCCTATACCGATGTTTCCCGATGATACAACATCACCGGTTCCGTCCATGTTGTTTCCGTAAATAAGATTGCCAATAACCAGCTGGTTGTCGGCCGATGCGTTGGCAACATGCGTTTGTTTGCCAACTGCAATATTTCCCGAACCGGTAATATTGTTTCCGGCATACCTTCCGAGAGCGATGTTGTTGTTCCCGTTGGTGTTGTTGTAAAGCGCATAACTGCCCAATGCCGTATTGTATGAACCGTCATAATTTTGGAACAAAGCTTTTTTGCCTTGTGCCGTGTTTTCCGAACCATACCTGTTCGACAACATCGAACTGTCGCCAACTACGGTATTGTTCGACCCTGTAGTATTGCTATAAAGTGTTTTGGAACCTATCGAGACGTTGTTGTCCGAGACATAACTGCTTATCCTTCCGGTATAGTACAAGGCAGAATCGCCGATGGCTATCTGATTTGAACCTTGACGGTTGTAATATAGTGCCGAATAACCTACTGCCACATTGGAATTTCCATCGTTATTTCCGTTTAAAGCATGACTTCCCAAAGCAGTGTTGTAAGAACCCGTTCTATCGTGATAAAGGGCTTTTGAACCTACCGCCACATTGTTGCTTGAGCTATCGGAAAATAAACCTGACTGGTATAAGGTTGAATCTCCAATGGCAACCTGACAGCTTCCCTTTGTGTTGCTACTCATCGAACCGGGCCCGATGGCTATATTGGAAGTTCCGTTTAAATTACTATAAAGGGCTTGGTGTCCGATGGCGATATTGTTATCTGCAATGGAGCGAAACAGCGTTTTATAACCCAGTGCTATATTGTTGTCTCCCTTTTTACCGTAACGCATCGACATATAACCTGTGGAAACATTATAATTGCCCGATGTATCGCTGTATAGTGCCTGATAGCCCGTGGCAATATTTCCAATACCATTGGTGTTGCTATATAGGGCTTCCCGCCCGAAAGCACAGTTGTAATTACCCGATGTGGTTTTATACATAGCGTAGGCCCCTATGGAGTTGTTATATTTACCATTAAGGTTGCTCTTTAAAGATCTGCTTCCGATGGCAACATTTTGATTTCCCGAATTGGTTTTATATCCTGCATAAGAACCGATAAATACATTGTACCGATAGCTTGAGGATGTATCATTTGCTCCGGCATAAAATCCGAAACAAACAGAAC
>Ga0256913_10002003_pt1 | contig 10374 bp, 12 predicted proteins | sample Axial_MatmetaG_FD_185970 | JGI IMG/M metagenome (GOLD analysis project Ga0256913, IMG submission 185970) | Deep-sea worm associated microbial mat communities from Axial Seamount, Juan de Fuca Ridge, Pacific Ocean - Axial_Mat | ecosystem: Environmental > Aquatic > Marine > Oceanic > Microbial...
AGAAGTTAAACAAGGTGATTTTGTCATCGGAGTCCTGAAAGACAAAGAGGTGGCAAACTGGCTTCGGAGCCTTTCGAAAGGAAAGAAATTCGGTTATCAGAACGTAGTTGTCAAAGAATTCAAAACACCGGCGGAGATCTCGGACTGTCAGGTTCTTTATGTTTCCAGTACAGTTAACATGTCGAAGTATGCATCTACTATTGTTGACAAAGTAGGAGGCAAGAACACTCTTATCGTAACAGAGAGAGCCGGTGCAACAAAATACGGTGCGATGATAAACTTTGTTATTAAGGAGGATAAACTGAAGTTTGAGATCAAAAAAGACAATGCGTCTAAATTCGGTCTTCCTATCAGTTCAAAGCTTAGTGCAATGAATAGTGCAATAACTTTGTAAATGATTTTGTGTTGAAATTGCATTTGTAAGTTTCAGATCGCAGATGATATAATAAAAAAGCACTTATTTAATAGGTGCTTTTTTATTGCCCCGGTGTTTATTTCCGGTAAAATGCCATACAAATATTTGTAAAGCATGATACAGGGGAATTACAGGCCAAAAAAAATCCCCAAAAAAGAAACCATTCCCATATATCTACGTACCAAGCATTGAACTAAGCTTTAATGTGAATTTTAATATGAAAAGAGTCTTTTTATTTATTGTGATATTCGTGTTGCCATTCCTGGTAAGAGGGCAGGTAGCAAGATACAAGGCTGTTTTTACCACAAATTTTATTAGGTACATAGGATGGCCGGACGCTGCTAAGCAGGGAGATTTTATAATAGGAGTTGTCAGAGATAAGGAAATGGTCGATTATCTGACGAAGTTGTCAAAAGGAAAGAAATTCGGATTTCAGGACATAGTGACCAAGGAGTTCAAATCACCGGCCGATGTATCTTATTGCCAGGTGTTATTCATTCCTGACAATATTAATCTGAATAAAAATGCGTCAACAATAATTGATAAGCTGGGAGGAAAAAACTCATTGATCATTACTGAAAAGGAAGGTGCAACAAAATACGGTGCGATGATAAATTTTGTAATACGTGATAATAAACTGAAGTTTGAGATCAATAAGGCTAATGCGTCTAAATTCGGGCTTCAGATAAGCTCAAAGTTAGAGAATATGGCATCAGCTATAAAGTTGTAAATATTAAATTCTGAATAAAACAATAAAATACAATCATAATGAAGATCAAATTGAATATTGCCCAAAAACTCCTTGTAGGTTTCGGAGTGATTTTGTTTGTGATAATAGTGAACGGGGTTTGGACTTATGTAACTCTGTCGAACAGTAAGAAATTGAACAAAACTCTTACTGAGGTTTATTCACCGTCGTCGAACAGTCTGCGTGAGTTATCCCAGATGATCACACAATCAAAAATGTTAATAAAGAACTGGGTATTTATTGATAAGCAATCGGGAACTCCCGATAAGGTCAGGCTTGCTGAGCTTCAGGATAAACGTTATCCCGAACTTAAAAATAAGATCAAAGGTTTTTACAGCAGTTGGAAAGAGACAGGGCATACCAAGGATGTTGACAGTCTGGAGACTATTTTTCAAAAGACCGATTCTTTGTTCCAGATACAAAAAGGTATTATGAACAACCTCAGTACATTTGAGTCGTACGATGATGCAATGATCCTTTTCGAGGTTGAGCCTATGGTACAGGAAGGCGGTGAGGTAATAACGTTAAGTGATGAAATAATAAATGAAGTAGAAAACATTGCCGACGAGTTCTCAAAGGAAAGTGATCTGGGCCTCACAAAAATGAACAAGAGTTTTTCAAGCTTCTCATGGATAATAATAATAATGAGCATTGTAATAGTGGTATTCTCTTCAATGATAGGTTACATGCTTTACAACTCTATTGTTAAGCCGTTGATCGTTGGGGTTAAGTTTGCGCAGTCAATAGGAAGCGGAGACCTGGAGGCAAAGGTCAATATCGAACAAGAGGATGAGATAGGTGATCTTGCACGGGCACTCAGCAAAATGGCCGGTAACCTTAAGAACATTGTTGTTACCATTAAGCGCAATGCAAATGAGCTTGTAGCTTCAGGGCATCAGTTGAAGTCAAGTTCAATGCAGCTTTCAAAAGGATCTGCCGAGCAGGCAGCTTCTGCTGAAGAAGTTTCAACATCCATCGAGGAGATGGTTGCCAATATCGATCAGAATACAGAGAATGCTGTTAAAACAGAAAAGATAACTATAGAGACAGCTAAGGATGTTAATATTGCCAACGAACTTTCTTCCGAAGCTGCAAAAGCCATGAAGCTTGTTTCTGAGAAGATCACTGTGATCAGCGATATAGCATTCCAGACAAATATTCTTGCACTTAATGCTGCTGTTGAAGCAGCAAGGGCAGGTGAACACGGACGAGGATTCTCCGTTGTTGCAGCAGAGGTTCGTAAACTTGCCGAGCGTAGTAAAAGCGCTGCCGACGAGATCGTATCTCTTGTGAATACAGGACTAAAGGTGTCGAACGAGGCAGGAGAAAAAACCAAAATGCTTGTTCCCGATATTGAAAAGACAACGCAGCTTATCAAAGAGATCTCTGCAGCCAGTCTTGAGCAGAAAACAGGAGCTGAGCAGATAAACCTTGCCATGCAACAGCTCAACATGATCACTCAGGAGAATGCATCTTCATCGGATGAACTTACACAAAGCTCGAATCAGCTGTCTGTTCTTGCAATGAACCTGAACCAGGCTGTCGGATTCTTCAAATTGGATGAAAGTAATATTGACCTGAAAACTGCAGATGTTCCCGAAGAACTCAGGAAACAAGAAGAAGATGCCGTTGAAGAGGTTCTTGAAGATAAAGGTTCTCAACAGAAACCTCATGTAAACGAAGAGCCGAAATCTTCGCCCATAACAAATCTGGGTAAAGAGTTTGACCTTGACAATTACGAGAAATTTTAATCAGAACAATTAACTGATACAATGGAGAAACCTTTTGAAATAAAACGGAAAGATAAACCGGATAAGCTCACCTTGAAGTTTTCGGGGAATCTGGTGATCAATTATATTGAGGATATTACCAGATCGGTAACAGAATTGGCTGACATGTCAAAACCATTGCATGTTGACATTGCCAATCCCGACAGTATTGATCTTACATTTATTCAACTGGTTATATCATTGCAAAAAACATGTTTGAACAAGGATATTGAATTCACTGTGTCGGCCAGGCTCAAAGATGATATGAAATTAATACTGGCTAATGCAGGATTTAATAATATAATTTCTAATTAACAACCATACTATTTAGATTATGGCAAAAACAGTTCTTATAGTTGACGATTCAGAAAGTATTCGTGAGGTGGTGAATTTCACCCTTCAGAATGAAGGATACGACGTTCTTGTTGGTGTCGACGGCGTAGATGCACTTCAGTATCTCGACGGCCGGACCATCGATATCGTAATTACCGACCTACACATGCCAAACCTTGACGGTCTGGGACTGATAAGAAAGATCAGGGAGATGGATGCATATAAACACATCCCTATTCTTTTCCTTACTACAGAATCTCAAACTGCAAAAAAGATGGAAGCTAAACAGGCCGGAGCCACAGGATGGATCATTAAACCATTCGTGCCTGCAAAACTTTTAAGTGCGATCTCACGTGTGTTGAGATAATAGAAAATCAGGTTAATGCTCATTGATGTTCCTTTTTTGTCCGTGTCCTGATTGAACGAACATGGACGGAGATCAGCAGGATCGTGATGATCCTTCTCAAAAAAAAGACCGAATGACAATTTAAGTCCGGGTAAGGGGAAATTGAAAACAACACCGGAAACCAACCAATGATGCATACCGGTAAATGCTTTTAACGTTATGATTGATAAATTTAAAGCGAAATTTGTTGAAGAGGCTCAGGATAATGTGAGAGACCTTGAAGAGGCCCTTTTGCTTCTTGAAGAAGACCTGAACAACCGTGAGATTATTGAACGGATATTCCGTGCTATGCACTCTCTTAAGGGTGGCGGAGCTATGTTCGGGTTTAATGATCTGAGTGATTTTACTCATCATCTTGAGACTATCTTCGATCTGATCAGAAATGATAAGCTTAAGGCAGATCAGAATATTATTTCGCTGACATTTAATTCTGTCGATCATATTAAGTTCCTTCTGAGCATAGGTAATCTGGAATCGGAAGAGGACAAAAAAGAGCAGGCCGTGCTGATACAAAAGATCAGTAAATATACATCTTCATCTGCATCAAAACAGGAGCAGGCTGCAGAAACAGCTGATTCAGCAGATGTTGTTGATGACGGATCAAAAACATATTTTATAACTATTGTTCCTGATGCCGAAATACTGAAAAACGGGACCAATCCGTTATTTCTGATGGATGATCTGCATGCACTCGGTGAAGCAGTAACAATATCTTATTGCAATGATGTACCTGTCCTTTCCGAATTTGATCCTGTCAAGAGCTACTGTTCATGGCAGGTGATACTTAATACGCAGGAGCCTCTGAATGAGATAAAGGATGTATTCATCTTTGTTGAAGACGAATGTAAAATAGAGATCACGGAGATAGCAGCAGGTAATGTGCTTTCACATCCTCAGCTTGGAGGACTTATCGAAAAAGCCAGGATGGAGGAGAAACCTCTGGATAAAGAAACAGTTCTTAAAATTGATTTTTCAGGGGAGAAAGGAGCAAAAGCTGTCGCAGCCAAAAAGAAGAACATCTTTAAGGATCATAAAATATCAAGCATCAGGGTCGCATCAACTAAGATCGATGACCTTGTGAACCTGGTGAGTGAGATGGTCACAATTCAGGCACAGTTGACTCTTTATGCCGAGAACAGTGGTGATCCTGCCATTGTGGCATTGTCGGAGAATATCCAGAAACTGTCACGTCAGTTAAGGGACAATGCTTTTGAGATCAGTCTTATTCCTATTCAGAATGAGCTGATGCGTTTCCAGCGCCTTGTGCGTGACCTTTCGAAAGAGATGAACAAAGAGATCGATTTCATTATTGAAGGAGGTGAGATAGAACTCGACAAAAATATCATTGAAAACCTTACTGATCCGTTGCTACACATCATCCGTAATTCTGTCGATCATGGAATTGAATCTCCGGAAGAAAGGATGAAAGCAGGTAAATCACCTAAAGGAACCATTGTTTTTAAAGCCTATTATTCCGGAGCCAACGTCATCATCAAAATACAGGATGACGGAAGGGGTATAGACCCGGAAATGATAAAGCAGAAAGCAATTGAAAGAGACCTGATAAAAAATGATATTGAACTTTCGAGAAAAGAGATACTTGATCTGGTATTCCTCAGTGGTTTTACAACCCGTACCGAAGTATCCGATATTTCAGGAAGAGGTGTGGGTATGGATGTTGTGAAGAGGAAGATCAACGGGATCAGAGGCGAGGTATCCATAGAATCGGAAGTGGGACAGGGTACTATCCTGACCCTTGAGATACCACTTACTTTATCCATTATTGACGGCCTGCTTGTTACTGTTGCCGAAAACCAATATGTGATACCGATATCAAACATTGAAAAGATATACTCGATAGCCGATGTGAAACTAAGCAACTCTTTTACCAACATAGCTGTTATCGATGATCAGCAGTATTCATATCTTGATCTGCGTGAAATATTCGAAGAAAAAGATGTTTCTGTCGAAGATAGTCAGTTGATCCTTGTAAAATATGAGGATAAAAGAGTGGGAGTTATTGTTGATAATGTAATAGGGGAATATCAAACAGTAGTTAAACCTTTGGGACGTTTCCTTAAAAAACAGGAAAATATATCAGGTGCATCTGTAATGGGTGACGGAACAATCTCTCTGGTAATTGACACAAACCGTTTGATATATTACAACGACATTCAGAAATACCAAAAAATAAAGTAATTTATCCATGGCAGAAAAGCAATTGACATCGATATTATCATTCAATATTAAAGACGAACTTTTTGCCTTTGATACTGATACGGTACGCAATATTCTTGAGAAAGGGACGATAACCAAGGTTCCTAATACGAAAGAGTATTTTGAGGGCGTTATAAACCTGCATGGAAATATTATTCCCGTTGTTGATTTCAGAATGATGATGGGAGTGAAGGATCCCAAAGACACAATGGATACAGTGATCATTATCCTGTCCGATGACGGACATACAGATTCACTGATCGGTTTGATCGTTGATGGTGTTAAAGAGGTTTTTACACTTTCTGATGACCATGTGCTGGAAGAAACAATAATTGATGCAGCATCGGGAACACTGATAAACATTGCATTCAGAGGCACATTAAGGTTAGAAACAGAATTCATCCACATAATCAATCAGGATGTTCTGATGGAAGAAATTGAAAATTAAACATTAAGACAGATGGACCAAAGTACTAACTCATATCTCACATTCAAGGTCAATGATAACACCTTTGGCATTCATGTGGAAAAGGTGGTAGAGATCAAAGAGTATTCTGAACCGGAGAGCATACCGGAAACACTGCCTTATGTTACCGGTGTAATGGATTATCGCGAAGAGGTAATACCTCTGATCGACACAGCCGCTAAGTTCAATCTGGGTAAGATCACACTTACCGCACAAACATGTATTGTAATTATTGAAGTAATAAACGAACAAAAGAATTCAAATTCTAAGGTCGGAATAATTGTAGATGCGGTATCAGATGTTTTTGAGCCGGAACTTGAGCAGCTTAAACCTATTGAAAATGATTACAAACCAAGATATATATCTTCAACATACAGATTAGATGACACTCTGGTGATGATACTTGATTCGAACAGGATATTCTCGGAAAAAGATATTATTGCACTGGACAAAATTATTGAAAGCATAAAATAACCTATTATGTTTCAGGAGAACAAATACAGACAAGAGCCGGCAGCTAAGGATCTGAACATCTTTAAAGCTGAACTTTCAGAAAAGGATTTTCAGGTTTTCAGCTCTTTCATTTATTCCCAGTACGGAATAAAGATGCCTCCGGTAAAACGTATCATGCTTCAGGGGCGCTTGCTGAAACGTATACGTGAACTGAATATGAATTCCTATTCGGAGTACAAGGAATATTTTTTCAGTAAGGAAGGACAGCAAAAGGAGATATTTAATTTTCTGAATGTTATCACGACCAACAAAACAGATTTTTTTCGCGAACCGGTACACTTCAATTTCCTGGCAGATGAGATACTTCCTGAATATCTTGATAAGGGAAACAGCGGCATCTTTAATGTGTGGAGTGCAGGTTGCTCAAGTGGTGAAGAGCCTTACACCATTTCAATAATCCTGAATGAATTTAAGACAAACAATCCTGTTTTCAATTTCTCTATTCTGGGGACTGATATCTCACATAAAGTAATGAATATAGCTGCCAAAGGTGTTTATGCTGCCAGTAAAGTGGAACTGATGCCATTGGAATATAAAAAGAAATATTTTCTGAAAAGTAAAGACAGGGAAAATCCTACTGTCAGGGTTAACCCTAAGCTTCAGCATAACATAACACTTAAATATGTGAACCTGATAAATAGCCCTTACGATGTAACAGAGAAATTTCAGGTGATATTTTGCCGGAACGTATTGATATATTTTGATAGGGCAACTCAGGAAAGAGTGATCAATAATCTTTGTCAGCATCTTGCGCCGGGAGGTTATTTTTTTATCGGACACTCGGAATCATTATCGGGTATGAACGTACCGTTAAGGCATATTAAACCAACAATTTTTCAAAAAATAATCTAACTAAAAATATATAAAACAAATCATATTATGAGCAATTTATCGGACAGACAACTTTTGAAAGAGTTAAGAGTAAGGCTCGAATCTTCAAAAAAGGCACAGGATGAACTGCAGGCTCTTTCAAAGGATTATCAGGAGGTATCCAGAAAGTTAAGTGAATCAGAGTCATTGAAAAGTCACTTCATTTCTAATATTTCAAATGAGATAGTCAACCCGTTTACTTCTATACTCGGCCTGTCGAAAGCTATTTTATCGGTTGAGAAGAATGACTGGAAGAAGGTGGTTTCAATGGTTGCCCTTATTCATAGCGAGGCTTTTAACCTTGACTTTCAGCTGAAGAACATTTTCGTTGCAGCAAAAATTGAGGCGGGAGAGGTTGCCCCGAATATAACTAAAGTGAATATCAGAAGCCTGATACAGAATGTGATCGAATCGTTTAACATCGTATCGCGTAAAATGGGTATTCATATCGATCTTCAGTACAATGTTGATTATGGTTTCGGAAAGAACCTGTATTTCAAGACTGATTCCGAAAAGCTGAAGCTCATCATGAGTAACCTGATAAACAATGCATTAAAATACAGTTACAAGGATAGTAAAGTAATAATAAAAGTTTCGATAGAGGATGATATTCTGAACGTTTCGGTCCAGGACTTTGGTACAGGTATCTCGGAGAAGAACCAGAAGATCATCTTCCAACGCTTTAAACGACTCGATTCAGGGATCAATTCCATTAATCGCGGTCACGGGTTGGGACTGTCGATAACTAAAGCATTACTCGATGTGCTCGACGGAGACATAATGATAGACAGTAAAAAAGGCGAAGGTTCAACATTCTTGATAAGTTTGCCTGAAGCCAAGAATATGATCGAAGGGTTTAGCGGGGAAGGAAATGATATCTTTTTTGATGACGATGACGAGATCTTTTAAGGGAATAAATAGATGAATAAAAATTATTTACAATATTTTTTATACCCTTCATCTCTATTTGTCAGTAAAGAACCCTATGTTGTGAAAACCATTCTTGGTTCTTGTGTGGCAATATGTATTTGGGATAAACGCCTGAATATAGGCGGAATGAACCATTACATGCTGCCTAACTGGAACGGCAACGATCTTGCTTCGCCGAAATACGGTAATATTGCCATAAACAAACTTGTTGATAAGTTGATGGCGCTGGGTAGCAGGAAAGAAGATCTAGTAGCAAAAATATTTGGTGGCGGCGACATGCTGGAAGGCAGCAGGGGAAACAGTTATCTGATAGGTGAAAGAAATATCCGGATGGCCAGAATGGTACTCGAGGATATAAACATTCCTATCATTGCTTCAAGCACAGGAGGCAAAAGAGGAAGAAAAATACTGTTCTTTACCGATACCGGTGAAGTGCGACATAAATTTTTAGAGAAGAAGGTGTATTGACAAGCAAAAAAACTGTCATATGATGTGAACATGACAGTTATTTCCCATAATAGTTGATATTTTAGGGAAAGTTTTATTAACTTATCCATTCGAAAGGCAAAAAGATGAATGATAAAATTCGTGTATTGGTTGTTGATGATTCGGCGGTAGTGCGTCAGTCCCTGTCCTCCATACTGGAGTCAGACCCTGATATTACTGTGATTGCAACAGCTGCTGATCCGATAATTGCAGTAAAGAAGATCATGAAGGAGGTTCCTGACGTAATAACTCTCGATATTGAGATGCCGAGAATGGACGGATTGACTTTTCTGCGAAAAATAATGTCTCAACACCCTATACCTGTTGTGGTTATTTCTTCACTCACTACATCCGGAACGGAAGTCGCCATGAAAGCTCTCGAATACGGAGCAAGCGAAATAATCGGCAAACCGGCAATGAATGCCGCACAATTCATCAATGAGTCGAAAATAATGCTGTGTGATGCGGTTAAAGCAGCCTCAAAAGTTAAGCTCAAGCGTAAGAAGATATCTGCATCGCGGCAAACACCTGTCGTATCTCCCAAATATTCTGCCGATGTGATCATCGAAAAGGTCTCTGCTTACAAGCGGATAATAAATACCGATAAAATAATTGTTCTTGGAGCATCGACAGGAGGTACTGAGGCAATTCGTCATTTTCTGGCACAGTTGCCGGAAAAATCACCCGGCATAGCTATTGTTCAGCACATGCCTGAAGGTTTTACAAATTCGTTTGCCAACAGTCTGAACAATATTTGCAAACTTGAGGTTAAGGAGGCCGAAAACGGTGACGGATTGTACCAGGGACGTGTTCTTATTGCTCCCGGGAACAAACATATGTTACTTAAACGAATGGGTAAAAAATATACCGTTGAGGTTAAGGAAGGGCCTCTTGTTAACAGACACCGTCCGTCGGTGGATGTGCTATTCCGGTCGGCAGCAAGGTATGCAGGCAAGAATGCCCTGGGTATACTAATGACAGGCATGGGTAATGACGGGGCCAAAGGACTTCTTGAGCTGAAAGAGTCGGGTGCTCACACAATAGCACAGGATGAAAACTCATGCGTGGTTTTCGGAATGCCTAAAGAGGCTATCAAACTTGATGCTGCCGAAAAAATCCTCCCGCTTGACAAAATAGCACCTTACATTGTTAACAATCTGCATAAGTAAAGCACGTTATATTCCTTTTGTTTGAAAACGGCTTTTCATCATTCCCTTGTAT
>Ga0256913_10002004_pt1 | contig 10374 bp, 6 predicted proteins | sample Axial_MatmetaG_FD_185970 | JGI IMG/M metagenome (GOLD analysis project Ga0256913, IMG submission 185970) | Deep-sea worm associated microbial mat communities from Axial Seamount, Juan de Fuca Ridge, Pacific Ocean - Axial_Mat | ecosystem: Environmental > Aquatic > Marine > Oceanic > Microbial...
AGATAGTATCAATGAGTTTAAAAGAGTGATTATAGAGACTATGAATAGATGGGGTAATGTCATAATCCCTTCATTTGCTGTAGAGAGAACTCAAGAGTTGCTATGTATCTTGAAAGAGATGCACGATAGAAAAGAGTTGCCTGAGTGCAAAATATTTTTGGATTCACCTATGGCTACCCGTGCTACTGATGTATATAGAAAATATTCCCAACTACTTAGCAAAGAGTGTCAAGATATCAAGGCAAAAGATGGAACTATATTTGATTTTGAAAATCTTATATACACACTAGATGTAGAAGCTTCAAAAGCTATCAATGATATAGACAGAAGGGCTATCATCATAGCAGGTAGCGGTATGTGCAATGGCGGTAGGATTTTGCACCATTTCAAAAATAGATTGTGGAATAGAAAAAATGCGGTTATATTTGTAGGGTATCAAGCAGTTGGCACTTTGGGCAGACACATAGTAGATGGTGCTAGATGGGTGAAGATATACCATGAAGATATTTTAATCAAAGCATCAATCCATACTATCAATGGTTTTTCAGCACATGCAGACCAAAGTGCCATCATCAAATGGATATCACAAATCCAAGATTTAAAAACAGTATATCTGATACACGGCGAGAGAGATAAAGAGGTGATTTTAAAAAGTGTACTTCATAATGCACTACACCAAAAAGCTCATATAGTCAAACCACAAGAGGTTATATATCTACCTTAAGGAGGTTGAGATGTCAAAATATATCAAATGGTTTAGTGAGATAACGATACAAGATGTCGCACAAGTAGGAGGTAAAAATGCATCATTAGGTGAGATGTATCAAAACCTCTACTCTGAAGGTGTCAAAGTCCCAAATGGGTTTGCTGTAACAGCTGATGCTTATAAATATGTACTTGATTACAATGGCGTATGGGATAGATTGAAACAGGAGTTAGATAGTATCAATATAGATGATGTAGCATCTCTTCAAAAACACGGTAAAAACTGTAGAGATATAATCTATAACTGTAATCTTCCACAAGATTTACAACAAGATATACTCAAAGGGTATGAGAGATTAAGATTGGAGTATGGCAATAACCTATCTTTGGCTGTAAGGTCATCTGCAACTGCCGAGGATTCGCCTGAAGCATCATTTGCAGGACAGAATGATACATATCTCAATATCTCTAGCGATGAAGAGTTGTTAGATGCTTACAAAAGATGTCTAGCGTCCAATTTCACAGACAGATCTATACACTACAAATATGATAATGGATTTGATTATCTTAAAGTGTATCTATCTGTAGTGGTTATGAAGATGGTTCGTAGTGATATAGGTACAAGTGGGGTTATGTTTTCGCTAGATACAGAGACAGGATTTGATGATGTGGTATTTATCAATGCTACTTGGGGACTAGGGGAGAATGTAGTACAAGGTACTATTAATCCAGATGCATTTTATGTGCATAAACCTACATTTAAAAAAGGTTTCAAAGCTGTCTTGAAACGCTCTCTTGGTTCCAAAGAGAAAATGATGGTATTTACAGATAAAATCAATCTGGACAATATAGCTGTAGAATATACCAAAAATATACCAACTTCACAAGCTCAAAGAGATGATTTTTGTATATCTGATGATGATGTGATGATACTAGCCAATTATGCTATCAAGATAGAGGAACACTACTCTAAAAAAGCAGGATATATCAAACCTATGGATATGGAGTGGGCAAAAGATGGTTTGGATGATCAGATATATATAGTACAAGCACGACCAGAGACAGTCCAATCTCAAAAAAAAGGTAATGTTTTAGAGATATACAACCTCAAAGAAAAAGGAGAGGTGTTAGTAACAGGAGAGGCTATAGGTACCAAGATAGGCAAAGGAAAAGTCAAATATATTAAAGATGTATCTTGCCTAAGTGAGTTTAAAGAGGGTGAAGTGTTGGTAGCTGATACTACAAATCCTGATTGGGAACCGGTGATGAAAATAGCTTCAGCTATCATTACCAACACAGGTGGCAGAACTTGCCATGCAGCAATTTTAAGTAGGGAGTTGGGTATTCCAGCTGTAGTAGGATGCAAGAATGCTACAGAGATATTAAAAAATGAAGATATAGTTACAGTCAGTTGTGCTGAGGGCGAAGAGGGTAGAGTATATAGAGGCGATTTGGAGTTTGAAGTAGTACAAACTGATCTTGGCAAATTACCAAAAACCAAAACTCAGATTATGATGAATTTGGGTAACCCAGATTTGGCGTTTTCATTGGCATCTTTACCGGTAGATGGTATAGGATTAGCAAGGATGGAGTTTATCATCAATGAGTATATCAAAGCACACCCAATGGCACTAAAATATCCACACAAGGTAGATGAAGCCACAAGAAAAAAACTCAAAGAGTTGAGTAAATCTTATAAATCTATGGAAGATTTTTTTATCAAAACGCTATCTGAAGGGGTTGCTACTATAGCTTCAGCGGTATATCCAAAGCCTTGCGTAGTAAGGATGAGTGATTTCAAATCCAATGAGTATGCTACTTTGCTTGGTGGTGATGTGTTTGAGTTGCAAGAAGATAATCCTATGATAGGGTTTAGAGGTGCATCTAGGTATGCACACCCAAACTATGAAGATGGTTTTGCTTTGGAGTGTGCTGCTATGAAAAGAGTCAGAGATGAGATGGGATTTGATAATGTTATTTTGATGATACCATTTTGTCGTAGAGTCCAAGAGGGTCAAAAAGTCATAGAGACAATGGCAAAATATGGACTCAAACAAGGAGAAAATGGTCTTAAGATATATGTAATGTGTGAGATACCTAATAATGTCATATCGATAGATGAGTTTAGTAAAATTTTTGATGGATTTAGCATAGGAAGTAATGATTTGACACAACTCACTTTGGGTGTTGATAGAGATAGTCAGATAGTTGCATTTGATTATGATGAGAGAGATGAAGGTGTCAAACGAATGATAAAAATGGCAGTAGATGGGTGTAAACGAAACGGTCGTCATAGTGGTATATGTGGACAAGCACCATCTGATTATCCACAAATGGCTGAGTATTTAGTCAAAATAGGCATAGACTCTATGAGCCTAAATCCAGATTCAGTACTCAAAACCATAATAAATGTAGCAAAAGTAGAAAAAGATTTAAAGGTATAGAGTTATGAAAGATTTCCAAAAAGATTTTTTAGACAATCACAATATAGAAAAAGATGTATGGAGGATGTTTAAAGTCATTAGTGATTTTACTGATGCTTTTGATGAACTTGAGAATATGCCACCTTGTGTGAGTATCTTTGGGAGTGCTAGGATAGATGAGAAACATCCATACTACCAAAAAGCACTACAAATAAGCCAAAAACTATCCCAAAAGGGCTATGGTATCATCACTGGTGGTGGTGGCGGTGTGATGGAAGCTGGAAACAAAGGTGCCAACATCTCTATAGGTCTAAATATCAAACTTCCACACGAACAAAAAACAAACCCTTATGTCAAAACGGAGTTGAGTTTTAATTACTTTTTTACAAGAAAAGTTACATTTCTCAAATACTCTGTAGCTACAGTCATAATGCCTGGAGGATTTGGTACGCTAGATGAGTTGAGTGAGATTTTGACACTGATTCAGACTAAAAAGATGTCAGCTATCCCTGTAGTATTTTGTGGCAAAGAGTATTTTGCACCACTTCTTGAGTTTTATAACAATATGTTAAAAGAAAATATGATATCCAAAGATGATTTATCTCTATTTATAGTAAGCGATGATGTAGATGAGATAGTATCTTATATAGAGGAAAACTCTTTAGTTGTTGAATAAGGAGTCTGTTATGTCAGATAATAACAGTGTCAATATAAAAGGTTTGAGCCAAGAAGAGGTTAACAAAAGATTAAAAAAATATGGTTATAACACTATAGACGAGAAAGAAGAATCTTGGTTTCATAGGCTTTTTAGAAGATTTTGGGGACCTATACCTTGGATGATAGAGATAGCAGCTTTTTTATCTGCTATGGTTAAGCATTGGGAAGATTTTATAATCATTACAGTTTTGCTATTTTTTAATGCTATTATCGATTTTTATCAAGAGTCCAAAGCACTCAATGCACTAAAAGTATTAAAAGACAAATTGGCTAGAAAAGCTTTGGTTCTTAGAGATGGAAAATGGCAAGAGATAGATGCCAAAGAGTTGGTTCCTGAAGATATTGTAAAAATCAAAATAGGAGATATAGTACCAGCTGATGTGCAGATACTTCAAGGTGATTTTTTGTCTGTAGATTTATCTGCACTTACTGGTGAATCATTGCCTGTCAATAAGCAAGTAGGCGAGAGTGTATATGCAAATGCTATTATCAAAAAGGGTGAAGCTATAGCACAAGTAACTCAAACTGCTGAAAATACATTTTTTGGTAAAACTGTAAAGTTAGTAGCCAAAGCAAAGGCACAAGAAAAAAGCCATTTTCAAGAGATGGTTATCAAAGTGGGTAATTTTTTGATAGCATTGACACTAGTGATGGTATCAATTATTATCTATATGGGATTGCAAAGAGGCGAAAATATAGCTGATTTGTTAGAGTATGCTTTGATACTAACAGTTGCGGCTATACCTGTTGCATTACCTGCTGTATTGACTGTAACTATGGCAGCAGGTGCAAAAACTTTGGCAAAAATGCAAGCTATTGTTAGCCGTTTGGCAGCTATTGAAGAGTTGGCAGGTATGGATATACTGTGTTCTGACAAAACAGGAACATTGACACAAAATAAAATGACAATCAATAAACCATATTGTGTTAACAATGTTTTAGAAGAAGATTTACTATTTTTTGCTGCATTGGCATCCAAAGAAGAAAACAATGATCCTATAGAAGCACCTATATTCCAATATCTAAAAGAAAATAACTTATATGAAAAATTATCTAAATATACCCAAAAGAAGTTTACACCTTTTGATCCAGTTAGTAAACGCACTAGTAGTATTGTCAACAGTAATGAGACAGAATATATAGTTACCAAGGGTGCGCCACAAGTTATTATTGAGTTGTGTGATGATAGTGAGTTTGATAAAAAAGAGGCTTATAAACAGGTAGAATCTTTTGCCCAAAAAGGTTTCCGTACATTGGGTGTGGCACAAAAAAAGAGCAAAGAGGAGAAATTTCATTTTATGGGGCTTATCCCTATGTATGATCCGCCACGCATAGATTCCAAAGATGTTATAGCTGATGCCAAAGCCAATGGTGTTGAGGTAAAAATGGTTACAGGAGACAATAAAGCTGTAGCAGAATATATAGCAAATATCTTAGATATAGGAACTAATATTCAAGATATCAAACTCCTTAGAGGACAAAATACTCAAGAGTATGTATTTTTGGCTGAAGTTATATCAGAAGCTATATACAAAAAGTTAAATTCAAATGGCATTTCAAAAGATGAAGTTGAACAGTTTGGCAAAGAGATAAGTTCAGATGTAGAGAAGATGCTTCAAAGTCGTCCATTACCAAAAGGCAGTATCAAACAACACGAATCAGAAATCATAGAAGCTATCGAAAATAGTCATGGTTTTGCACAAGTATTTCCTGAAGACAAATACTATATTGTAGATAAACTCCAAAAAGCAAATCATATAGTAGGTATGACGGGAGATGGTGTCAATGATGCACCAGCACTTAAAAAAGCTGATTGTGGTATAGCTGTCAGTGGTGCGACAGATGCAGCTAGAGCATCAGCTGATTTAATTTTATTGACTCCTGGATTAAAGGTGATTAATAATGCTATTAAAATAGCAAGAATTACCTTTGAACGAATGCAAAGTTATACTATTTATCGTATTACAGAGACAATTAGAGTTATTTTGTTATTTGCATTGACTATAGGTGTATTTGATTTTTATCCTATTACAGCTATAGAGATTATACTGTTGGCACTATTTAATGATGTGCCTATTTTGGCCATAGCATATGACAATACCAAAGAGCTTCCTCATCCACTCAGATGGGATATGAAAGAGGTTTTGGTACTCTCTGTATGGTTAGGAGTAGCAGGTGTGATGTCATCATTTTTATTGTTTTGGTTGGTCTATTATGTTTGGCAGGTAAATGCTGAATTGACTCAAACTATCTTTTTTGCCAAATTAATCATAGCAGGACATGGTACGCTTTATAACACTAGAATAGATGATTGGTTTTGGAAAGCACCACATCCAAACCCTATATTGTGGAATGCATCACTATGGTCAGCTATAGCAGCAGTGATTATAGCTGTTTATGGATTTGGATTGATATACCCTATGGGATGGGGTTGGGCGATTTTCTTGGTGATTTATCTATTTGCTTGGTTTGTATTTAACGATGCAGTTAAGATTATGGTACTTAGATATTATCGTAAAAAAGGCGAACTTGATATATAAAGGTGGCCAAAATGAAAAATGGATTAGATAGAAGAGATGCTTTGAAATTGATAGGTATAGGAGGCTTGAGTCCTATAATTACAGATGATGCAAAGGCATCTAGTTTAAAGCAACATAAACTTATATCTGCTAATAAGCCCCTTAGAGTTGCAATAATTGGTGCTGGTTTGGCAGGTACCACTTTGGCATACAGACTTAGTAGAGCTATTGCATACCCTCAGATTGTAATATTTGATCCACTTACAAGCAGTGCTTGGTATCAGCCAGGATTGAGTATGTTGGGTATGGGTATGTATTGTCAAAAAGATATAGAGTATTTAAGAGAAGATTTTATACCAGATAATGTCAAATGGATAAAATCTAAAATTGTATCCATAGATGCTATTTCAAATAAAATTGTAGATGATAAATCAAATAGTTATGAGTATGATTATCTTATTATAGCAAGTGGTGTTAAGTTGAAATATGCAGATATCAAAGGGTTGTATGGTGATATAGATTCTATGCAAATGGTTGAACAAAAACCAAAATGGATGGATACAAACTCAATAGGAAGTATTTACTATTTTCATGGAGCTATGCAAATATATGAGCAGATAAATGCACTTATACAAAAAGCAACTCAATCAAAAGATAAGATCAAAGTGATTTTTTCACAACAAAGTATAGATATCAAAGCACCAAATGCCTCAAAAAGTGTATTGACCACTTTACAAGCAAAACTAAAAGAGTTTAAACTTGAAAATAAAGTAGAGATTATATATACGACAGCAGATGGTATATTGTCTCGAAGTCAAGAGTATGACAAATATTATAAAAGTAAATTAAAAACAGACAATATAATCATAAAAACTTGTAAATTGATAGAAGTTGACATTGACAATCAAAAAGCTATCTTTGATAATGGATTGACAATAGAGTATGATTTTTTGCATATTACGCCTGATATGGGGGTTGATGATGTTTTTATAGATAGTAGTTTGGTAGATAAAAAAGGTTTTATATCTGTTGATAAATCTACTTTACAACATACAAAATTTGACAACATATTTGCTATTGGGGATGCAGCAGGAGTGGATGTATTAAAAAGTGGTGCAGCAGTTGTATCTCAAGTAAAAATAGTAGTAGATACGATAAGAGCTATAGATGAGGGTAAAAAACTTGATGCCAAATATATAGGATATGGATGTGATACTCTATTTTGTACACAAAATCAAACTGTAATGTTTGAAGCATATGGATATGATAAAAAGCCAAAATCTTTGATAGAATTTTTCAAACCATTAAAATGCTATAAACTCTATTGGTATCTAAAAACTAAATTTTTAAAATATTATGTGATGTATGGTGTGATGAGAGGTTGGGCATAATGGTTTTTTTTGATAAATTATCACAAGATTTGATTGACATTATTATCACTACTGTTTTTAGTTTCTTGGTGGGATTGGAGCTTAGGACATATCGTCAGCAGAGTAACCAAAAAAGCAGAGATTTTTTTGGCACAACTCGTACATATACTTTTGTAGGTATTTTGGGATTTTTAGCATATAGCATAGATAGTAAATATCTTAGTGTTTATATATCTGTTTTGATAGTTCTTAGTATTGTATATGCACTTTTTTATGCCAAGTTGCTAAAAGAAGGTGGACATAGTATATTGACATTTGTGGTTTTATTGTTGGTTTATACTTTTGGACCAGTTACAAAACTTTATCCTTTGTGGATGCCTTCTTTATTGTTTGTTTTGATAGTTTTTATACTCAATGCAAAGCATTCATTAGAGAGATTTAGTAGTAGTATCAACATGGATGAATTTGAAACACTTGGCAAGATGGTATTACTCTCAGCCGTTATTTTACCTCTTTTGCCAAATAGCAATAATATACCATATCTTCCTATATCACCTTTTAAATTTTGGTTGGCAGTGGTTGTGATATCTTCTATCAGTTATGGAGGATATTTGTTACAAAAGTATCTATTTCACTCAAAAGGATTTTTTTTAACAGGTATTATAGGAGGTACATACTCTTCTACTGCTACAACAGTTGTTTTGGCTAGAAAAGCAAAAGAAGGGTTTGGTAATAGAGTGATAGATGCCGCTATTGTAGCGGCTACTTCTATGATGTATATCAGACTTTTGGTGATTGCTTTTGTCTTTAACAAATCAGTTGCACAAGCACTTTTGTTACCATTTCTTGCTATGTCTTTATTAGGGATTCTAATAGCAGTGATTTATATGAGCCAAGGAGATAAAACTCAACATATTGCAGCTTATGCGGATAATAACCCTTTGGAGTTGGGAACAGCTTTTTTGTTTGCTTTTTTATTTGTTGTTATGATGCTTATTACCTCTTATGTTACCAAATATTATGGTAATGGCGGTTTGCATATCTTGTCATTTGTTGTAGGTTTTACAGATATAGATCCATTTATATTATCACTGCTTACTGGTAAATACGACATAACACAATCTCAATTGGTATCAGCATTGATGATAGCAGCAGGTAGCAATAATCTACTTAAAGCTATGTACTCATTATGGTTTGGTGGTATCAAAGGTGGTATTCATTCTGCCATTTGGCTTTTTGTATTGGGTATCTCTACTATCGCTTTGGCATTTTATTGAAAGGATATATTATGGCAGATAAATTGTTGGCAAAAGAGTTATATTATTTGATGGTGCTAGGACGCAAGTTTGAGTATAGTGCCAAGGAGTATTATCTAAAGGGTGATATATCAGGTTTTTTGCATTTGGATATCGGACAAGAGGCTTTGAGTGTATCGGCTATGAAAGCATTTCAATCAGATGTTTTTGCTACATATAGAGAGCATATTATGGCGATAGCTAAAGGTATAGATCCTAGATTGATTATGGCTGAACTTTTTGGTAAATCAACAGGTATCAGCGGTGGTAGAGGTGGTTCTATGCATCTTTTTGATACTACTCACTCTTTTTATGGTGGAAATGCAATAGTAGCAGGACATATACCAAATGCAGTTGGGTGTGCATATGCCAAAAAGTTTTTGGGTAATGATAATGGTGTGATGGTTGTCTTTGGAGATGGTGCTACCAATAGCGGGGCATTTTTTGAATCACTCAATATAGCATCATATCAGCAATTACCACTGATTTTTTTGTGTGAAAACAATAAATATGCCATTGGTACACACATCACAAGAGTTTCTCCATTTGAAAAACAATCTTTCAAAGCTAAACCTTATATGCATACAATGCAGATTGATGGTATGGATGCATTAGCAGTATATGATGCTGTTTTAGAAGCACAAAATTATATTTTGCAAGAGCATAAGCCTATATTTGTAGAAGCATTTACTTGTAGATTTGAAGGACACTCTATTAGTGATTCCAATAGTTATAGAAGCACTCAAGAGATGTTGATATGCAGACAACAGGACCCTATAGACAGATTACACAATCAATTGTTGGAAAAATTTGATGTAAGTATGGATGAGATTTTGAGTTTGGAGTCTCAAGCACAAAGTGTTGTAGATGATGCAGTAGAGTTTGCATTAAACTCCCCTGAGCCTATTGTTGAGAGTAGATTTGAACATATATTTTATCAAGGAGATAGCTATGGAGTATAAACAGGCACTCAATCAAGCATTGGATGAGATGATGGCTATAGATGATAGCGTTGTTATCTTGGGTGAAGATGTTGGACTTTATGGAGGTAGTTATAGGGTTACAGAAGGATTGGTTGCCAAATATTCTGAAGCTAGAGTGATAGATACTCCCATAGCAGAATTATCAATAGTAGGAAATGCATTGGGGATGGCAATAGGCGGACTTAGACCTATAGCTGAGATAATGACTGCCAATTTTTCACTATTGGCATTTGATCAAATTATAAATCATATATCTAAACTTCATTATATGAGTAATGGACAAATCAAATTGCCATTAGTGGTGAGATTTCCACAAGGTGTTAGTAAACAGTTAGCCGCACAGCATTCTGAGAGTTATGAAC
>Ga0256913_10002005_pt1 | contig 10372 bp, 7 predicted proteins | sample Axial_MatmetaG_FD_185970 | JGI IMG/M metagenome (GOLD analysis project Ga0256913, IMG submission 185970) | Deep-sea worm associated microbial mat communities from Axial Seamount, Juan de Fuca Ridge, Pacific Ocean - Axial_Mat | ecosystem: Environmental > Aquatic > Marine > Oceanic > Microbial...
ATGAATAATGTGTTATTGCCTAATGATACTAACAACGTACTTAATACAAATCTTGGTGGTATTTATACAGTTGAAGTAAAATCATTAAATGGTTGTGTTGACACATCTTCACAAACTACAATTGGAATATATAATGTTCCTTCAGCTGAAATAAGCTTCACTGGCGATAGTAGTATATGTTTTGGTGATTATATTACTCTAAATGGACCTACTGATACTGGTTTATCATATTATTGGTATCAAAATGATACTCTTCAAATTAATGATACTCTTCAATCTATTTCAATTGGCCAACAGGCAAATTACAAATTGAAGATTGAAACTCAATTTGGTTGTCAGAATGAATCTGCACCAGTTAATATTTCAGTAAATCCTCTTCCTTTTGCTAGCCTTGCTGTTTCCGGGAATACTACTTTTTGTAATGGTGATTCTGTTGTTCTTCAAACTATTCAAGACACAAATTATTCTTACTTATGGTTTTTAAATAGTCAAGCTCTTAATGGTGATACTTTGAATAATTTGACTGTTTCTACAATGGGAAATTATAAAGTTAAAGTTAGTAATCAGTATAATTGTTCTATATTTTCATCCGATACTTCTATTATTGTAAATCAAGTACCAATTTCTGATTTTATAATAGATACTATTGCTAATCAAAAAGATACCATTACTATAGCTTATAACGGAATTGTTTCAGCTTCTGCTAGCTTTGTTTGGAATAATAGCAATGCAAATATAATTTCAACTACAAACAGTATGCTTGAGCTTTCGTGGGATACAATTGGTAATAAGAACATTAGCCTTATTGTAAGTGATAGCGGATGTACTTCTGCTTTAACTACAAAGAATATTTTGATATTACCATCTTCTTCTTTTGCTGTATCTACAGATAGTATGTGTATTAATAATCAGGCAAGTATAATCTATAATGGTTATTCTGATACTTTAGCTACTTATAATTGGAATTTTGACGGTGGACAAATAATTAATGGTAGTGGACAAGGAAGCTATATTGTTGAATGGCAAAATTCAGGTATTAAGAATATTAGTCTATCAATAGTTGATAATGGTATTAGCTCAGTAATAGAAACAAAAACTATTAAAGTGAATCCATTACCTAGTTTCTCTTTACCTATAAATAATACTGTCTGTTTAAATAGTAGTATTAATATTAGTCCTAATATTACTTCAAACGATTCTCCATATTCATATTTATGGAGTACAGGGCAGGTATCAAATTCCATTTCTATCACTCCATTATTCGATTCTACCATATTTTTGACTATTACAAATAAGTTTGGATGTGAAAGCTATGATACTAGTTTTATTACAGTAAATAAGCCTTTTGCCAACGAAAATATTTGTTTTGTGACTGTTGATTCTTCTACAAATCACACTAAGATTGTATGGAACAGTACATCAAATGTTCATACTGATTATACAAATATTTATCGAGAATCAAGCACATCTGGTAATTGGAATTTAATAGGTTCAACTTCTTTCAATAATGCAAGTGAGTTTATAGATACATCTTCAAATACAGATGTTAATTCTTACAATTATTCATTAAGTATTGTTGATAGTTGTGGTAATGAATCCTTAAAAAGCAGTACTCACAAATCAATGCTACTCGCAGTAAATGCTGGTGTCAATATTAATGATTGGAATCTAACATGGAATACTTACGAAGGATTCCAAGCAAATACTTACTACATTTATAGAGCTGATTCAAATATGAATTTTGTATTAGTTGATTCTGTTGCAAACACTTCTAGTACAAACTATTTATGGGCAGATAATTCTCCTTTGGGTATGTATTATTATATTGCAGCAGCTAATCCTAATGATAGTTGTAGTTATATTTCTTCAATAAATCCTATTTCAAATATTGTACTCAATGGTATTCCGGGTAGTTTATCTCTTATCCCTGAGTTTTCAGCTGATACAATGTTTGGATTTTATCCATTAACTGTAATGTTCGAGGATGAAACAACAAATGGCACTGTTGATACTTGGTTATGGGACTTTGGTGATGGTGATACTAGTAATATTGAAAACCCAACACATATATACGATTCGTTAGGAATATATACTGTATCTCTTACTGTAACTAATGCTTATGGTTCAGAAACCTTAATCAAAACAGATTATATTGAAGTATTGTTTGATGATATTGTAGAAATAGATGTAGAGATGTCTACCAAGCTATATCCAAATCCAAATAATGGTAACTTTACTATAGAAATCAACGACAAAGGTCTCCACAATATGTGGGTTCATGTGTATAATGCTTTAGGCTCTGAGGTTTATAGTGAGAAATTTCAAACTAATGGAAATACTCATAAAAAATTAAACTTTAGTACCATGCCAAATGGAGTTTACTTTGTGCATTTGAATACTAATGAGAAAATTGTCTATCGTACTAAAGTGATAATACAGAAGTAAGATGAAATTTAATGTTTAACTTAGTTTAGTAGTTTTTTCTAGGTTTTTGTGTACCCCTGAGGTGTGAGCCTTGGGGGTTTTTTATCTTCTACAAATTGCTTTTTCTAAAGCCTTCTCTAATCTGTTTGGTTCTTCGTATGTCATTGGGTAATGAATAATTCCTCCTTCATCAAACTTTTCACCACTAATAATAAATCCGCTTTTCTTATAAAAATCTACTGCTGTAATCTGAGCATTAAGATAAATAGGTTGAGCAAATGGTTTTACATCATTAAGCATATACCTAAGTATATTATAGCCTAGACCTTTGCCCCTATATTCTTTCAAGAAAGCAAACCTTTCAAACTTAATACCATTATCTGTTCTGCGATATCTTGCTGTTCCTGCTATTTTTCGTCTATGATAAATTAAGAAATGTGTGGACTCTTCTTCAAACTCCTCTTCAATCTCAATGGGGACTTTCTGTTCGTCAACAAAAACCTTTAGGCGAATCTCCATTGCCTTCTTATGCAATTCCTTATTACTATAATCAAACTTAATAATCTTACTCATATAACAATATCAGTATAATAATATAACAATTCTATTTTTTCAATTCTACTATCATTTTGCGCAATAATTTGTCAATAGCTTTTTGATGAAAAGCAAAATCATTTTCTACTTTATCAATATAAATTATTGCAATATGAATCTGATTTTCTCTATCCTTAAGCATATCCCAAAGTTTATGTTTTTGAGTGCGGTATGCTTCCTTTATTAGTCTTTTAATATTATTTCTGCTAACAGCTTTCTTAAAACTACGTTTGCTAACACTAATTAGAATCTGTACTGGAACACCATTTTGAGGAATATCAGTTTCATACCATTTAACTTTATATGGATATGAAAATGAAGACTCTCCTTCTTCAAAAAGAAGACCAATTTCTTTCTTTTTATAAAGTCGCTCTTGTTTTGTTAACCCTTGATTCATCGTTACAAAAATAGACAAATAAACTACTTATCTGATGCTATACTAAGCCTACATAGAAATTTGTAATATTAAACGCATCTTTTGCACCTATTCTTCTTTATAATTTATTACCGTAGCACGGCTATGCAAAGAAATTATGCATCGACTAGGCGCAGAATATGCTACTTACTAAATACAATTTTCTATCATGGCTCAGTATAATAGTTTTTAAAAACCTATTGTTAGTTAGTATATTGCATTAAGCCTTTTCATTATTTAATTCATTATATATTTGTTATACAAATTTTCAAATATTGTATTATGGTTAAATATGTATTTATTTTAATATTATTTCTATCAGTAAGTAGTAAAGCTTTTACTCAGAACTATAAAAAGACTTTCAAAGCTTTAGAGGAAAAAAATTACACTTCTGCTAGAATTGGGTTTCAGCAGGCACAACAGAGTGTACATACAAAGTCGTTGGGAAATTACGGAATGGCAGTGGTGTATCGCTCTACAAGTTTAAGAATAGAAGATATGTATAAGGCATGTACTAGTATAAATAGTGCAAAGAATAACTGGGGCGAATATGATGAGAAACTGAAGAAGAAATATTCTGAGTACTTAACAGAAGATATTATTAATAAAGAAAAAGTTACCATTGATAAGAAGCTTTTTAGTATGCTTAAAGAGAGTAATAATGCTAAAAGTGTTCAAGAATTCATTGACAAATGCCCCAATACTAGTTTTAAGAAAGAAGCTTTATTGCTGCGCGACTCTCTGGCTTATAATAAAGCTGCTAGTTTTAATACAATTTCTGCTTTTAAAGCATTTATTAAGGACTACCCAAATGCCAAACAAGTAAATCTTGCACAAAACAACCTATACCAACTTGCTTGGAATACATGTGTAAGCAGAAACGAAATTGATGGATATGAGGCATTTATCACTAATTATAGCGAAGCCCCTCAAATTGATAGTGCAAAGAGTTTAATTCTTGAACTTGAATACCAACGTGCTTTGAATATTAATACAAACGATGCTTTTTCTGTATTTATCGCAAAATATCCCAACTCCCATCAAGCAGACTTATTGAGTAAAAAAGGTGAAGAAAATGCATTTAATAATGTATTAAAATTTGGAGCTGTCCCAATTTGTAATAGTTTTATCAGCAATTACCCCCAATCTGAAAAGCTGGGGAAAGTAGTTGAAATTAGAGATTCTTTGGCCTTTGCTGAAACAAAACTGATAAATACGAATAAGGCTTACGAGGACTTCTTATTCACATATCCTAATGCTGTTCAAGTTCCTTTAGCACTTTCGTTAATGACTGAAAAAATGTACTCTAGGGTTGAAATAAATAATATGATTGCTAAAACAAATATTAAAACAAATAAAATAAAATCAGTAATAATATATAGATCTGAAGATAAAGAAACTTCTAACAAAGTAATTGAAAGTAAGAGCACTTATGATATTTTTGGTAACTTGATTTATGAAACAGAAGATATTTCACCCAAAACAAAGAAAGAAACCAAGTATATTTATGATGATGCTGGCGATAAATTAATCAAAAAGATGGTTTTTATTAATGGCAAAATTCAAGAATTAACTGAATATGAATATGATATTAAAGGTTTAAATTATCTTTCAAATTATCAATGCCAATTTGATTGTACAAATTATGGAAAAGTGTATAATGATAGCCTTAAATACGACGAAAAAAGAAACCTTCTTTCAAGTATTAAATATAACTATTCGTCTAAGAAGATTGAAGCCCACTACTATACTTATGATATAAAAGGGAATAGAATACAAGACTCTTTGCAAACCTTAGTTAACGATAGTCTCGATTATTATATTATTACTATTAATTATAATGGACAGGGGAATATTATTCAAGAGCTAAAAGAGAATAGTAAAGGAGAAAAGCTATCGGTAAGTAGTTATTCGTACGATGGGCTAGGAAAGCTTATTACTTCATCAACTTATGATGCTTCAGGGACTATTTATCGTACTTATTTCTATAATTCGAAGGGGCTACTTGAGAGTGAATATTTAAACTACGAAGAATATAAAGACAGTGGTGTACGACACGATTATGAATACGAGTTTAGATAAATAGCAAGAAACCAATCTGTTTCCCTATAATATCTTTTCTATTTCAATATTGTGTTTACCAGCATATATTTCCGCAATATCGTAGAATTGATTTAAACTCTTATCCAAATTATACTGCGCCTGTTGTAGCAACTGATTAAAATGCTCCATATCATCATCACTAATATCGTTTGAATTAATAATTGATATTAGCTGTGGCCAAGTATTACTTATTTCATCTAAATAAGTATTTAAGAGATGTTGATAAGAATATTTAAGATTTTCTTCGCCTACAATAACTTCAATATCTTCAGATTTAAGTAACTGCTCATTTACAAATACTTTCAAATTAGTTATAAGACTCTCAAGTTTAATGGTGCTTGGCATATCATCTATGGCATCCAAATCTATAGTATCAAGTTCATCTTCACTAACTAATTGCTCAAAAAGCTCTTCTTGAACTTTTGTATCAAGATCAATTAATTCTTGCACGGGCAAGTATATACTATCAAAGTATTCCAATGCATGATTTTCGCTATCGCATCCTTGTAAATAAAAGGTAGACATAATAATAAACAGTATAAATTTGCGCATGAAAATAAATATTTAAAAGGCAAATTTACTAAATAAATGATTGGATAATTAGATGTATTTTTGTGAAAGAATATGTTTTTCAAATATTATAATTTTAGTAATTATTAAAAACAAATAATATGAAGTATCTAAAATATCTGGGATTTGGGTTAAGCTTTATAGCATTGGCAGGCTGCGAGCCTATGTCTGATTGTAAAAATTGTGAAGCTGTAACTTATGATAAAAATACAGGAGCAGAATTAAATAGAGAAAGCGCCATAGAATATTGTGGTACAAGTTTAAATGATATTGAGAATTCAGAACCTGTGATAGTAGGCGATGAAAAGGTAGTTTGGGAGTGTAAATGATCTTTTGGGAGAATAAAAAAAGGTGACATTTCTCAAAAATCCCACCCTTATTTGTGTGTAAACAAACCGAAAATCTTTACAATAATAGATTTCCACTATTAACTAAAACTATAAACCTTGACATCGTTTAGCTAGAATAGGTTGCACAATAGTATAAACATTTGTTAAAAAATAATGAACTAATAAACTATTTGAAATATTTACCACTCTTTAATTCAACAAATTGCTTTTGTTTCTCTGGATTAAGAAAGGTCCAAGCAACAATTCTACTGCTTTTATTTCCTTGTCCCATTTCAATTGTAAGGCTCTTATAAACTCTGGCTTTTTTTAATGCTAAATTCACACTCCTAAGAGTGCTTTGTTTTGAAACAAGAGTGGTGAACCAAAGTACAGAGTTAGCATAATTTCTACTCTGACGAATTATATCCTCAATAAATCTTCTTTCTCCTCCTTCACACCACAATTCATTAGATTGACCACCAAAATTAGAAATCACTTCCTTAACTTTCTTATTGGTAAGATTTCGTACTTTTCTTTTCGAAGCTTTCTGCGCTTCAGCTAGGGAAGAATGAAACGGAGGATTACAAGTACTTATATCAAAGAATTCTCCTTTATTTATAACGCCTTTAAAAATACTATCTTTCTCTTTTTGAAATCTTAAGTCTATTTTTCCAGCCAAATTATTTTTATTAATAATTCTTGTTGCCGCATCAAAAGCAATATTATCAATCTCACTTGCAACATAGCTCCAACCATACTCATAATTACCAATAATTGGATAAATGCAACTAGCCCCTGAACCAATATCTAGCACCTTAATATTCTTCCCTTTGGGGATTTCTTTATTATACGATTTTGAAAGTAAATCAGCAATATAATGCACATAATCGGCTCTTCCGGGTATAGGAGGAATTAAATATCCGCTAGGAATTTCCCATTCCTTAATATCGTAAAAATGCTTTAATAAAGAAGTGTTCAATAACTTTACAGCCTCAGGATTTGCAAAATCTATGGAATCAACCCCATATGGGTTTGGCTTTACAAAAGCTTTTAATTTTGGGCAGCTCAAAACAAGTTTCTTAAAATCATAGTTCTGTTTGTGCTTAGAGCGTGGATGAATTTTTTGTTTTGAGTCTTTCATTATATGGAATGTTGAATTGATTATTTGATTGATTATTTACTTTTTTGTTTTTGAAACCACAAAGTTGTTTTAGGTTTTATGTTATTTCTTTCTCGTTCAAAAAAATATTCTTCCTCTAATATTACGAGTCAAAGAAATACCTAGTCCAATAAATGTAACCAGAACACCCAGCCACATGATACTAATATACGGAAATACTGTAGACTTTATTACAATAAATTCAAATCTTTTTTCATCGGCAGCAACAATAATTCCATTTGCTTTAGAACTTACTTTTACAAATCGTAACCTAAGATTATCTTCATCAAATGATATTTGTCCTTTAGTAAGTTTCCCATTGCTAATATCATAAGATAATTCTATATCATTCACTTTAGCATCATTATTAATCGCTTTAAAAATGGCAATAATAGATACATTATCTATATCAATATTCTCACTATTACTCTTAATTTTAATTGTATCTAGTTCAAAGTAATAATCCTTAATAGCAATTGTATCATGCAGCATTACTTCTTTCTCAAAAAGCTGTGTATAAGTATCATTCTTCAAATCGCTACTAATATCAGCGTAGGTAATATATGTAAATACATCTCTAGAGAACGAATGGTGAGTCTCAGGGTCATAAACATTTCCCATTCTCTCGTTTACATTAATAGATGGTTCAACACTAAAAGCCTTCTTCAATTTACCATCTTTATCTTCTTGATAGAAATCAACACCATAAAAAAGATGATTCTTCTCTCGCTTCATATTAGTATATTCTACCTGATATGATTTTAATTTCTTCTTCTGTCCCTTTATTAGAAGCTGATTCTCCTTATTGGATTTTTGGTCACCAAGGTCATATTTTGACGTATTAGAAGATATCACCTCACTAGTAGAAAAAGCAACAAGAACTCCCAACATAAACAAGGCAAAACCAAAATGAGAAAGACTATTACTAAGGCTATGCATATCAAATTTGTTTCTAATCAAATAATCAACAGCAGCAACAAGGGCTATATTAACACTCAGTAATAGTACCAAATAAGAAACTGAAGAAATATGAAAAGCAAATATCTCAGTTATAAATAATACATTTGAGATAAGCAAAATAATACCATATTTCTTAATAAAATCTGAGAATTCGTTCTTAGCATATTTAAGAACTAACGAAACTGATGTTAGTATCATTATTATTACAGCAAAAGGCAGTTGCCACTTATTATAGAATGCTTCTCTTTCTGGTGGTGGAGCAATACTACTACCAAATATTGTATTAATAACGGGTATAGAAGTGGAAATTAGTATTTGAAATGCTGATAAAACCAAGACTAAGGAACCTATATACATCCAAAACTCTCTAGATAAAAATTCATCTTTACTATTTGTTGGATATTTCTTAAAATTCTTAAAGTATAATATGAAGAAAACAATGCTAATTATACTCATAATCGAGATCATTTGAGTACTCAGCCCATTATTGCCAAAAGCATGTGCCGATGTTTCTCCTAATACTCCACTTCTTGTTAAATAGCTTGCATATATCACAAGCAGAAAACCAAGATATACAAATAAGTAGCTTAATCCAAAAGAATGATTTCTTCTTTTATTTAATATCATAGTGTGCATTCCTGCAAGTATAACTAACCAAGGAATAAGTGAGGCATTTTCTACTGGATCCCAAGCCCAAAACCCTCCGAAAGTAAGAGATTCGTAAGCCCATGCACCACCTAGTAATATGCCTCCACCAAGACTCATTACGGCAAATATCATCCAAGGGAAAGCTGGTCTTAGCCACGATTGGAAATCCGATTTCCACAATGAAGCTATTGCATAAGCAAAAGGAATAAGGGCAGCGGCATAACCAAGAAAAAGTAATGGAGGATGGGTAACCATCCATATATTCTCTAATAATGGATTGATTCCATTCCCATCAAGTATTTGACTTAAATAATTGGGGTCATTGAAAAATTCTACCCCTGAGTTTGCAGCCTTTTCTCTCAAAAGCACAAATGGACTCTGACCAAAAACAATACCTAAGGGCTTTATCCCCAATATCATAGTGCTAAGTAATACTTGGCCACCACTAATTATAGTCATTACCCTACCTTCAAACTTCTTAGCCGTGAAAAGTAATATCATTCCTAAAATTCCCTGTATAATTACCCAAAGCAAGAAACTTCCTTCCTGTCCAGCCCAAAACGCTGAAATAATATACTTTAGAGGAAGGTAACTAGCTGTATGTTCCCATACATAAGCATATTCGAAATAGTGATTCAAAAGAATATAAAAAAAACTTATCCCCACAATAATAAGAGAGATAAAATGTAGAATATATGCTGATTGTCCAGCCCTTTTTAATGGTTTACTATTTTGTAATTCTGATGAAAGGTAAAAAATAAAGCTAAAAAAAGCTAATGCTAAAGCTATATATATAAAGCTTTGTCCTATTGTGCCAGGGAGTAAGTGCTCCCCTATATATTGTATATTTAGTAACATAATTGTTCAATTAATAAGCCTCAAAAATACTGCTTTTATATACAGAATATTGGAATAATAAGATGATAAATGATGTTTATTTGTGGAACTGTTGACTTGTTTATTCTTATAACTCACAACTTAGAACTTCCAACTCACAACTCACAACTCACAACTCATAACTTACAACTCACAACTCATAACTTCCAACTCACAACTCACAACTCATAACTCACAACTTACAACTTACAACTCACAACTTAGAACTTCCAACTCATAACTTACAACTCACAACCCCTCCTACTTAATAGTATTTTCCAGAAGAATAGTTTT
>Ga0256913_10002006_pt1 | contig 10368 bp, 11 predicted proteins | sample Axial_MatmetaG_FD_185970 | JGI IMG/M metagenome (GOLD analysis project Ga0256913, IMG submission 185970) | Deep-sea worm associated microbial mat communities from Axial Seamount, Juan de Fuca Ridge, Pacific Ocean - Axial_Mat | ecosystem: Environmental > Aquatic > Marine > Oceanic > Microbial...
TAATACTAAATCTCCTCGTTTAATTAAATCTAAAACTCTACCTGGTGTTCCTACAACAATATCAATTCCTTTTTTCAAATTTCTAATTTGAGTCATTATTGGTGAACCACCATAAACAGTTAATAATCTTAATCTTTTCTTTCCACTGAACATTTCTAACTCTGCTGTAACTTGAAGAGCTAATTCTCTTGTAGGTGTTAAAATGATTGCTTGAGGTAATCTATTCCCTTTTTCAATTAAATCAACTAATGGGAGACCAAAGGCACCAGTCTTACCTGTTCCAGTTTGAGCAACACCAATAATATCATATTTTTGTTCAAATATAATCGGAATTATTTTTGCTTGGATTTCACTAGCAACTTTATAACCTTTTTTAGTTATAGATTCTAATGTTGTTTTACTTAAATTTAACTTGTCAAATGTATAATCTTCCATTTTTATTTATATATACATCATCCTAATTTTTAATTAAATAATTATATTATATTAAAATATTAATAATAAATATATTAATAATAAATTATTTCAATTAATACCAAAATGATTTCAAAGAATTAATCAAAAAAGTTTAGATAAGATTTTTACTCTTTTTACTCGAGTATCTTTCTAAACTTAAGAAACGCCAATAATCTTAAAATTAATAAAACACTCAAAAACTTCTTATTTTGAGAAACTCTATAAATAAAGAATAATTCTTTCTTTTTAAAGGTTGATATTTTTTAAAAATGTAATTGATTTAAATTTAAAGTATTAAATTAATTTAAAACTCTTTCATCAGATTTATAAAATATTTTATATATAGTTTATTATGGATAAAAATATAGCAAAAGAATATTATTCTAGAAATGATATTCAAAAAGTTCTTTTGAATTTTTCAAATTCTAGAGAAATTGCTGTACAATATGAAGGATTTTATGGTAAAAGGCCAGATGTTATTGAATATCTTTCAGATATTAAAAATTTTGTTAAAAAAGATGCTTTTTCTTTTCATTCTTCTGAGGAACGATGGCTTAATCCATTATTACTCGGAGATAAAAAATTAACTCCACAAGAGAGAGAAGATAATAGAATTGGGTGGGATTTAATTTTAGATCTTGATGGGGTTGATTTCCTTTTTGCTAAAATTACAGGTAAAATTATTATTGAATTTTTAACAGAATTAGGAATTAAAAATATTTCAACTAAATTTTCTGGAAATAAAGGGTTTCATATAGGAATTCCTTTTGAAGCTTTTTCCGAGAAAATTATTGGAATTGGAGAAACTAGAACTTTATTTCCTGATGTAGCTAGAAAAATTGCTTTTTATTTAATGGAAGAATTAAAAGGAAAAATTTCAAAAGCTATTCTTAATGAATATTCTAATTCTATTGAGAAAATAGCTTCAAAATATGGATTTAAAAAAGAAGATTTAATTATTGATGATAAAAGTTCTAATAACTTAAATTATATTAAATTAATTGAAATTGATACTATTTTAATTTCAACTAGACATTTGTTTAGAATGCCTTATTCACTAAATGAAAAATCGGGTTTAGCTTCAATTCCAGTAAAAAATGAAAATATTATGGATTTTGAAAAATTTCTTGCAAAACCAAATAGAGTTAAACCTGAAAACTATAAAGATTTTGAATTTTTAAAATATCAAAGTAAATATGGGAAAGATGCCGATATTTTATTATTAAAAGCTTTTGAAGAAGTTAATGATGATGATGTTTTAAAGATTGCAACACAAATTGAAAAAGAAAGAAAAGGACAAAAAAGAGGAATTATTTTTACTGGAGATGTGAGTGGAGAAGTTTTTGAAATTAATGGTGAAGTTGAAATAAAAGATTTCCCAAAAACAATTTCATTTATTTTAAATAACCAATTTGAAGATGGTAAAAAAAGAGCTATCTTTGTATTATTAACTTTTTTAAATTCAATAAAATGGAATCATGAAACAATAAAAGTTATGTTAAAAGAATGGAATGAAAAACAGCCAAATCCATTAAAAAATAATTATATTGAAAGTCAATTTAATTGGTTTAAATCAATTAATAAAATCATTTCTCCTCCAAATTTTATTAATAATTCTTATTATAAATCTATAGGAATACCCGAAAAATTAATTCTTGAAGATATTACTAAATTTAAAACTTTAAAAATTAAAAATCCATTACATTATATTTATATTTTATTGAAAAAAAATGAGAAGAAAAATAAGGAATTAAATAAATAATAAAATTATCTTTTAATAAAAAAAAGATGTTCTGTTTTACCTTGTATTTCATTTAAAATTCTTTGAGCAAATGCTTTTTGAGGATCTGGTAAAAAGGAACATCTTTCTTTAACATCTTTAAAATTTTTAAAAGGTTCTTTTTCTCTTAAATCAATTAAATTTCTTAAATGTTTTTTACCAACACCAGTGATTAATTCTAATGCATGCTTTCTTATTGTAACTGGGCCTATTTTATTAATAAAATTAATATATTCTTCTTCCCTTTCATCAATAATATCCATAATTGTAAATAATAACTCGGATGTTGCTGTTGCAGATAATTTATCATAATATAAAGCTCTTTTAATAAATTGAATTTCTTCCCTTTTACCATCTCCAATGTAAACCTTATCTCCTGGATTTAATGAAACTCCTTCTTTAGGCATTAATTCTAATAAAATATATGTGGAAGTTCCTATTGCTTGAACTAAAGTACTATTTCTGAAATTCTCATTATCAGTAATAACATCTAAAATTATTGCATACTCTTCTTTAGGTCTTGCAGGTTTTTTTTGTTCTCTATAATTTGATCTCATTTTTCTATAATTAAAAATTAAAAATTTATGTTATATAAACTTATTGATATTTTTTGATAATATCTAAAATTTTAGTTACATTCTCATCAACTAAAATAGTTCCGGAATTTGAAACAATTGATCTTAATTCTGTTCCATTTTTAGGCATAATTTCAATTATTTTTATAATAATATTTTTCTCATCTAATCTTGGTATTTCTAATTTGATAATTTCATCAATAATTTTATTAAAATCTTCACTTGATCTTTTAACAAATTTTTTTAAATATTCTCGTGATTTCTCTTCCCTATATGTTAATTCTTTTTCTTCTTGCTTTTTATTTAAAAATTCTAATACTTCAGAATTTGAAATTGCCTCACTTGAAATTATATTATAATTGCTCATTTTTAATTATGTTATACTAATAAATAAAATAAATTATTTAAAAACTTATGCTCTTAAAAGATGTACTGGATGAACAATACAAACTTTAGCTTTATTTCCATCTTTAATGTTAACTTTATAACAATCACCTTGGGAACCTTTTACTTCTCCGATTTTTCCATAAAATCTAAGAGCAAAAAGACCTTTTTGATAACTTGGATAAGCTTTTAATAAAACTTTATCTCCTTCTTCAAATTTTTGTAAAAATCTACTAATATGTAACTTTCCTTTTTCAGATACAGATTTCTTCATCTTATATCTTGATTTTCTTCTAAATCCACCAATTCTTTTCATTTGTCAATTATTTATATATAAATAAATCTATTTCCTTTTAAAAAGATTTACATTTGAAATTATCAATTTATTTAGAAAATATTATTAATTCAATCTTTTATTCAATTATAATATTTTCAATATCTAAATCTGTTATTTCTTTTAATGCTAATCCTAACCAAATAGAATAAATCTCAGGATTTCTAATTAAATCTTCTTTTAATTCTTTTACTGAAATCCATTTATAATCCATTATTTCATCTTTATTTGGAATTATTAATTCATTAGTATATTTTCCAATAAAAACACAATCATATTCATTTTCAATTAATCCATTATTAAAACTTGTTGAATATATAAAACATGATACTTTTCTTAAATTACAATCAAATCCTAATTCTTCTTTTAATCTCCTATGTGTTGCTTCACTATAAGTTTCATTTGGTCTTGGATGACTACAAACAGAATTTGACCATAAACAATTTGAATGATATTTTGATTTTGCTCTTTGTTGCAATAATAATTCTTTCTTATTATTGAAAATAAATATTGAAAAAGCTCTATGTAATTTTCCTTCTTTATGTGCTTTTATTTTTTCTTCTGTTCCAATTTGATTATTATTTTTGTCAACTAATATTACTTCATCCATTTTAATACTCCAATAAATCAAGATTATTTTTCTTTTTAAAATTTATGTTTAAATTTAATTTATTATATTTAATTTATTCTTCTTTTTTATTAAAATCCCATACTTGTGGATAAGTATTTATTTCCATAAAAACTTTATTTGTTTTAATAAATGCTCCTTTTCTTTTTTTTATTATGTCTTTTGAAGTTAAAAAAGCCATACCCATTCCAATTAATTCATTTTTTAAAGTAAACATTGCAATTGTTTCTCCTATTTCAATATTTTCTTCTAATTTTGCAATTCCTGGTATTGCTAAATCTCCACCATGACAAATACTATCTACTGCAGAATCCCTGACATATACTTTTTTAAAATCTTTTAATAAAAATTCCATTGGTTTAATATATTTTTTAAGTTCTTTCTCAAATATCTCTTTCTCTTTTTTAATTTTAGAATTATTATAAAGTTCAAATAAATTTCTTAATTTATCTAATGAAATTATTTCATCTTCTTCTTTAATAGGTCCTGCTTTAGTTCTTCTAAGTTCTTTCATTTGAGCCCCAATACCTAATTCTTTTCCAATATCAGAACACAATTTTCTAATATAAGTTCCATGTTGACATGCAACTCTAAATAAAATATCTTTACCTTTACTCTCATAATCAAGTAATTTGATTGAGTATATCTCCCTTATTCTTTCTTCCCTTTTAACTGCAGAAATAACTGGAGGTAATTGTTTTATTTTCCCAGTAAATTTTTTAAAAACTTTTAATATCTCTTCTTTAGTTACTTCTTTATGAATAAACATATGACATACATATTCTTTATTGGATTTTAACATATATTCCATAAGTCGTGTGGCCTTCCCTAAACCAATTAAGAGAACACCTGTAACATTAGGGTCTAATGTTCCACTGTGACCAGCTTTTTTAATATTTAATACTTCTTTTAAATTATCAACTAATTGATGTGAATTTACTCCATGATTTTTATCAATATTAATAAAACCTTTTTCAAATAATTCTTTTAAATCTCTTTTTAATGGATCTTTACCAAATTTTATTGAAGTTTTTTCATTATTTTTAATTAAAAGTTCTCTGTCTTTATTTTTCATCTAATTATAATTAAAGAAAATTTATTTATAAAACTATTTTAATTTTTTAATTTTAACATAGAAATAAGAAATAAGAAATTATATAAATAATTATAATTTAAATATTTATATGAGTTTTTTTGAAAAATCAAAAGTTTTTAAAGAGCAGTGGAAAAGATATAAAAAAGAAAAATAAATTATTTTACTCTATTTCATGCAATATTATTTTACCTATTTTTATTACATTAATAACTTTATTTTTACCTATGAAACCTAAATCACATGCTTGACCTCCCATAGTTGGATAAAATAAAGTTTTATCTAAAATTATATATTTTTTATTTTCAAATTTTATTTCTTTTAAAATCTTAAAATCAGCTTGACTTTTATTTAGATCATTATAAAATTCCATTTTTGTTTCAGGTAAGTCTGAAACTAAATTTCCTAATTTAATATTAAAATCATTTTTTGTTGTAATTTTCTTTTCTTCAAAATATTGAGTTACTTGTGTGAAGAAATTTGCTGGAATATTTAATTCTTTACCGTTTAATAAAAATTCTTCTTTTATTTCAGTTGGTGTAATTCCATCCGAAATATAATATTTAATATAATCATTATCTGAAATTTCTTTATTGTTTTTAAGTAAATTTTTTATTTTGTTTTTTATTTTTATTTTATGTTCTTTATATTTTATAACTTCTAAATCAATTATTTTTTTGATACCTTCTAATTCTGTAATCATTTCAGGATATAAATCTTTAATTTCTTCTGCTTGTAAAACAATTACATCATATAAATTAATGTCCCAATTAAATTTATATATAAAATCTAAAGCTCTTCTTAAAACTAACCTAATATTATATCCTCCTTTAACATTACTTGGTAAAGCCCCATCAGTAAAAGAATATAAAAGAGTTTTAGTATGATCTGCAATTGAGTATATTCCTGCAATTGGTTCAATTACTTCTTTTAACTCTTTAACAGAAATTTTTCCTATTTTTTTTGCTAAATCTTCCCATGCTTTATCTATATCATCAACTTCGTCTAAATTTAAAGTTCCTGAGAATGGTAAAAATTTATTATAAATCTCCCAATTAGGTTTGAAACCTGTTTTTTCAAATAAATATTTACAAACTTCTGGCATTGTTGCATCATATTGATTAACACTACCTTTTGAAAACCAACAACATCTTTCTAATCCCATCCCCATATCTAAAACTTTAATTTTTAATGGTTTTAAATCTTTAATATCTTTTGCCTCACTCATGTCAAACCACATATAAACTTGGTTTCCTAATTCTAATCCTCTTGAAAAAAATTCCATCGAGGGACCACAATCTCCACCACCAACCCATGCATCTTCATGAATTTGCATTTCTTCTTTTGGAATTCCCATAATAAGTGTAAACCACTCAAATAAATCAATCACATATTTTGCTTGATCATATTCTTCTGGTTTTTTAAAAGCACATTGCCCTATCATTACAAAATTACTTCCATGTCTTCCAGTATATCCTACATTATCTATATCTCCAAATCTTAAACAATTTTGTGGTATTGTTACAAGTTCTGCGGGAGGTGCAACTATCCCTTTAGTAATATAAGGTTGAAATCCGATTATTGAAGCTATATTAAAATCTAAATCATCTCTCCATCTAGCAACAATTGGAAATCTATCAACATGAGTATAACCTCTTTTTTCTAAAAATTTTCTAAATAAGTGATAAGTTTCAGCAAATTCCATTTTTTTTGTTGCAGGAGTATTGCCAATAAAATCATATATTCCAGTACAACTACTATCTCCACAAACTTCTCTATCAAGAATTGACCAAAAAATCATTCCACATTTTTTACATGTTTGTCTTTTCATCCCTAATTTTTTTAAACTTTCAACTGGAAAATATTTTTCAGGATTAGAAGAAGCTTCTTTAATAATTTGTTTTTTAATTAATTTATCTATTTTCATTTTAAAATTTTTAATATAATTAAAAATAAAACTATTTATATATAAATATTTTGTTTATTGTTTCTAAATTAAAATATAAACAAATAATTAAAGTAATAATTAAAGTAATAAGAAATATAATCTTAAAATATAATTTTAAAATGAAATTAATTCTTTTAACTTATATTTAATTTTATTTGATTTATATTTTATTTAGTTATATTTTATTTATTTTATCTTATTTTACCTGTTTTAATTTTTCACTTAGTTTATTTTTTAAGTCTGTTAATTCTTTATCAGATAAAACTCCTTCTCCACTTAAATTAAAATTAATCTTATCATCTTTATATCGTGGAATAATATGCATCATAAAATGTTGTGATTGTTGTCCTGCAGCAGTACCATTTGCAATATAAATTGTATTTTCAGTAGTCTGAAAAGTTTCTTTTAATAAATCAGATAAATATTTTGAAATTATACTTAAGTGACCTATTACTTCATCTGGAACCATTGGCATCATCATATAATGTTCTTTTGGCATTAATAATATGTGTCCTTGTGTTGCAGGACTAATATCTAAAATTGCAATACATATATTATCTTCAAAAATTATTTTAGATTCTACTTCTTTTTTAGCAATTTTACAAAAAATACAGTTTTGTTTCATAAGTTCAATTCTTTTCTGGATTTCTTCAGGACTTAATTGTTCTTGGACCATTATATAAATATTTTATTTACTACTATTTAAATATTTTTAACTTAATATTAAAAATAATATTTCAATAAACTATCCTAAAATTTATAAATATCTTAAAATACTTATATTAATTATATATGAAAACTTTAAATTATATGAAAAATAATGGTGAATTAACTCAATTTCCAATTCACTATGGAAGAATTTATAAAGAAGTTCCAAAATTAATTAATTCTAGTTATTCATTAATTCCAAGTCTGGATTTTTTTGAACAAAGAATTAATGCTTGGAAATTAAATGATTCTAAATTAATTAAAAATTGGACTCGAAATTCTTATCTTTCTAACGAAGGAATTATTTCTAATTCTGATGGTAGAATTAAAATTATTTCTGATTTATTTTCAGTTCTAAAAAATTTAAATATTTCCAAACCTTTAGAATTAAATGAAGAATTAGTTTTAAAAAAAGGAAATTATGATAAATTTAATGGAGTGGAATTCTCTAAAGAAGAATTAAATAATCTAATTGATAGAGAATTAACCAAAGAAGAAGCTTTAAAAAATGAATTGTGGTTAGCTTTTTTTCAAAATAAAAAAGAAAGTTTGGAAAGTTATGTTGATGATTTATACTCTAAATTTAATATCCCTAAATTAATGAAAATAAATCTTGGAGTTAGAAATACAAAACATGATACCATTAAAGGTTTACTTATTGGAAGTTTAGGAAATGGTATTTATACAATAAATCCAAGTAATCAAGCATTAATTTTAACAAAAAAGATAGTAATTAACTAAATTGAGAATATAAAAAGATATATAAAGAAAAATAGATTTTTTTAAGTATAATGGTATCCGGATTTTTAAAAAGTAGAAGGTTGAGAAGAGTTTCAGTTAAAACAACTAATGGAACTGTAACTCATTATAGACAAAGAAATAGAAGTATTGCTAAATGTGCAGTAACTAAGAAACCTTTAAGAGGTATTCCTAGAAAAACAAATAGACAATTTAAAAATTTAAATAAGTCTCAAAAAACAATTTCAAGACCTTTTGGTGGTTATATGAGTCATATTGCATTAAAAGAAAAAATTTTAAACGAAATTGTTTTAAAATAAATTTTATATTCTTATTTTAGTTTTTAAATTTACATTAAATTATTATAGTATTTTTAAAATTAAAATTATTTTCAAAAATAATTTGAGTTATTTTTATTTTAATAGTTCAAAGGAAATCACTACTTTTATAAATAATTATTGATTGATTTATTTATGGAAACAAAAATTATAAAAAAAAGTAAAAGTTTCGATCCTATTATGTTTTTAATGTCATTAGGTGCAGGAGGTTTATCAATAGGCCTTTGGGCATTTTTTATGTTTACATTTAAACATGGAAAAGGTTTATTTAATCATGATCAATTAAGTCAAGTTATTACTTCAAATTTTCAAAAATATTTATTTTTTTCTACAGAAGTTTTAATTATAATTATGGCAATTGTTCATTTAGTAACAATAACTTATTTATTAATTAAATATTTTAAATGGCTAAAAACTAAAGATTATAAAAATTATATTTCTGATCCTTTAAGAAACAATGGAATTATGACTGTTTTTTTAACTATCACTATGACTTTTAATGTTATTTTTGCAATTGGAAATCATTTTATTTTTAAAAATGGGCCTTTATTTCAACCAATAATGGGGCCAGCCTTAATAGGGTATTTTATTTTATATATATTTACAATGGGAACTAGTATTAAAATATTAAAAATTGCTTTTACTAATACTTTTGATTTTAATAAAATTCATTTTGGATTTATGATGCATCCTTTTGCTTTATCAATGTTAGCGGTTACTGGTTTTGGAATTTCTGCATTTAGTAAAAATTATATTATATCAAGTATTGCTTTTTTCTTAGCATTTGCTCCTTGGTTAGTTGCAATCCTTTTAACTTTAATTAAAATTGTTACTATGTTTCAACATCATTTTAAAAATAATTTACCTGACAGAAACTTTTTACCTAGTACTTTAATTGTTATGCCAACAATAATGCTAATTTTTTTATCCTTAACTAGAATTGGACATTATTTACATAATAATTTAAAGGGAGTAGAGATTGGTCCTGCTTATTATGCTATAGTTACAATAATTCCTTTTGTATTTTTATTTTGGTATGGTCTTTTTAGTTTAACTTTAATTAAAGATTACTTTAAAACTTATAAAAAATTTAATGTAACTCAATGGGGTTTTATTTGTCCTATTGCTGCATTTAATGTTATTGGATTTGCAATGAATAAATATTGGTTAGGTGGAGTCCTTCCTTTTGGATATATCCTATTAACTTTTGTTTTCTTTGGAATTATAGTTTATTTTGATTTATTTTTTAAACAAGTTAAGTCAATTTAAATATTTTAATTTAAACTGACATTAAATCTTTGATAGATACATTTAAAATATATAAAAGTATAAATATATAAAAGTATAAATATATAAAAGTATAAATATATAAAAGTATAAGTCTAA
>Ga0256913_10002007_pt1 | contig 10367 bp, 25 predicted proteins | sample Axial_MatmetaG_FD_185970 | JGI IMG/M metagenome (GOLD analysis project Ga0256913, IMG submission 185970) | Deep-sea worm associated microbial mat communities from Axial Seamount, Juan de Fuca Ridge, Pacific Ocean - Axial_Mat | ecosystem: Environmental > Aquatic > Marine > Oceanic > Microbial...
CCAAGTGAAACTAAATGGCGCATAAAATCAAAAACTGCTTTTTATTTAGAGTATAGAACATATCAAGATTATATTATGATATATTATCAAAAAAGATTGGTAGATTATGCTGATTATAAGATTAAAAAATTTTATATTTCGCCATTTGATTTATATTTAAATAATAATATTCCAATAATAACTAAGTTGAAATAATTATGTCAACAACAGAATTATATATTTCTAAAGATCGCCATGTAATTAAAACTGTACATGAATCAGGTGTAGAAACAGCTATTAAAACAACACCATCAATAGGCATTGATGGAACTTTTGGCAATGTAACCAATAAATTTAATGTTTTTGTATCTTCAAGTTTAGGTTGTAAAATTGGTTGTAAATTTTGTTATCTTACTGCAAAAAAATGTGAGTACAGAACATTATCAAGTACTGAACTTGTCGAAATTGTATTAGATGCATTAAAGTTAGCTGTACAAGAAAGACCAGAATTAAAATTTTTATATTTAAAATTATCTTGGATGGGAATGGGTGACCCTTGTAGTAATATTACGAGAATAATCCTAGCATCAGATAAAATCATTCAATCTGCTATTGCGCAAGGTTTAACAGTTGGTCTTGATGGAGTGGATATATCTACTACTTTACCAAAACGGATTGATAGTCAATCTATTACTGAATTTAATAAAAATCTTTTAATTAAATATAAAAATTTAATTAATCCATCTAGAAATTATTTTAAAGATAATAAATCTATTGTTAGATTTTTTTATTCTTTACATTCTCCTTATGATAACATAAGAAAAAAACTTATACCTATATCAGCTAATATTCAAACTGCTTTAAATTTTTGTGATGAATTAAACACTAATGGAATAACTACAATAATTCATTATTTATTATTTAATGGTGTAACAGAGGAAGAAATTGAAGATTTATATAACAGATTAAAAAATAATAATTTAAAAGATATTGAAGTTAGAATCTTACGGTTTAATAGATGTGATGGAACATCTTATAGAGAAACAGAAAACATTGAAGTTATTATTAGTAAAATGTTATCATTAGGAATGAATATTAAAGTACAATCTTCTCCCGGTTCAGAAGTTAAAGCAGCATGTGGCCAATTTCTTTTATCAAGGATTAAATAATATATGAATACAATAGAAACAATACCTACTGATGGAAGTATAATATTAGCTTGGCATATTATATGGAAAGCGTGGTTTCCTATTAAACAACTGAATAATGGGCAATGGACACAAGTTAATTATAGCACTATATGGCCCATTGAAGCATTTTCACATTGGATGGAAATGCCAGAGGAACCAAATATTGAAAAAGAAAGTTTATTTTTAGTTTCTTTAGAAGCCATTGGACAAGATAATAATATACAGAAAGGAAATCATTTTATAACAATAGATACTGATGAATTAACTCAAAGTGATATTGAACTTATTAAAGAAAATTTTTGTAAAAAAGTTTCTAGAATTACCAGCATATATGATCCTGAAAATTGTATGGTAACTTTTATTTATAAACTTAATGGTAAAATATGATTCAATATGACGAAGTAACATTTAAGACTGTTTTAAATCCATACTGCCCAAATTGTGGATCTAATATAATTGTTGCAGATAAAAATACACAACCTTTTTATGGTGATAAATATAAAACTTTTCTTGTTGTTCCGTTTTGTTGTGAAAAATGTAGATATAGTTTTTCTATAAATATAGAATTTAATATTGAAACTTGGATGAGTTTTAAGGAACAAATAAAATGATTTTTAAAAATTGTTTTAAATTTATTAAATATCAATTAAAATTATTACCTTATAGACCATATTTATATTGGTCAAGATTATGGGTACGCAAAGATGAATTTCACCCTACATTATCACTTGATGGTAGATTATTAAATATAATGAATAAAAAAGATAGATTGAAATACATTGATGATTTAACAAAAAGAAGACAAATCGCACACAAGATGACTTTAAAGTAATATTTGATATATTAACCCCTTAAAAAAGGACAATACATGCCAAGTCTAAACTTAAAAAAAAATAGTATGACTGGAAATAACTTACAAGAATGTCCTTTTTGTGGTAGTATAGAAGTAGAATATTTCAATGGTTGGAAATGGGGAGACAGAACAAGAGACAATTCAACTTTTAGAACTCCTACAATAACTTGCAATTTATGTGGAATTGGATTTACAGTTGGAGTTATAGGCAGAGGTATACCTGATTATAAAGCCCAAAAAATTCTTGAAAGCGCATGGAATAAAAGAGCATATAAATAATTTAATATAGATAATACAACTAGTTATAAAATATATACTGTTGCAAGTAAAGCAATAGCGTCAATAGCGGTTTGCGCTTTAGGTGGTTACTGTTTATATATTACAAATAGTTCTACCGGTATCGGTTGGGCAATTTTAGGTTTACTATTAATATGGGGATAAAACATGCCAATACAAGAATATGAATCAGAACAAGAGCTTGATGATGAATTTGAAAATATTGAAGAATTGAATTTTCAACATAAAGAATTACAAGAAGCAGTAAAAATAGCTCGACAAGAACTTGAATATGCTATAGAAGAATTAGAATCATTTGAAGAAGATTATAAACATAAATTACTTTTTTAATTAACAAAGAGAAAATATTATGCCTAATAGAAAAAGTCAGTTTGTTGGTTTTTTGTTAACCTTTTTTTTCGGACCACTCGGTCTATTTTATTCAAATGCCATTGTAGCTACAATTTATTTTATGACAATGGTAGGAATTGCTATGTCTGTACCTGATCCTCAAGGAGCAGCTTTGCTTTCCAGTGGAGTTTATTTACTTTCCCTGATTACAACTTTTATTACTGTATCAGCCCATAATAAAAAAGTAGAAATGTATTGGATAATGCGTCGATGAAGAAAAACAAACCAGAACCAATTACACTAGATGACAATATACATTGTGATCCAAGTTGTCCATATTTGTGGCATCTATGTGAAGATAAAACAATTTGTAAATATAGCGAAGATAAAGAACTTGATTGGTATGATTATTGGTTAGCTGAATGCGAAATAAACGAAAATATATAAAATGAGCATTAAAAAAATTAAAAAACATAAAACAGTTAAAAAACTTATAGTAGTTAATTATTCAATTTTAACTTGTCAGAATTGTGGTTATACAGAAGAAATAGAAGGAACTATTTCTTCTTATAAACTACCGAATAATTGGGCAACTTTAAATTTAGAATCATTAGGAGCTATTAAATGCTGTGATTGGTTACTTTGTAAATACTGTGCCAATAAAGTAAGAAAAGCAGCCGGATTAAAAGAAATTTAAACTTAATTGAGGTTATTATGATTGATTCAGCAGTTTTAATTGATAGATATGTAAGTAAAGAAGAACAACGTAAAGTAGCGAAGGCTGTTTTATTGTCACAAGATATTAAAGAAGAATCTTGGATACCGGAAAAATCTAAATATAAACTAAATGAAAAAGAAGCATCTGATCAGGCAGTTAAAGAAGTAGGCTTAGATAATCATTGGACATTTGTAATTGGTTATTGGAATCTTTTTTATTGGAATGGTTGTCAAGAATGGGCATTTGCTATTTTAAATATTTTAAATAAATAACTACTAATGGAAACTAAAACTTATATTATACACGAAACTGAAAGAGTTGTTCCATATACAAAAACAGTAATCGAACAAAAAGCACCAACAGATGAAAGTATTAAACTATATGATGAATTAAAAGAAAAAATATATAATTCAATCGTAGATAGCATTGAAATTAAAGATAATATACTTAATTTATCAGCAGTAATTTTTGAAGACTATTTAATTGGAATATATATATGTAATTATAAAATTCTTTTAAATGGTAAAGAATTTACTGGTAGAATTAAAGTAAATAAAGTATTTAATAAAATTGACATATATAAAGAAATAGTAAAACAAGTTTCAAATAAACTTGCAATTGATATATTTGAAATTGGAATGAAATCTAAACAATGGTAAAAACAAGAAATAAACAAAAATGGTTTATAGAGTTTGATAAATCACTTAAAAAATGGGCAGTAAAAAAAGGAAATTTTACCCATATACTTTTAAGTAATATTTATGATGCAAAAAAAGAACGTGATAAATTAATATTATTAGATAATGATTAATAATTATAATTTTTTATATTCAACTGCAAATGTATCACCATTTTCAATAACACTTAAAGGTTATAATAAAAAGATGGTTTTGAATACTGATACTAAAAAAAGAAAAAAACCACCATTAAATATTAATGAACTTGATAGTATTTTTTTAGCTCATAATAAATTAAGTAAAAAAGAATTTTATAGATATATGATGGGTAGATGTAATGAAAATTCACAACCAGCTACAGATTTACTATATAAATTATTTAAATAAAATGGAATCATATATACTATTATTAAAATATTTATTTGCTAAACCAATATCTTTTAAAACTATATTATGTAGACTAAGAGGACATCCTCATGGAGTAATATGGTATAACGCAAATGGAAATGAACCTGATATGCACTGTAGAGTTTGCGGTGACGACTTAGGTTAAACTTAATTTAAATAATAATTAAAAATGCCAAAAGATAATCTATTACCTTGTCCATTTTGTGGCAGTTCTGCTATCTTAAAAGAAATTGATTGTGGTGATTACTGGACTTATTATATTCAATGTAATAAATGTGATATTACAGGCGAAGCTTATTCCACTACAACACATCATGAAAATTCAATAAAAAATGCAATTAAAAAGTGGAACACCAGAGCCAATTCAGATCGTATTAAATTACTCCAATATGAGAATCTGAGAAAATATTTTAAAAAAATGACCGATGATATTCTAGGTAAAGATTATTATAACATGGGAATGGATGTTTACGAATGTGATAGAATAATCTGTGAAGATATAACAAAACAAGCTAAACACTTTAATTTAATTAGATATATAAAATCATTATTTTTTTTATAAACACTAAAAACAAAATGTGAAAACTATGGGAATGGAAAAAGAATCAGTAGCAATAGACAATAATGGAAAACGAATTGATTTATATTTCTTTGATGATCCAATGTACCATAATGATTGGCATGAAGCAGAGAAACATGGCCTCGTGATTATAGCATCACCAAAAGAAACCGGTAATAGTTGGCTTTTTTCTAAACCAGAAGATAAAATAAGAGCTAAACATTGGTTAAAGGTATAAAATAATGATAAACTACCATCAAACAGCATCTTGTCCTAATTGTGGTAAAGATTCTTATACATCAACATGGGAAGCAATGTTTGTTCATGTAGAATGTATTCATTGTAAATGTAAATTTAAATTCAATCCCAAAACAGGAAACTCAGAAGTAGTTAATAGGGATAAAAAATGAGTAAACAAAAAATTAAACATGGTAAATTATATGAACTAAAAAGGATCTTTACATGAATGAAAAACAAGTTAATATAGATTTACAACAATTTGATAATATCAGCTTGAACCTTGAAATATTAGCAGAAGAAGCAGCTGAAATAATCCAAATAAAATCAAAAATAATGCGTTTTGGATTAGATGATTACCACCCTGAATCAAAAATAATAAACAGAAAAAAACTTGAAGAAGAATTAGGTCATTTAGAAGCATTAGTAGATATTCTAATATTCCATGGTATAATAAGTAAAAAAGGAATTAAAGAAGGAAAACAAGCTAAACTTGCAAAATTACCTAAATGGTACCAAAAATAACAAATTAATTTAATTTATGTTTTCAATAACAATTAAAAATGAATTTGACTCATAAAAAAGTAATACCACCTGAAATCAAACAACCTTCATGGATAATACCAAATTTAGGTTGTTGCGAGAAAAATACTCTCGGTAAAAAATGTATGGGAAGTAAAGAAATAAATTTTAATAAATATTGTGGAACTTGTACATGTCTTTATTCTATTAATGTATTTAATTCTTTTAAAGGTATTGACACAAACAACAGGACTAAACAGGACTATTTAATGTTTTCAATAACAATTTTTATATTAACAATTATATACTGTTTAATTGGCATAGGATTCACTCGAATATCTATTTACCTATATAAAGATGATATGTTACCAACCTTAATATTAGTTCTATTATGGCCTTTGTTATTAATAATTTATGCATTTTTTCATGATGATAAATTTGATGAAGTAGAATGGTAATTGATTAACAAAGAATATACTATGAACGAGCATACACTTCCAACTACAGAAGGATTATATTTATATACTTGTGAAGAATTTAGCGGTGATTGGGAATATGCATCTATAACTAACAATAATGGCCACCTTTACTTAGGTACAACACCATTAGAGATATTTAACAATGAGCTTATAGATATAAAATGGAAAAAGATAGCTTAATAATTTATTGATAGTTAATTAAGGAGTTTTATTATGTTACATGCACGAAAAGATTATGCGCACATCCAAGATGAAACAGGAAAAATAGGAAAAGACGAGCCTGTATTTCTGCTTAGAGCAAAAGACGAACTTGCGCCGGACACTATTCGACATTGGGCATCGTTACTATTGTACGCTGGTGGTGATCGTGTTGCATATAAAGAGGCTATGAGACAGGCAGATTTAATGGAAGATTGGCAAGAAAAAAATGAAAATAAACTTCCTGACACCATACCAGCTAAAGTTGATAAGTAATTGATAGGTAAATAGTTATTAGTTAATTATTAGTTGATAAGTAAATAGTTATTAGTTGGTAGGTAAATGATAGGTAAATAGTTATCAACTGGTAGGTAAATAGTTATCAACTGGTAGGTAAATAGTTATCAACTGGTAGGTAATTGATTATCAACTGGTAGGTAGATAGTTATTAGTTGATATAACCCTATATTAACCCCTTAAAAACGGGGACTAATGAGTGGGGTATATATGGGGGGTGATAGTTTAACAGTTCCTCTCTAATTCCCACTATATATAAAAAGAGGCTAACAGCTACCGCTCTTTGTAGCTCTCCATTATATATAGTGAGGTGTCAAGTACTTTCTTGAAATAAAATTTCAATATAACATAAGTTAAATTAATAAATATCATTAATAATATATTAGATGTATGTAATCTTTTTCCAACGTTCATAGAATCAAGAATGCCATTTACTTATCATCATGATTATATGTGAAGGTATAATCCTAAATATAAAAATAAATCTAGGGTTGACGTTGCTTTAGATTTCACTGATCAGAAATAAATCAAAATGAATTACTCTCATTAAATTATAAAGATTTAATTAAAGTTAAAGACACTTATGATACATGTAAAAAAAAAATAGCAAAAATGATATATATATTTTAAAGGGCTAAATTTAATGGAAATAAATTCAATTAAACTCCAAAGTATACAAATGAAAAATTTCATGACGTATACTGATTTTACCATTAATAAGTTAAATAAATATAAAATAATTTTTGTATCAGGCCAAAATGCTCAAGGGAAATCTACTTTAACAAGTGAATCAATTTATTATGGTCTTTTTGGTATTCCGCTTCGATATAAAAAAATTAATGATTTATTAAGCTGGAAATATGATTTCGATTTAGTTGAACCGGCATTTTGTACTATTGGATTATCAGTTAATTTAAATGAGAATGAATTACCAATAATATTGAATATTAAACGTAATATTATTGATGAAACTAATAGGTATGAAATAACAATTGATAATGATAATGATAATCAGTTTAAATATTTTTTAGATGCTGATAAAGTCAAAATCGTTAATAATCATATAAAAGATTTACTTGATATTGATGAAAAGAAATTTTCTATTTTATATTTAAAAAGCCCTTTCAGTGAAGTTTTATTTGAATCTAATAGTGATTTATTAGCTGATATAACTAAATCTCAATATATAAATGAACTACGTAAAGATTTTAATAAAATTACGCATGAATTAACTATTGATAAAAGAAATTTAGTTGATACAATTGAAAAGCAAAATAAATTAGCTGAATCAATTAAAAAGCAATTGAAATCAGTTGAGGATACTGACAAATTAAATGAAAATAAAAAGCAGCTAAAAAATATTATAAAAGAATTTGATGAATTAACTGAATCTTTAAAAAAATTAACTCTTAATATAAAAGAACTTCAAGATCGTTATAAGAAAGGAAGTTCATATAAAGAAGATTTAGTTGCTTTAGTAAGTAAAATTGAAGCTTATGCGCAGCAATTAAAAAAAGAAAAATCAAAGTATACTAAATTAACCGATCGTGGTCGATGCCCAACGTGTGAGCAAAGTATTGATAAAGAATTATATAATGATGAATTAAGTAAAATCGAAGAAAAAATAACTTCATATCGTTCGCAATATAAAGAATCAGTCGCTAAATTAAAACAATATAATAATATACTAAATCAAATTGATAATGATTTAACTAAAAAGTTAACGTCATATGATAGTTTAACAGGGAAGATGAAATCATTATCAAACATGAAAGTTCAATTGGAAACGAATATAAAGAATCAAACAGATACTAAAAGTAACAATGATTCCGTATTGAGAGAAATTCGTAATACAATAATGGATTTGAATGATGAATTAGGAGTTCTTGATAAAGATTATAAGGTACTTAAAAGTATTTCTTCGGTAATGCTTAATAAGAATAGTGAATACATTAATAAGTTTTATAATGATAAGATATATAGCTTTACATTAATATTTAAATCAATCTTATCTAAGATGACTAAGGGGAAATTCACTAGAGTTAAAATGAAATTGAATAACAAGCCAATACTTAATGATAACATAGAGTATGCTTCTTTATCAACATCTGAACGTAAATTTATTGATATATCATTTGTAATTAGTTATATTGTTTACTTATCAACTAAATTGAAGTTTAAAACATTTATATTAGATGAATTTTTAGATAATTATGATAAGAAAAATGTATTGCATATTTACGATATGATTTATGAAATCGCTAATACTTATGATTTACAATTAATAATAACGACCAATATGGCCGATTATTTATTTTCATATATGGGTGATGTGGAAGATATTAAAATAATTGATTTAACAGAGGTGATGTAATGAGTGGTGGACATTTTTATTATAAACAATTCCAGTTTATAGATGTAGCAGATGAAATTGATAATTTAATTAAGAATAATGATAGCACTGAAACTGATGATTATGGTGATCCGGTTAGCTATGAAATTCCTGATGATATTATAGAACGAATGAAAGAAGCATCGCATACAATCAAACAAGCAAGTGAAATGCTACAGAGAGTTGATTGGTATATCAGCGGTGATGATGGTGAAGAAAGTTTTCGTAGAAGATGGAAGAAAGAAGTACGGGACTATTATAAGAAGTAAAGTCCCGTACATCATATGGTTTAACAGTGTCCTTAAATACGCTCCAGAACAGCGTAAGCATAATTTGGGTACTTAGGCTTAACATATGGAGTAATATCTTTAAAATCAACTTTAACCTTGTTTAACAGTGATGTAATTTCATAGCCATCCCATCCTCGCTGGAACACATCATCTTTGGAAAGGTAACCGTCTTTATATGGTTTCCACCTGTCGTTTCGGGTGACATTACGATTGATTTCACCTTTTTTACGGGCAGTGATAATAAGCTTACCACCTTTTTTTACTTTTTTTAATGCCTTTTCAATAACTTTAACACGTTCATTGGTGCGTTTAATGTAATTAAGTACATTATTACAGAAAACAGTGTCAAATTTTTGACGGGGCATTTTAGGACTATAGGTTGGATCATATCCACTAACCAGTTTAACAGTAGGGATTTTGTCTATGTATGCAATGTCAACTCCTGTACCACATCCAAAATCAAGTACTTTACCGTTGATAATACCTATAGCTGCCATTTGCAATAGAGCTTTAGATGGCTTACACTTATTTTTAGCTGTCATAAGATCCTCCGTAAATTTTATTGTATTTATTCTTAAATTTAACAATCCGGTCAATCAGTTCCTCATACTCTGAAAGAAATTCATCTGTTTCTGCGTCAGCTGGTTTGATCATGTCAAAGTTAACAGATGGATGACCGAACACAGAGAACAATCCACCCGCCTCTTCCAATACAGCTAATTGATTCATATCAAGTGTACGTTTTTCATTTGCCATAGTATTATCCTCTTTTTATTGTTTGAATGACTATAATCTAATTTGATCATAATGTCAATGATTATTATATAATAATAAATCACAATATAAATTTAACAGTTGACATAATTAATGATATAGTATATAATATATAAATTGTATTAATTAATATACTATCTAACTACGAATTATTATTACATAATTCT
>Ga0256913_10002008_pt1 | contig 10364 bp, 4 predicted proteins | sample Axial_MatmetaG_FD_185970 | JGI IMG/M metagenome (GOLD analysis project Ga0256913, IMG submission 185970) | Deep-sea worm associated microbial mat communities from Axial Seamount, Juan de Fuca Ridge, Pacific Ocean - Axial_Mat | ecosystem: Environmental > Aquatic > Marine > Oceanic > Microbial...
GGCGACGGTACATTTACCAACATCACAAAAAAACTGGGTTTGCAGGGGCCCGAAAAACTGAATGGTTTTCTGAAATGGAGTGTCGATGCCGCGTTTTGGGACTTTAACAACGACAACCGGATAGATGTTTTGGTAGGGAACTTTTTGGCATTCGACCCGAAACACGTCTCGGCCGCTTTCCCGAATATGATGCCGCACCCGTCGGAATACAAGGGACAGGCAACAATGCTTTACCAGCAACAACCCGACGGAACGTTTACCGATGTAACAAAAAAATACGGTCTCTTTTTCCCCGACTCGAAATGTATGGGAATTACAATTTACGATTACGACAAAGACGGCGATCTCGATATTTTTCAGAGTAACGACCACCAGTTAAACTCTCTTTTCAGAAACGATAATTTAAACTTTACCGATGTAGGAGTTGCCAGTGGTGTGGCGGCAAACAGCCACGGTGTACCCACCGGCTCGATGCACGGCACACTTGGCGATATTGACGGCGACGGGTTGATTGACATTTTGGTAAGCGACCTGAAATACGGAGCACTCTACCGAAATACAGGAAACGGAATTTACGAAGACATCACCGAAAAAAGCGGCGTAGCCGGAGCATTTACAGGCCGCGGAAGCTGGGCCGCCGCACTTTTCGATTACGACAACGACGGAGATCTCGATATTTTATCGGCAAACGGAACAGCCGAAATTCTGGAATTGCAACATCCGCTGCTGCTCGAAAACGACGGAAAAGGACATTTTAAAAATGTTGGAGCCGAACGATGCGACTACTTTAAAACAAAAAGGTCGGGGCGGGCAGCCGCAATCTGGGACTACAACAACGATGGCGCGTTGGATATAATTGTATCTCACATCGATTTGGAAGCAACGGCAACACTACTTAAAAACAATGGCAACCAAAACAACTGGATTGGATTAAAACTGAAAGGGAAGAACGGTCCGGCTTCAGAAATTGCAGCCCGGGTTACGGTATATTACGCCGGGAAAAGTCAGGTATTAATTAACCAATGGTCGACCAGCTACCTGACCAACCACGACCCGCGCGTACATGTCGGGCTCGGGCAGAGCAAAAAAATTGACCGGATAGAAATTATTTGGTCGAACGGAAAAAAAGAGATAATTTCAAACCCGGAAATTAATCAATACCATACTATTATTGAAGGTTCCGGAATTGTGCCAGAACAATAAACAATTTTATATTTAACAACTTTCGTTTTTATCTGTCTGAATAAACTTTTATTAATATCCGGTTAAAAGCGGTATAAATTCTTTTAAAAATTTATACAGTGTAATTAACTGTTCGGGCTAAAAGCCCATTTATGAACAAAAAAACAGTGGGTTTTAACCCAAATCACTATCACTTTTGAAGAACGATGGTGATAAGATTATTTAGATTTTTTACATACTGCAACAGAGCAGCTAATTTTTTATTTCTAAACCTGACAACCTATTATTATGAAAACAAGATTTGTCTTTTTCATTTTTGCAACATTCCTTCTGTTTTCGTGTTGCGAACAAGAGAAAAGCCGTGTAACAGAATACACCGAAACAATTGTTACTTATCCTTTTTCCGACACCAACCCTTTCCCAGTTATCGCTCTTAAAAACGACATTTACCCCTATTCGAGAATCGACGGGTTTAGTTTTAAAGGCGAACCCAAAGAGTGGAAAGTTGTAAAACTCGAAAACGAATACATCGAAGTTTATATTTTTCCTGAACAGGGCGGAAAAGTATGGGGTGCCATCGATAAAAAAACAGGGAAAGATTTTATCTATAAAAACGACGTGGTAAAATTTCGCGACATTGCTATGCGCGGCCCCTGGACATCGGGTGGAATTGAATGGAATTCAGGAGTAATCGGGCATCATCCGGGAACGGCAACTCCTGTTGATTACAAATACTTTACCGATAAAAAAGGAACAGCACACTGCGTTGTTGGCGGAATGGATTTACCATCACACCTGCAATGGCGTGTCGACATTTCGCTGCCGGTCGATAAATCGTATTTTCAAACAAAAACCTTTTGGTTTAACAGCTCGCCATTTTTTCAGTCGTACTACCACTGGAACAATGCAGCCGTAAAAAGTGCCAAAGATTTACATTTTTATTTCCCGGGAAATTACTGGATTGGACACAACGGACTTTCGCATCCCTGGCCGGTTGACGAAAACGGATTGGACCGCTCGTGGTATAAAAACAGCGATAAAATCGGCAGTAGTTCAACTCATGTCTGGGGAAGTGTCGACAACTATTTTGCATCGTTTTACGAAGACGAAAATTTTGGTTCGGGACACTGGTCAGCCAGTTACGGAGAGCCGGGGAAAAAGATTTTCCAATGGTCGCACGCCGCAAACGGTGCAATCTGGGAAGGTCTGCTAACCGACACACACGGACAATATGTTGAAGTGCAAGCCGGAAGAATGGCAAACCAAAACAGCGCCAGCAGCGGACAGACACCTTTTAAACAACCCAATTTTATTCCTTACAATGCCGATTCGTGGACCGAACGCTGGTTCCCCATAAGAGATACCGAAGGAGTGAGCCGGGTTAGCAAATCGGGAACAATAAATGTAAAATTCGTACCCGGTGGTATGAAAGTACTCTTTTCGCCAATGTGTAAAATCGACGACAACCTGAAAATAGTTGTTAACGACAAACAAATTTTCGATGATGAAATTGAATTAAATCCATCGGAAACATTCAAAAAAACATTTAACAATGTCACAAAAAACGATGTGGTTAAAATTTGTATCGGTACCGAGGAGCTTTACGCAACAACACACAATTATATTATTAGCCGGCCAATTAAATCGCCGGAAAATACGTTGGAAAATTTATATATCGATGCCATTGAACTGGAAAACCGAAGGGCGTACAACAAAGCGCTTGATAAATATCTGGAGTTACTCGAAACAGAGCCACTTCATTTTAATGCTTTAGAACGGGTTGCCGAAATTTATACCCGTCGGGGCGAATACGAACCGGCAGAGCAATACGTGCGAAAAGCACTCGAAATAAATGCCTATTTACCGGAGGCCAATTTTATTTATGGCCACCTGAAAAAGATACAAGGCAATTTTACCGATGCCGAAGATGGTTTCAGATGGGCAATGCGCTCGTTGGAATTCAGAAGTGCCGCACTGGAACAAATTGCAGAAATAAACCTGATTAAAAAAGATTACAAACTGGCTTACGAACAGGCAAAAGAATCGCTGTTGTTTAACAACCGAAACCTAAACAGCTATAAAATTAAAGCCATTGCGCTACGAAAACTTGACAAAAATAAAAATGCAGAAAAATCGGTAAAAGAGCTGTTAAAAATCGACCCGCTAAACCATTTTGCATTTTTCGAAAAATACCTTTTAGATTCAGAAGAAAAAAATCTTACAGACTTTAACAGTTCATTTCAAAACGAAATGCTAAAAGAGGAGTATCTCGAACTTGGCCTGTTTTATAATCGTTTAGGATTGAAAACAGAAGCCATCGAAGTGCTTAAAAATTCACCTTCATATCCCACAACAAATTACTGGCTCGCCTGGTTAACGCAAACCGATTTTGAAAAAAGTCATTCCTATTTAGATAAAGCGCTGGCTGCAAGTCCCGAATATATTTTTCCATACCGTAACGAAACGCTGGAAATACTGCAATGGGCATCGGAACAAGGAGCTTCGTGGAAAACCGATTATTATGCATCGCTGATTCTTTGGAACCGTGGCAGAAACAATGAAGCACTGGAACTTTTAAGCCGATGGAATTACAAACCCGAATTTGTACCATTCTATTTTTCGCGGGCACACCTAAAAGGAGCCACAACCGATGCCGGAGTTAAAGATTTAAAACGAGCACTCACCCTTGGAGAAAATCAGTGGAGAATTTATAACGAGCTCGCAAAAGTATATTTAAAAAGAGGGGAAGTTGAACAAGCGTTAAAAACAACCGAAAGCGGGCACAAAAGATTTAAAGGAAACTATATTCTCGACATTGCTTACAGCAAGGCGCTTTCACTATCGGGCAAATACAAAGAATCAGCCGAAATATTAAAGCATACAAATGTTCTTCCTTATGAAGGAGAAAATAGCGCACACCGTATTTACGAATACAACTACCTGATGATTGCTTATGATAATTACAAAAATGGCAACTATAATATTGCACTTGATTATCTGAAAAAATCAGAAAAATATCCCGAGAGTTTGGGCTCGGGTGCACCATACACTCCCGATTACAGAAATCAAAACTATCTGCGTGTAAAAATTTATACCAAACTGGGCAACAAACAATTAGCGCAAGATGCAAAAGATGCGATTAAAAATTATGAAAAGAAATTTAACAAAAAGAAACTAAAAAATATTTTTGATAATAGTTTTGAAGACACGCACATTCAACCATTTTAATTGATTATTCGATGCAACTTATTACCCGTTTAAAAATAGTTTACTACTCAGCAGATTTAAAGTAGAGATTATCAATTGCCCTCCCGCCATGCGGGACAGGCAGTGCTTTAGCTTGGGGGTAAATGCAGTGAGAATCAGTAGTTTTAGCGATATTTTTGTTTTTCTTGAACAAAAATCATGACAAAATGGGCTGACTGCCTAGTATTTGAGTTTTACTTGTATTTAAGTAGTAACAAAAATAGTAATCTGCCAAAATCAGTAAAAAAAAAGACAACACATTAAAACACAGCGTATTGCGAAAATCAATAAATAATTTGACCTATCACTCAAGTGTTAAAAATTAAAAAATATACATTAAATTAAGGCGAAAGTGTTAAAAATTACTAAATTCAAAACAAAAAATATGAGCAATCGTTATTTAGATTTTTTTCAGTTAAGCGACAAATTATTAAAAATGAGCAATTTATCAGGGGCACTAGAGGCAACAGTGCATTAAAGCAGCACTTACGATGAAAAAAATAATTGGAAAATAGATAATTTACTTATATTTGTCATTACGTCTTTTGGAAAAAATAATTAAGAGTTCTTTTTCTTTTTAAGAAATTACAAAAGATTACCCATAGATTTGATTTGGGATATAACTTAAACTAAAAATATAAACGAAATAACTAAACTGAATTTTAAAGTCCTGTATATCAGGGATTAGAATTACAATTATATTACTTACTAAATTACTAATTAACCATTTAAATTAAAATTTATGCGAAAGCTTTTTTTGATTTTTTCGATGTGTTTTGCACTGCTAGGCAGTGCTTATGCACAGCAAACGGTAACTGGTACAGTTACTGGAGATGACGGCAGCAGCCTTCCTGGCGTGTCGATAGTTCAGCAAGGAACTAGTAATGGTACAATTACGGACATTGATGGAAATTACTCCCTCAGCGTTCCGTCTGATGCTACATTACTTTTCTCTTTTGTTGGTATGGACAAAAAGGAAGTATCGGTTGATGGCCGTTCAGTTATCGATGTTACATTAACAACCAGTGCCATTGGCATTAACGAGGTTGTTGTAACTGCTCTCGGTATTAAAAAAGAGAAAAAACAGATTACTTACGCTGCTCAGAATGTTCAGGTAGAAGAACTGACCAAAGCACGTGAAGTAAATGTTGTTAACAGTTTAGCCGGTAAAGTTGCCGGATTAGACATGACCAAAGGTAGTGGTGGTGTTGGAAGTGCGTCACGTGTTGTTCTTCGTGGTACACGTTCTATTTCAGGAAACAACCAGCCTATTTATGTAATCGACGGTGTTCCTACTGCAAGCGGAACAAACGGTGGACCAAGCAGTGAATATGGTGGTTTCCCAAGTTTCTCAAGCATTAGTCAGTTAAACCCTGACGACATTGAAACCATTACTGTACTGAAAGGTGCGAATGCAGCTGCAATTTACGGTTCAAGCGCACAGAACGGTGCAATTGTTATTACTACCAAAACTGGTAAAGGGAAAAAAGGATTAGGCGTTGAAGTATCTTCAAACATGTCAGTTGAAACTCCTTTAGTTCTTACCAAATTCCAACAAGAGTACGGACAAGGTAGTGGTGGACTTTACATTAAAAACAGTGAATTTATGTGGGGTCCGAAAATGGACGGCCGCATGGTTGACCACTGGTCTCCAAATCCAAGCTGGGAAGGTCCTGCACAATATAAGTACGAAGCACACCCAGATAATTTTAAAGACTTTTTCGACACAGGTACAAACATGGCTAACACACTTGCCATTACTACCGGTAACGAAAAAACTCAGGCGTATGCTTCTATTACAAATACTCAGTCGAAAGGTATTGTTCCGAAAAACAAACTGAACAGAACCAATATGAATATGAGGATTACATCGAATCTTTCAGACAAATTACATTTCGATGGTAAATTAACTTATACAAAACAAGAAGTTACAAATAAAGTAGCAACAGGTGATACATTCTACAATCCAATGCGTGCACTTTATCGTCAGCCTAGTAACATTTCACTCGCCGAAGCTCAGAATTATCAATATACCGATAACGATGGTAACATTCTTCAGCATTACTGGAATCCTCACTCAAACGGAGGTGAAAACGTTTACTGGATGATTAATAACACAGGAACATTCGACAATACCGACCGCTTTAACGCTTTAGGTTCGTTAAAATACAACTTCACACCTGAATTCAGTTTGATGTTACGTAGTTCGTACGGACGCACAATGAGTTGGGGAAAACGTTGGTATATGAACGACACATACACTATTGCTGACAATGGAGATTACCATGTAAGTCATAGCAACAGTTGGTCTTACGGACATGAATTCCTTTTTAACTATAATAAAGGGTTTAACGATATGTTCACTGTGGATGTTTCTTTAGGAGGTAAATTAAGTAAAAGTACCTGGACAGGTTTAAGTTCTAATACCGACAGAAATTTATTGAGAGCTAACCTGTTCTCAATTGGCAATACTGGCCACATCGTTTCGTCTGACTACGGTGGGACTTCTAAAAAGAACTCTCTGTATGGTTTTGCCACACTTGGATTTAAAGACTTTTTATTCCTCGATGTTACAGGAAGAAACGACTGGTCGTCAACACTTCCTCCTACAAGCTGGTCTTACTTCTACCCATCGGTTGGTTTAACCTGGGTAATTACCGATATGCTTGACAACTCACCAAGTTGGTTATCGTTTGCTAAATTAAGAGCATCTTACGCAGTAGTAGGTAACGCTGCAGGATGGGCACAACTCGACTTGAACTACTACTTTAGAGCAGGAGGCAATAATGGATATGCCTATGTTTCAAGTACTCAACCAGCTACAGATTTACAACCAGAGAAGACAAACTCGCAGGAGTATGGTGCTGATGTACGCTTATTTAGTAATCGTATTGGTATAGATTTTACATATTATAAAACCAATACAATTAACCAGTTACTTCGTATTCCTGTTCCTGTAGCATCAGGCTTCAGAAATAAATACATTAACGCTGGTGACATGCAAAACAAAGGTTTCGAATTCACTATGAATTTAAAAGCTATTGAGATGCAAAATTTCTCATGGGATATTTCTTTGAATTATGCTCATAACGAAAATACAGCAATTAAAATTACCGATGAATTGGATGAATATACACTTCGCGGACGTTCGTGGATGACAACCGTAAAAATTGTTGAAGGTGAACCAATGGGGCAAATCTACACAAAAGGTTTCCTTAGAAGCGATAAAGGCGAGATTCTTGTAAACGGCGAAACAGGACTACCAATGGTTACTCCCGGACAAACTGTTCCGATGGGTAATAAAAATCCAGACTGGATGGGTGGTTTAACCAACTCGTTTAAATACAAAGATTTATCGTTGAGTGTTGTATTGGATGCCAGATTCGGTGGAAAAATCTTCTCATTCACCGAAGCAAACCTTGCTTCAGATGGTATGTCGGATTATACTGCTGAAGGACGCGACGGAATGGTTGTTGAAGGTGTTGTACCAACTTATAACAGTGATGGAGAAATTATAAGCACCACGCCAAATACAAAACAAGTAACTGCCGAAGCATACTGGCAATCACTTGGTGGACGTAACACTCCAACAGGAGAACCTTTCGGATACGATGCATCGTATGTTCGATTAAGGGAAATTGTTCTTAGCTATCCTATCAGATTTGCTGCTGACAGCCCAATTAAATCTATTCAGCTTTCAGCTTATGGAAGGAATCTTGGATTCTTGTACAATGCAGCCGAAAGAGTTGATCCGGGAATGAACGTAGGTACTGGAAACATTCAGGGTATGGAAGGATTTGGAATTCCAACTACCAAGCAGTATGGTTTCAACCTGAAATTTAGATTTTAATTGAAATTTTTAAAAAGATATGAAAATGAAAATAAAAATGAAGTCAATATTTAATTTCTTGTTAGCTGCTATGATAGTATCCGTACTAGTTAGTAGCTGTACAGATGATTTTGAAGAAATCAATACCAATACGAGGGTATTATCGAAGCTCGATAAAGCGACTATTGGTAACGTATTTGCACGTACTCAGTACCGTGGAATGTTATACAGAAACTACCAGATTTTTAATAATCTGTTTGCAGACAACTACGCACAGTACTGCTCAATTATTCAAACAAAATTCCCTTCAGACCGCTACATCGTTGTTGGCGGTTGGGTGAATGCCGACTGGAGTTCGTTTTATGCCAATGGAGCAAATAACCTTACCATTGTATTAGATTTAACAACTCCTGCCGAGAATGAAGGAATGGAAGCACACCACGCAATTGCACAAATTGAAAAAGTGCTTTACTACCAACAAATGACAGATTATTGGGGACCAATTCCATATTCGGAAGTTGGTTTAGGAGGAAAATCTGTAGCTTACGATAGCCAGGAAGCCATTTACGATGACTTTTTTGCGCTGCTCGACTCAGCTCTTATTACTTTAAAATCGCACCAGGGAGGTAATGCATTTGGTTCGCACGACCAGATTTTTGGTGGCGATATCAACAGTTGGATTAAGTTCGGTAACTCGGTACGTTTAAGATGTGCTATGAGAATTTCGGATGTTAAACCGGCTAAAGCAAAAATAGAAGCTGAAAAAGCTGTCGCAGGCGGAGTAATGACTGCAACCGGCGATGATGCTATTTTCCATGTAACTCCAGACTCGTACAACCTGCTTAACCGTATGGTTCCATGGAATGAGTTCCGCATGAGTGCTACTATGGAAAGTGTATTAAAAGGATACAACGACCCACGCTTACCTAAATTCTTCGGACCAACAGAAAATAGTATTGAAGCTGGTGGCGAATTAGAATGGCATGGTTTAAGAAACGGTTATAGCATTTCCGATCTTGGTGTAATTCCTGAAATTCAGTCAAAAGCTACTTCAAGATACGCTGAAAGATGGCAGGATCCCAACGCTAGAGGAAGCAACAACATTGAAGTGATGCACTCTTCTGAATCATATTTCCTCCGTGCTGAAGGCGCATTAAAAGGATGGAACATGGGCGGTAATGCAAAAGATTTATACGAAGAAGGAATCAGACAATCACTTCAGTGGTGGGTTCCCGGGATTGCTGATGCTGACATTGACGCATACATCAATAGCGAAGCAACACCTGCTGCAACATTCGATGTTCCTGCAGATATGGCTTTCTCTACTCCAATTAAATGGAGTGCTGAAAAAAATATTCAGTTAGAACAAATTGCACGTCAAAAATGGTTAGCTCTGTTCCCGAATGGAATTGAAGCATGGGCTGATGTTAGAAGAGCTGAGCGCCCGCTTCGTTACGATATCATGGTTTCTGACAATCCACATTTGTCGACTAAAGACCTTATTCGCAGAACACCATTTGTTAGTGGCGAATACGAAACTAACGCCGAAGGTGTTGAGTCAGGAAAAGCTTTACTTGGCGGACCAGATAACGCTGCAACAAAATTGTGGTGGGATAAATAAAATTTAGTTTTATTCTATATAAAAAAGACAGGTTTAATACCTGTCTTTTTTTTGCTCAATACTCTATTTATTTACTATTTTAGTCGCTGTTTAATTACTTAAATCAACTGTAAAAGAATGCAAAAAATATTAAGAGTTATCGTGTATTTTTGCCTGATTTTAGTGCTCTTTTCCTGCTCGGTTTTAAATGAAAAACAATTTACAAAACTATCAGCAAAAAGAACAGGAATTAAATTCAGGAACACAATAAAAGAGACCGAAAATTTTAACCATCTACATTACAGTTACCTGTATAACGGTGCAGGAGTAGCTGTTGGAGATATTAATAACGACGGACTGACCGATATATTTTTTGCAGGCAATCTGGCAAAATGCCGGCTCTATCTGAACAAAGGCGATTTTAAATTCGAAGATATTACCCAAACAGCCGGAGTTGCCGCAAAAGAGACCTGGAACAACGGAGTAACAATGGTCGATATTAACGGC
>Ga0256913_10002009_pt1 | contig 10362 bp, 10 predicted proteins | sample Axial_MatmetaG_FD_185970 | JGI IMG/M metagenome (GOLD analysis project Ga0256913, IMG submission 185970) | Deep-sea worm associated microbial mat communities from Axial Seamount, Juan de Fuca Ridge, Pacific Ocean - Axial_Mat | ecosystem: Environmental > Aquatic > Marine > Oceanic > Microbial...
CTCTCTGAAAATGATACATTGTCAATTGAAGCTATGTGGAAATATCTACTGATATGTTCAGTTGGCATCGCTTTAGCTTTTATTGGAACAGTTCTGGTTATTGCTGCAGCACATTCTTTGCCGACAGAGGATTCAGTCTATACATTTACTGAACTTCATACTCACGCATCGGAGCTTGATCCTGCACTAATGCTGTTTGCATTCATTTTTATAGTTGTTGGGTTTGGAACAAAAGCCGGCCTTGCACCTATGCACACTTGGCTTCCGGACGCACATAGCCAGGCGCCGACTCCTGTGTCAGCTGTTTTTTCAGGGGTAATGTTAAATTGTGCACTTTTTACAATTATGAGGTATCTCCCGATTATGAACAGTGTTGAGGGAATAGGCTTATATGCACATTCTATTTTATTGTTTTTCGGATTTTCTTCTCTTTTTGTAGCTGTAGTTTTTATTCCTATTCAAAGAGACATGAAGCGACTGCTTGCATACTGCAGTGTAGAACACATTGGTATAATTGTAATTGGTCTGGGGTTAGGAGGAATTGGTACAGTTGCAGCATTATTTCATACATTGAATCATTCTTTAGCAAAAATGCTTGCTTTCTTTTCGGCGGGTTCAATTATAAACCAGTATAAAACTAGAAATATGATAAAAATTACTGGTGTAATAAAAACTATGCCGTTATGGGGATTCTCTTTTATTATTGCGATATTCGCACTGCTGGGGATTGCGCCGTCTTCTGTTTTTCTAAGTGAATTTATGATTGTACAAAGTGCTTTTTCTACTGGACGATATATTGTTTTAGGATTGTTTTTATTAGGAGCGCTAGCTATTTTTCTAACTATATTAAAATATGTACTTGATATGATTTATGCTACTCCAAATGAAAGTATCAAGAAAAACAATAAGGTTTCCTGGTGGAATAGAGTTACTATTATTATATGTATCGCAGAATTTGTAATATTTGGATTATGGATTCCTGAACCATTTATGCACTTCTTAAAAAGTGCCGCATCAATTATTGAACATGGTAGTATATTAAAATAAATAAGAACAGATAAATATTATGAAAGTATCAAAATCAGACTTAAAATTTGCAATAGATAAAGTAGCATCAATGAAAGACATTCATTCTGATGACGAATTATCATTTTGTAAAAAAGTTGAACACGCTCTATTATCAGGATTTCGTTTATTAGCATTTTTTGTTTTGCCGGAAATGAAAGGTAATCATAAGAATTCCTATAAAAATGAGTTTTATGCATTATTTGCTGATGATAACACTCACACTATCAATATTTATTCATTCTATTCGGAAAAGGACAAATTTAAATCGTTTACTCCTGAATATCCACAGTTTCACCTGTTTGAACGGGAAATTTATGAAAACACAGGCATAATCCCTGAGGGACATCCATGTCTCAAGCCGCTGAGGTTTACATCTGATTCACATTCTATGGGGGAAAATAGAAATAATATCGGAGAAATGGATTTTTTCAGAGTTGAAGGAGATGAAATCCATCAGGTTGCGGTTGGTCCCGTGCATGCTGGCATTATTGAGCCGGGTCACTTCCGGTTCCAATGCTTTGGTGAAATAGTGTATCACCTGGAAATATTACTGGGGTATCAACATCGCGGAATAGAAAAGCATCTCCGGGGAGGTCCTCATAAGAATACTATCTTTCAGATGGAAACAGTTTCTGGAGACTCAACTATTGCCCATTCAACCGCATATTGCAGAATTATTGAAAAATTAACACATACAAAAGTTCCAGATTATGCCGAAAAAATACGGGCAATAGCTCTTGAACTGGAAAGATGTGCGAACCATATCGGTGATCTTGGTGCAATGGCTGGTGATATCGGGTATCTTCCGACAATGTCATATTGCGGAAGAATAAGAGGAGACTTCCTTAATATGACAGCATTAATATGCGGGAACAGATTTGGCAGAACTCTTTTAACTCCCGGAGGCGTTAAACATAATCTAAAAGACAAAAAAATATGCGAACTTCGCAAAAAACTCAATGCCGGTAAAAATGATTTTATAAGTGCTGTGTCCCTTCTATGGGATACTCCTTCAGTTTTGGCAAGATTTGAAGATACAGGCGTTGTAACTAAGGAAGATGCTCTATCCATCGGAATGGTTGGAGTTGCCGCTCGTGCCTGCGGACTTTCTCTTGATGCCAGAAAACACCATCCGGACGGTATTTATAATCGAATTAAGGTAGATGTTCCGGTCAGTGATTCCGGAGATGTATTTGCGAGAGCAAGAGTCAGATGGCACGAAGTTATTGAGTCTATTAAGATTATAGAACAGCTTCTTGACTCTCTTGATGAACAGAATTCAGACTCAAGCTTACCACTTAATAACCTCCTTGAAAAGAATGCTGTTGCTGTATCTCTTATTGAAGGGTGGCGTGGTGAAGTATGCCACATTGCAGTTACTGATGAAAACGGTAAAATTAAGATGTATAAAATTATTGATCCGTCATTTCATAATTGGACGGGCTTGGCTCTTGCGTTGCGTGGAGAGCAGATATCTGATTTTCCAATCTGCAATAAAAGTTTCAGTTTATCATATTGCGGTTTTGATTTATAAAATTTAAAAGGAATTAAAAAACGATGCTTAAAGTATTAAAAACAAGAATTTTTCAAAAATACCGCACAATATCATATCCTGCAAGCATACCTGAAATGCCTGATCGTTTTTCTGGACTTCCCAAGCATAATAACTCCCTATGTGAAAAAAATTGTCGTGATTGTGTGGATATCTGTCCACTAAAAGCTATCACAAAAAAATCGAATCAAATAATCATAGACCTTGGAAAATGTATCTTTTGCGGTGAGTGCGAAAAAATCTGTAAAAAACATGCTATCCAATTTACAGATGAACATCGTATGACTGTTTCAAATCCTTCTGATCTCATAATTAAAAGTGAAGAAGAGTTTAGACATGCTATTCAAGTGAAAAATGAAATTCTTAAAATTTTCAAACGCTCTCTGCGCCTTAGGCAGGTGTCTGCCGGTGGATGTAATGCATGTGAGTCAGATATCAATGTGCTTGGAACCGTCGGATATGACCTCGGCCGTTTCGGTATTAGCTTTGTCGCATCTCCAAGACATGCAGACGGATTAGTTGTTACTGGACCTGTAACAAAAAATATGGAAGAAGCATTGAGAAAAACCTATGATGCCATACCGGAACCGAAAATTGTAATTGCTGTTGGCGCCTGTGCAATTTCAGGTGGTCTTTTTGCTGATCATACAGAAACCCATTCAGGGGTTGAAAAAATTATTCCCGTGGACTATTATATACCAGGATGTCCACCGCACCCACTAACCATTTTAGATGGTTTACTAACTGTAATAAAAAGAAATAATAATAAGTTTTAATAAAAAAGGAGAATCAGATGAAAAATGTTGATGTAGCTCAGTATGGAATTCAAAATGTCGTTGAAATCATTTGCAATCCTTCTTATGAAGAACTTTTTCTTGCAGAAATGAATCCTGAAAATAAAGGGTTTGAAAAAGGTGTGCTTACCTCTCTTGATGCAGTCAATGTTGATACTGGTGTTTTTACTGGACGCTCCCCCAAAGATAAATATATTGTTAAAGATGCAAAAACTGAAAATAATATATGGTGGTCTGATCAGGCAACAAGTTCCGACAATAAACCAATGAGTCAGGAGATATGGGAAGAGTTAAAAGAAATATCAATCAAACAACTTTCAGGCAAGAAACTCTATGTCATGGATACATATTCAGGAGCAAATAAAAATACAAGACTTGCAGTAAGATTTATTCTGGAAGTCCCGTGGCAGGCACATTTCGTTAAAAATATGTTTATTCGTCCCACTGAAGAAGAGCTGGAAAACTACAAACCGGACTTTGTCAGTCTTGTAGCATCCAAAACAGTGAACCCCAACTGGCAGGAACAGGGATTGCATTCTGAAAATTATGCAGCATTTAACCTTACAGAGAATATGCAGCTTATTGGTGGGACATGGTACGGTGGTGAAATGAAAAAAGGAATATTTACCGTGATGAATTACTACCTTCCTCTTCAGGGAATAGCTGCAATGCATTGTTCGGCAAATGTTGGAGATAGAAATGATACGGCTATATTTTTTGGTCTCTCCGGAACGGGCAAAACAACTCTGTCAACAGATCCAAACAGAGCTCTTATTGGTGATGATGAACATGGATGGGATGATGAAGGAGTCTTCAATCTGGAAGGCGGGTGTTATGCTAAAACTATTGATCTTTCTAAAGAGAAAGAGCCGGATATCTATGGTGCGATAAAACGCAATGCTTTACTTGAAAATGTCATGGTTGATGAAAATGGAGAAATCGACTTTTCGGATACTTCAAAAACTCAGAATACCCGTGTCTCATACCCTATTTATCATATAAATAATATAGTTAAGCCAATATCCAAGGCCGGTCATGCCAAAAAAGTTATTTTCCTTACCGCTGATGCATTTGGAGTGTTCCCTCCAGTTTCAAAATTGACTCCTGAACAGACAAAATATCACTTTTTAAGTGGATTTACTTCCAAACTGGCAGGTACTGAACTTGGAGTAACTACACCACAGCCAACATTTTCAGCGTGTTTTGGAGCGGCCTTTCTTCCCCTGCACCCAACAAAATACGGCGAAGAACTTGTTAAAAAAATGGAACTTGCCGGAGCAACAGCCTATCTTGTAAATACAGGTTGGAATGGTACTGGAAAAAGAATTAGCCTGGCTGATACGCGCAAGATTATAGATGCAATTCTTAATGATAAAATAGATACTGCTAACACGCATACGATGCCTTATTTCGATTTGGAAATACCAGAGAAAATAGATGGTGTACCTACTGAAATACTAGATCCCCGCAACACTTATGATGATAAAGAAGAGTGGGATAAAAAAGCAAAAGAGTTAGCTGAAATGTTCATTGAGAACTTCAAGCAGTTCACTAATAATCCGGAAGGGAAAGCTCTTACTGCTGCTGGTCCTAAACTGGGCAACATATAAACACTGTCGTCTATTGATGTATGAAAGAGAGGTTGAGGAGCTCGAGGAAAACATATTGTATTTGACCTTATTAAAAGAAAAAATAAAGAAAGAGGTTTATTATGAATTGTGGATGCTGTGGTGAACAAAAAAATTCTCTGGATAATATATGTCTAGGGAGCGAGAAATTAGTGGTTTCAATTGAAACGGTGAAGGCGATGGCTGATTTTCCTCTATGGGAAATTGAACCGGATGATCAATTTTATTTCAATGATGAACCTAATTCTGAAAATGTCTATTTTTCGACTAAGACAGGTATGCAAATAGATGAATCTGATATTCGCGAAAAAGTTTTCGCCAAGCATAGCGATGAAGACGATACCTATGTTTGCTACTGTTTCAAAGTCAAAGTGGGAGATCTTAGAACAGCGTCCATCGAAGAGAGAGAAGCTATATTCGCAAAGATAAAAGCTTCTTCCGCAAAAGGACAGTGCTCATGTAAAACACGCAACCCTAAAGGTTCTTGCTGCGTTGGAAATGTGAAAAAGTTAATAGATAAGTTTAACAATCAGTAATGGAACAGTGATTATAAACATTGGAGAAGTTTTGCAATAAAGCAAAATTAAAACAGAAAAAGTAACTGACATTAATGACATCATGGCATTTGGAGTAATGATGACTCCTGCTCTTGCTGTTGATGGTAAAGTTAAGGTTGTGGGGAAAGTTCCGACATCTACGGAAATCGCCGAGATGCTTAAGTAGTTTATGTCACTTGAATTCAAATAGTTTTTATTGAAATTCAACTTGGAAATTTTCACAGAGAAAAGGAGAATAAAAAATGTGTGAACTGAAAGAACTGGTCGAAGTCGGGATGAAATTTCATGGACACAAATGTCCGGCAATGCCTCTTGGACTGCGTGCTGCTATTGCGGCTATGCGTGTACTTGGTGTGGAAAAGGCGCAGGATAAAGAATTGTATCTTATTTCGGAGACGGGAAAAGGTCATGCGGCGGGATGTTTTCTAGATGGACTGATGGTCGCCACTGGATGCACTTACGGTAAATCCAATATTGAGAAGAAATATTACAATAAAATGGCATTCACTCTTGTTGAAAGAGCGACTGGAAAGGCTGTGCGTGTACGCCTCAAAGATGAATTTTTCAAGAATCTTCTCTTTAAATCACCGTTTGTAAAACTTCGCAAAGACGGTGTGCCGCCGCAGGATGTCCCCGCTGAAATCGCGGATCCTTTAGTGGAAAAAGTTCTTTCCATGCCGGAAGAGATGTTTCTTGAAATCGGTGAAATGACAAAAATCGACTTGCCGCAGGGCAAAGGGTGCTTCGACGCCGAACCATGTGCGAAATGCGGTGAAATGACATTTACAAATAAACTGGAAAACGGTATCTGCGAAGCCTGCAGGTCTTAAGTAATAACTTAATTCGTGATTTAAGCAATATGCAAAAAAGAGGAAAATAATGGAGAAGATGTTAATATTAGCCGGAGTGTTTTTTGTAGTTTCCGCAACATTCTCTATGCTGGGAATGGGAGGCGGTATTATTTATGTGCCGATTCTGCTTATTGCCGGATACACAATGGATACAGCACCCGGAATAAGTCTTATTCTGATTCTCGGAACGTCTCTGGCTGCTCTGTTTAATTTTTCCAAGAAGAATATGGTGGATTGGAAACTTGCATGTGTGATAGACCCGCCTACTGATATTATGGCGTTTGTCGGCGGTTATTTCAGCGCATTGGTGCCGGAATCCGTGTTGCGGAGTATTTTGGCCGGAATTCTGATAATCGCGGGTATTCTAATGATCAAACAGAAAAAACCACAGGAAAAAACTCTTACGGCAAGCAAATTCGGATATTGGCATCGCACTTTTAATGGATATGAATATACAGTCAATCTTCCGCTTGTTCTGACAGCGACAGCATTAATCGGAATATTGTCGGGAATGCTGGGTATTACTGGAGGGATAATAAAACTGCCGATAATGGTGCTGCTCTGCGGCGTGCCGATGAATATCGCGGTTGCCACTTCCACTGTTATGGTGGCTGTGACTGCGTTGTCCGGTGTCGCTGGACACGCTGTAAACGGTACAGTGGACTGGAAAACCGGTGCGATTCTTGCGGTTGCTTGTATCATTGCCGGGACTATAGGAAGCAAGATTTCATTAAAGATGGATAAATCAAAATTAAAAAGAATTTTCGGCGTGGCTGTATTATTGATAGCATGCAGAATAATCTATAAATTAATAATATAATAATTTTACAACATAAAAAAATGGGAAAAGCTTTGGATAAAGTTCGTGCTTCAGAGGCCAAGCGGCTAAAAGAAGAAGGCCAAGAGGTTATACTTAAAGGTTCCCGATGGTGTTTTTTGAAACGAAAGTTTAATTTAACAAAATCTCAAGACAAACTGGGAAACTGGGGACAGGTTGATTATAACTTGACTTTTTATATCTGATTTGATATAATTTAAATAATGTAATTTTTTTATTATAATTCATTAAAATCAGGAGGTTTATTATGAGACTTGCAAGAGAAAAACTTCTCGGCGGCGGTTGTTATTATCATCTGATGAACCGTGTGGCAGGAGATAAACACTGGTATCCGTTCAGGGATGTTGACAAGGAATACGGGATGAATCTTGTCAGACGGTTGTGTTCGTATTATCTTCTTGAAATAATTTCAATGTGCTGGATGGGCAATCATTATCATATAGTACTTTACGCACCTCAAAAGCATGAACTGCCTGATGATAAAGAGATTGTGAAACGACATAATGATTTTTACGGTGAAGATAAACTCGGTAGACATATACAGACTGCAGATAAGGAAGAAGTTGAAAAAGTCCGCAGAAATATGACTAATATAAGTCACTTTATGAAAAACTTCCAGCAGCAGATGACCAACTATATTAACCACAAATACGATAGACGCGGAACTCTCTGGGCGGATAGATTTAAAAGTGCAATTCTGGAAGGAGAACACGCATTATGGCAGGTTGTTGAATATATTGAATTAAATCCAGTCAGAGCTGGACTTACTGAATCAGCATCAAATTACAGACACTGCACCTGGGGCTGGTATAAGGGGTCAGGTAAACATATTTTTCATAATAATTTCATAAAACATATGAAAGGTGCATTGGGTTCAGTTGCGGATAACTGGAGTGACCTTGCGTTGTTTAATCTGTTTGAAAGTGAACTTGTGCGTATAACACTATCAGAAAAAGGAATTATCGGCAAAGAACTTTTTGAAATGGTTCAGGAAGCTAAAAAAGGTGAAACAATGCCTGTGAGATTTCTCAGACGCACACGCCACTGGACTGATGGTGGAATTATAGGTTCAAAAGCATTTGTCCGGAAAATTGCCTGCCAGTTCAGAGATACAAAAAAAGTAATGAAAAAGCAGTTCAGCCACGGTAAAACACCAGGCGGTGTTTCCATTTACTGTTATAAAATGCTCAGAAATACCTGATCTGATATTCTAAACTGAAAAAATATTTTTTCTGAATTTATATCTTCGATAAAAAGGAGAGACCATCTTCCCTGCCCTGATTTCGCAGATATTTCACTTGAAAACCACTGATTTTTTCAAAATTAGAAAAAATTGTCAATCGACAATTAAAAATAACCTGAATTTAGTCGTATATCTATTTTTTCCGCACCCCTCATTCTTAATCAGTAAAAATAATCTATAATTTTGTCAGTGATTTATTATCAACCTGTCCCCAAATTTTATTATCAACCTGTCCCCAAATTTTACGGTGATGTTTTTATTTGCGTCAGCAAGGGCGTAGTACGGGACATCCGTGCCGGAGGCGGAATCCGCCATTCTGAAATAATCATTTACCTGTAATTCCCGGCATCCCATTTAATTACCTTTGTGATTGATTTTTTTGCTGTTGCTTAAATTTAATACTGAAATTGGAAATTTCAAATATCCCGAGATAAATCAGCAGGATGAATAATCAATCTGTCCCCGGTTTTCCCGGTTTTCGTTATATTTACCGTGATTTCATAAGTATTAATTTTCAAAGAGCATCTGCAGAATTTGCAGTTTTTTATTCAATTTTTACTGTTTGGAACTCGTTGTACCCCTACACCCCGATACTACGACATTATACTTTGATACCAACAACTCAATCTTATTCATAGTACTTGGCCATAGCACTCGTTTCCCCTCTAAAGAAGATGTTGGAATGTCATTTAATTCAGGATTTAACCATTGAATACCAAACAAATTTGTTCTGAATTTATAGTTTTTTTTATTCCACAAGAAAGAATATTTCTTACCTGCTATGTGTTTATATTTGCCAAGATATTCGACCTTGTCGTTTGTTAAAGCAGAACCACTCAAATTGACTACATACACATCCCCATTATGCAAATATAAATAGCCTTGATATCCGTCTGAGAGTATTTCAACTATTTGTGATCGATAAGCTCCTTCTAATGAGTAAGTCAAAGAAAAAAATACAGCAAGACATGCAAAAAAAATAAAACCCAAAACCCCCAAAATAATAATTTTCTTTTTCATTTTTTTAATTATTTGTCACATTTGTAATTAGAGCCACAATTTACTGTTGAAGATAATTTTTTATTGAACCCCCATAGTAAAGCTTTCTTGACAAAGTAAATTTTAACTTCTTTACAGCAACCTTTCTTACAGATTTCTTTGGCTTTTTTTACTGCATTATTTTTTAAAGAATCCTTTATTTGTTTTGCAGTTTTAGGCGTATAACGTTTCGGTTCGCCTGGACCGGGAATATTGTCTTCTCCTCTTCCTGCGCTAGTAATGCTTCTATAAGTGTTTGAATCATCTGCATTAACCCAATTAACAGGTGCTTTCTTATTTTTTGCACGCTTTTTATCTACTTGATTCATTGTTGAAACATTCCAGCATCCCATAATACCAACCGCTGAACATCCTGATGGGTCAGCATCTGTTTGGTCTTGTGCATATTGACCCGTGTCCCCATCTGGGTCAATGTCAGCATCTGTTTGTGGGTCTCCTTTTACCTTTTTTTTACCGTGTCCAATGAAAAGATTAATTTCACATTTATCCAGACCTAGATAATCGATTTCGTTGATAGCATCATTATTTACCATTGCATAAATATTCCATCCGCCTTGTTCTTCGATTGGGTCTCTACTGAGCCACCTACCCCACTCAGCACTATAATAGCGGTGGTTGTAATAAACCAACCCAGTTTCATCATCCGCATATTCACTACTGAAACGGTAATCAAAGTCACTTACCATTGTACCGCTTGATTGAGTTATTTTACCAAACGGGGAGTATTCGTAATGTGCTACAACATTGCCGTTTGTATCAAAATATTCAGTGA
>Ga0256913_10002010_pt1 | contig 10360 bp, 10 predicted proteins | sample Axial_MatmetaG_FD_185970 | JGI IMG/M metagenome (GOLD analysis project Ga0256913, IMG submission 185970) | Deep-sea worm associated microbial mat communities from Axial Seamount, Juan de Fuca Ridge, Pacific Ocean - Axial_Mat | ecosystem: Environmental > Aquatic > Marine > Oceanic > Microbial...
CCTACACCATGTTTTGTAACAAAATCTTTATCGTATAGATTTTCATTCATCACAACATAGGTTAAAGCCAATACAAATGCAAGGTCAGTACCCGGATTTATGGCATACCATCTGTCAGCTTTTGCCGCAGTATTCGTAAATCTAGGATCCAAAACAATTGTTTTAAGACCTCTGCCTCTACTTCTTTTGAAGAGGTCCATAGTATCTGGAGTAATAATGGCTTCAGCTCTGTTGGCTCCAGCAATGATCAGATAATCTGCATTGTTCAAATCTGCTTCGCCATATGTACCAATAGTTGAGAAATAACCCCCAAGAGTAGTTTCAAGACAAATACTAATCTCATCTACATAATTTGGAGTTCCGATCTTCTCACCTACAAGTACTTCAAATCCCTCTTTTGAAAGTCCTTCACCGTTACAATAACCTATTGTAGCACGGTTGTCTTTCTCCTCATCAAGAATTTGTTTAAGACCTTTAAATTTATCTGTTCCATTTAAGATGGCATCATATGCCTCTTCCCATGTAACTCTTTTGTATTTACCGTCACCTCTTTCTCCGATTCTAACCATCGGATATTTAAGACGATCTGGATCATACATTGTTTGAATTCCGGCATTCCCTCTTGCACAAAGCATATTTCTTGATTTTGGGAAATAAGGGTTCGGATTGAGTTTTGTAACAACTCCATTTTCAACTCTGGCAAAACCTGCACACTTGTTTACGCAGATACCGCATAAAAATGGTACATTTTCAGCTTCACCAGTTCCGGTTTTGGTAGTAACGCTCTCGGGCATTCCCGAAGCTGCCTTGTACTCGCCTCCTCCATGTTCCGATGAGAGCAGGTTGCTCGTACTAAGAGCCGTACCGCCTACGACGGTCATGGCGACGGAGCCCTGCAAAAACCTGCGTCTGGAAATTTCGACTTCCATCTGCATTCCTCCTTTTCGAATTTGATAGGCTAAATCGGAGTCTTATACTCCTATTTATAACCATAGGTTATATGATACATCCAAAAGCCTTATTCAGGCTTATTATTCATCAAATATTTCATAAAAAGCGGAAAATTTTTTCATATTGGGGAAGTGTGATAAGTGGAGCGAATCACTATTATAAAGAATACAAATATATAAGGATATATGAATAGAAAATTATAAGACAATCTAAACAGTGACCGGAACGCAAAAGCGCTCCGAATCGTTTCGTCAATGGTGACTTTTGAGAATCAGAATCGTCATCCTCACATTGATGACGGCGAATCTCACTGCCTGCCAGAGTAGGCATGTCCTGAGAAATTTCTGTACTCCCAGTGGTACCATAGCACCGGATTTCGGCGTATAGGGATCTATATGTTCGACATGTTTATAAGACATTTTCTATCCTTTCTCTTTGATTATTCTGGTATCAGGGTCCAGCCCGGAAGCATCTTCGCCTTGTATATGAAGACATGATGCAGTATATGCTTGACCCAGTGCGCGGCCAGACCTATCTCACCCGTGGTTCCGTTGATATCTCTTCCCGTACCGGGATACTTTTCATAATCGGGAACGATCGGATATACCGTCATCGCGGCCGCGGTTCCGTTCACGAGACTCTTGCCCGCGGAAGCGACACATGCCGCTCCCATCTCCGACATACACGCTGTATGTGTGGGCTCCGTCGCTCCTGTCAGAATCATATCGCAGATACTGGCGGTGACAGCCTTGCCCATCATGGCGCTTGGCATTCCCGTTCTCGGAGGAGTGGGCGTGATGGGTGTACCGTCTGGTGCCTTCATGGGTTTGGATATCGTGTGTGGCGGTGCGAAGGCGATACCGGCGGCGAAGATATTCTTGTAATCGGGGTTTTGCAGGGTCTTCGGCCAGTCACTCGCCTTCCACTCTTCGTACGGCTTGGGTGTATAGTCGGCATCTACCTTCATGAAGCCATTGGGCGCGAAAAGTTTGTCCGTGATATCGCTTCCATCTTTTGCGTATGCTTTGAGACCGACTCCTGCGAATGGTGGTATGAGCATCGCGAAATCGTACTCCTGCTCATCCGTATCACCGTCGAGAGTCTTGTAGTGTATCTTGCCCTCTTCCACTTTTGTCGTATGGGCTCCGAGTACCCACTCTATATCCCTTTCGGCATAGAGAGACTCGGCGAATATTTTACTCGAAGCGGCATATCCTCCCATCTTGATATGCATACCACCCATACCGAAATCTCCTAGGAAAGATTCGTTGGTGAGGAAAATCAGCTCCGCCTTCTCTCTAACATCCTGCTCTTTGAGTTTGTGCTCGATATTGAAGATATATTCGAAGGCCGCGCCCTGGCATGTACACATACCGTGTCCCATACCTACTACGATGACCTGCTTCTGGCCTTGCTTCATCTTTTCGATGCACTTGTTCAACTCTTCGGAAGCGTGTATTGCATGGTCGGCGGTACATACCGATACTGTATGCTCACCGAGCTGTCCGTTTCCGTTTCCGAGTCCGGGAGTGGCATCGAAGTTGAGTTTGGGGCCGGTAGCGTTGATGAGATAGTCATATGTCAACTCTTCAGTCTGTCCCACTCTGTTTTGACCTGTATACTCTATCGTGACAAACGGTGTATCACTATCCTCTTTACCCTCCGGATGTATCGAAACCGCTTTCGCCTGTCTATAGTCTATACCCACCTTTTCATAGACAGGAGCGAGAGGGAATACGACTTCGTCTTTCGTCATCTCTCCGACTCCTACCCATATGTTGGAAGGTATCCAGTTCCAGTTGCTGTTCGGCGTGACGACGACTACATCGTGCTCGTCTCCAAGCCATTTTTTTGCAAAGCTGGCAGCCGTGTGTCCGGCGACACCGGCTCCCAATATGACAACTCTAGCCATACCATTTCCTTTCGAAGTTGATTTTATCCATACATTCTACGGCAATGATGATTAAATATAAATTAAAATCCCCTGGATTTATAAAAAAAGATAAGGAAATATTATTATTGATAATCGTTTCTTATGCTTTATATAAAAATTTTTACATACTCGGCAAAACGATTCTCTTCGCGATGGATATGGCTACCTCCATGAACGAAAGGAGGTCCGCAGTGGCACAGTCGGGATATCCGAATAGAGACAAAAATCGCTACGAGAGTGATATCAGCATCTTCAGCGCCAACAGATAGAGTATCATGGCTATCACCATCCTGATATGTCTCTGACTCATCCTTTCGTGCATGATATGATTTCCTATCGAAGCTCCCGCTATAGCTCCCAGAGCCGATACGGCCAGTAGAGTCCAATCCATATCCACGAAACTGGCATAACTCAAAAAGGACGATGCCGAAGAGAATGGTATGACGAAACTTACCGCTACCGCCACTCTTCGCGCTTCGAATCCCAGCAGTATCAAAATAGGCAACAAGAGATTTCCTCCGCCTACACCAAGAAGCCCGGCCACCAATCCGACGATAGTCCCTGTCACTACGAGAGATAGCGGAGTGTGGAGGTGATATCTCGGCTTCTTTTTGAAAAATAGCATCATGGTGGCACTGAAAAGGAGAAAGAGCGAAAACAGTATCTCTATCACCACCGAATCCACGAAGCGGGATAGTTGGGCTCCCAACGCCGCCGAAATGGGCAGGGATAGAGCGAGAGGCAGAAAATCACCGACTTCCAAAACACCTCTTCTGAAGTTTAAAAGAGTCGAAGTGGCCGTAGTGGAAAAACCGACGAAGAGACCCGTGACTCTCGATATATCGAAAGGGATACCGATAAAATGCAGTATCGGAATCAACGCGATACCGGCACCCGCTCCCGCCATGGAAAAGATGGTGGAGAGAGTGAGAGTCAGAAAAAACACTCCTACATAAAACACTCTATGGCTCCCCACTCTCTCGTTTGCCGATATGTACGGCTATCCATAGAGTACCTCTGTTCGTATGCACTACCCTGTGGGGGGTCCCGGAGGGGATGAATATACTCTCACCCTCCACGAGTTCTTTCGTCTCACCATCGATATCGAGCGTGGCTCCGCCTCTGAGCAAAACGACCCACTCATCCTCTTCCTGCGTGTAGAGGATATCATCGGGTTCCGACGAGCTGGAGATCGCCACGATCTCGACACAATCTTTCGCGAGAAGAGTCTCGAACCTCTCTCCGGTGGATGGCACATCCATATCATATATATTCATCGTCTCCATCGTTTCGTCTCTATCTTCGGGATACCCCGAATCACTCTTCCGCCAGCGCTTCCATCAACTTTGCGTAAACCAGACGATGCGCTTTGACACCGGTAAGAAGTTTGGCGTGGGAGTACCACGCCAGTCTCTTCCAGCCGACTCTGTGAACGGAAGCGTCACCGATAAAGAGAGCCGATCTCCTCTCCACAATTCCATCGTTGGGTTTGCGCAGCACCATATATGTCGCCTTTATGGCATCGCTGTAACTGTCTCTCCATACCGGAACCTCAACCGAACATTCCTCTCCGTCCCACACCACACATTTGTAGTAGTATCCCATCGTACCCGCAGCCAGGTAGTATCTGGATCTCAATCTCTTTTCATCGGCACTGTCGTTGAGCCTTCTGATGAAACGGGACGATTTTCTGAGGTCTCTGGCACTCGCGCATACAGGCAGATAGGATAGAGAAGCGAGTTTCGAACCCAGATGTGGAGTACCGAGAGTCACCAATCTTCCTATGATGGCATCAGGCGGAAGTTGCGGATTTCTCATGGCCCGTAGCCTCAAAGCCTCTCTGGCGACAAGCCCCCCCATGGAGTGAGCCACTATGACGGGCGATCGAACGAATTTCTCCCTTCTCATATAGGCGAGAAGGCGGCGGGCGCTGAAGCTGATCCTTCTGCGCCAGTCGTATTGGAAATAGTAGACCGAATAGTCATCGCAAATTCCTCTATTGGCGAGATGTCCGTACATATAGTCCCATCTCGAGGCATCCGTTCCAAATCCGTGTATGAATATGAGAGGCTTTCCATCACTCTCGCCACACATATGTCTGAGAAAGGGTCTGTTTCTGGTCAGTGAGAGGGCATCTTCCCTGTAGAGGGAGAGAGATTTTTGGGAGTAGCTCAGATTTCCGTCTATGACGGGAAGCTCTCCCGACCATATCGAAGATGAGAGCAGGATCGATACCAGTATCCATTTAAAATCGAGTAGTTTCATTACGGTTCCTCTTTTTGATCAAATCTATCAGCGATAGGATATCGCACTTCAACGATTAGAAACTCATCTGAATGGCATCTATCTCACTCCATCCCGGAGTCCGCACTATATCCTTCGCGGAGAGAATCCTCTCTATGTACCTGGCAAAAAGATCGGTCTCTATATTGACACGGCTTCCGACACGATAGGAGGAAAAGAGTGTATTCTCCACCGTATGGGGGATAATCGTGAGTACGAAACGGTCCGAAAAGACTCCATTTATCGTCAGAGATATTCCATCTACCGCGACGGAACCTTTCGGAACGATATATTTCATATACTCCGTGGGTATCGAGACGGTGAACTCATACGCATTTTCACCTCTTCTTATCGACACTATCTCACCGATACAGTCCACATGCCCCTGTACTATATGACCTTCGAATCTCTCTCCGACCATCATGGCCGGTTCCAGATGGACTCTGCCGGAGAGTTTTTCGGGAGGTACCACTCTTCTCGTCTCGTCGGCCGCTTCCACGGTGAAACCGTCTCTACGCAGCTCCACCACGGTCAGACAGACTCCGTTCACCGCTATCGAATCCCCTATACCGGGGTTCAAACGGGATCTTATATCTATCTTCCTACCGTCGGTCGATACGACATCTCCCAACTCTCTGACCAATCCTGTAAACATACTACCGACTCCAATGAGTTACTTCGATATATATTATATCACTTTGGCCCTCTATGTAGAGACTTTTTTCAACGATTTTTCAAAAGAGATATCGCCATCTTCATGGAGTCGAACGCGATGGTGTCGAAATCTATATCATCTATCCTCATCCATACCGCATCGGACACATCATCCGCCGGTCTCAAATCGGGTTTCGAATCGAAATCACAGACGAAGTAGGTATCTGCACTGTGATATACCACACCTTCGTACGGATAAATATTGGGAATCGAAAAGAGATACGAGAGATTCGGCAAATCGGCAATACCCAACTCCTCCTCTATCTCCCTGCGGACTCCCTCTTCGAAACTCTCCCCCGGTTCCATGAAACCTCCGGGCAGGTCGAACATCCCTCTATAGGGTTCGTTTTTTCTGAGAGTCAGTACGAGTTCGTCACCATATCTCAATATCGCCACGGTAGCCGCAGCGACATTGTGATAATAGACGAATCCGCACTTTTTGCAATCGTAACTCCTGCCATTGTGGCTCACGAGCCCATCTTCACCACACGAAGGACAGAAGCGGAATCTCTCTCTTCTCATTCCGGACGCTCTTGAAAAAGCGCGCCCAGATATCCTACGACTCTCGTCGTATCCCCGCTCGCATCCGCACTCGTGCGATAATCGACGAGACGACTCTTCCAGCCCATCTCACGCGCTACTGTGACGATGGCTTCCATTCCGATTATTCCGCAGGCCTCACAACCATTCTCGAGAATATCCACACTCTCCTGAGCCACTCCGGCCAGACAGAGACTATCGATCTTTTTCGCCCTTTCGAGAGAATGGAAGTGGCTGAGGTCACTACTTATCACCACCGCGTTTCTCGAATCCGAAAGTATATATTTCAGTATCTCAGCCAACTCCATATAGCTACATTTTCCATAGATTATCTCCACCACTTCGGCTTTGGGTTCGTAATATCCGATAAACGGTATCTGTGTCTCCGTGCTATGTTCGACGGAGTGAACCTTTTCCATGAAGTGCAGAGAGAACTTTTTTGCCAGTATCCGAGCATACTCTCTATCTATCGGGATATTTCCGCATGGAGATTCATATTGGTCGTGTAGAGAAACGGAGATACCTTCAAAATAGTGGTGATGGCTCGGTCCCACCACTATCACTCTCGAAAAATCGCCTTTTCCAAGCAGCCTGTGGACACTATTGGCTGTGAAGCCACTGTATATATATCCCGCGTGCGGAGATATCACGGCCCTCGTCGAGATACCCTCCAGCCCGCCGAAAGCCGGCAGACTATCCAGAATTCCGTTGAACTCTCCTATGCTCTTTTCTATATCGGAACAGTTCGACGGATAGAAAGAACCTGCATTGAGCGCCCGTCTGACCATAGATGCCTCCTTTTTTCCGAATTCGCCGCTCACCGACGAAGAAGAGAGTACGAAGATGGAAATGAAAAACAGTGTGAGAGACCTCTTGAACTCCATCCGCTTCTCCTCCTCCGCTTTTACTCTCTTCGCATCGAAAACGGTATATGCGATTATACCCTGATACGGTGACTACATCCCGTATGAGAGTGAATATCTTTTCTGATATCATTTCATGAAAAAAAGGTAATGGATCATGCCCTCCAAACTGCACCTGATAAGTCTGGGTTGTACCAAAAATCTCGTCGATAGCGAAGTGATGCTGGGAAAACTGAAACATATGGAGATTACGGACGACCCTTCTCAGGCCGACCTCATCATCGTCAATACCTGCGGATTCATCGAAGCGGCCAAAGAGGAGAGCGTAACCGCCATACTCGAAGCCGCACAGATGAAAAAGGAGAACTCTCTGCTCGTCGTCAGCGGATGTCTCAGCGAAAGGTACAAAGAAGAGCTTATCGAGGAGCTTCCGGAGATAGATATCATCACCGGAGTCGGGGATTACGAGAAGATAGATGAACTCATCTCATCCCGCCAAAGCAGATTCACTCCGGAAGTCTATCTGCTCAACGAAAACTCCCCGAGAGTCATCACGGGTAGCGGATACCATGCATATATCAAAATATCCGAAGGGTGCAACCAGAACTGCTCGTTCTGTGCCATACCCGGATTCAAAGGCAGACTGCAATCACGCACCATAGAGTCCATCGTCGCGGAAGTCGAAGGTCTGGTCTCCCGCGGATATTACGACTTCTCTTTCATCAGTCAGGACAGTTCGAGCTACGGTCGCGATATGGGCCTCACGGAGGGGCTTGTGGATTTGATAGAAGCGGTGGAGAAGATAGACGGTATCGTATCGGCGAGGATTCTATATCTATACCCTTCGACCACCACTCTCGACATGATCGAGGCGATAGGAAAATCCGAAATATTCCGCAGCTATTACGATATGCCCATCCAGCATATAGACGATTCGATGCTCAAAAAGATGAAAAGGGGCTTCGGAGAGACGAAGACGATAGAGCTCCTCGAAGCTATGCGAAGTATCGACGGCTCTTTCGTAAGGACATCAGTCATAGCCGGTCATCCCGAAGAGAGTGAAAAGAGTTTCGAAAGATTGTGCTCTTTCCTCGAAGAGTTCCGTTTCGACAGGGTGAATGTCTTCGCATACTCCAACGAAGAGGATACTACAGCCTACGGGATGAAACAGCTGGACCCCGATACGATAGGACGACGCACCGATATCCTCGCCGATATCGCCCGGGACTCTTTCCACGAATCTCTCGAAGCCATGATAGGCAGGAGATACGAAGCGGTAATAGACGGCGTGAGTGAGGAGCATGAATATCTTCTCTCCTCACGACCGCTCCTATGGGCTCCTGAAATAGATGGTGAGATACTGATAAACGATACTGGCGACCGAAGTATAGAGACGGGAAAGATATACGAGATAGAGGTCACTCAGAGAGCCGGAGATTATGCGATAGCCTCTATCGTAACAGATGGTTGATTCGCCATGACGATAGCTTCCGGACTTCTCGAGACACTCTCCAACGGTAGAAATCTTCTCGCATTTTCCGCTGGAGTGGACTCCAGCGCGCTATTTCACATATTGATAGATTACGGTATATCTTTCGATATGGCATTTGTCAATTACGGTGTCAGGAGAGAAGCGGACGAAGAGGAGTCGCATGCGCTATATCTGGCACGAAAACACTCCATAAAGCTATACATCGAGAGGGCTCCTTCATGGGAAAGCGGATTCGAAGCCAATGCCAGGAGATTCAGATACGACTTTTTCGAAAGAGTCATAGAGGATCACGGATACGACAATCTGTTGACGGCCCACCAACTCAACGACCGGCTCGAATGGCTGATGATGAGACTCGTCAGAGGTGCCGGAGCCGTAGAGCTTTCGGGGATGAGAGATATGGAGACGAGAATCTCCAGAAACGGCAGGGAGTACAGACTGCTCAGGCCGATTCTGCATCTCTCCAGACGGGAGATAACCTCATATCTGGAGAGAGAGAATATCAGATACTTTACCGATATGAGCAACTACGATGAGAAGTATGAGAGAAATTCGTTTAGAAAGAGATATTGCGACCCCCTGATGCAGAGTTACGAAAAGGGGATCGGAAGGAGTTTCGCCTATCTCGACGAAGACAGAGATATCCTCGAATCCCTCTACAGGACTCTATACCGCCAAAAAGAGTTGGTGATACTCTCCACGACCGACGACACAATCGTACCGAGAGCCTGTGACAGAGCTCTGAAAAACTTCGGATACCTGATGAGCGCTTCGGAGAGGAGGAGAGTCATGCGGGAAAAGTCATCGGTCGTAGGCAGGAGGTGGGCCGTAGAGAGGGTGGGAGAGCTGATATATATCTCTCCATATATAAAAGATATCACCATGCCATCGGACTTTAGAGAGATATGCAGAGTCCTGGGCATACCGCCGAAAGTACGGCCATATATCTATCGAGAGAGTATAGACCCCCGAAGAGTGCCATCACCTAAAGGAGTATTCTCATGAGCGATACGGCTCTATCCATAGGCGGAATATATCTCTTCATTCTTCTCGGATTCGCCGGCAAGAGATTTTTCGCCGAAAAACTGGATGAAAAGAGTATAGTCATCCTATCGGTATATCTGCTCCAGCCGATGCTGGTATTCTGGGGGCTCACCACCCGCAAGATCGATACACTCACGATGGATGCGTCCGGTGTATTTCTCGTGGCTGTAGGAATACTGCTCTGCATATCGTGGTTCTTCTCCCGTATTTTTTTCAAAGAGGGTAGATACAGATCTGTCGCGACGGTCGCGAGCATCATAGGAAATACCGGAAATCTCGGTATTCCGCTCGGTATCGCTCTCTTTGGAGAAGAGTCCGTCATCTATACATCGTTGATAAATCTCGTAAATGTATTCATAGTATATACGGTAGGGGTATATTTCTATTCGAGAGGACGCTTTTCGGTAGTGGAATCCATCGGAAACATCTTTAGACTGCCGGCAATCTGGTTCGGTATCGGAGCCGTGATCTTCAATATCTCCGGCGCCACGATACCCGCGCCTCTCTCTATGCCTCTGACGATGGGTGCATATGCGACGA
>Ga0256913_10002011_pt1 | contig 10360 bp, 7 predicted proteins | sample Axial_MatmetaG_FD_185970 | JGI IMG/M metagenome (GOLD analysis project Ga0256913, IMG submission 185970) | Deep-sea worm associated microbial mat communities from Axial Seamount, Juan de Fuca Ridge, Pacific Ocean - Axial_Mat | ecosystem: Environmental > Aquatic > Marine > Oceanic > Microbial...
CCGGCGGAAAGTAACGCGCTGTTCCGGCGGCAGGCTCGCCAACCTTTGTCGACATTGAGCCCCCTTTCCCGCTGGAACTTTTACCAGGTATTTCCTCACTTTCGGCGGCGTACACCAGTAGCGCAGCTCCGGATTCAACTTTTTCAAATCGCTGTATTTACAACCAGCCGCCCAAGCAACAACCTGCAGGTCGGTGGCGTCGTGGACTTCAACCGTATCGAAAGTCAGAGGCGGCTGGTAACGCACATTTGAAAGACCATACTTTTCCGGCTCCCTGGCAATCAGGATTGCCGCTATCAACCGGGGGATATACTCCCTGGTTTCCCGCTTCAGATAGCGAAAGCGGGACATCTCCCAGAAGTCCTCGGTTTTATGCCTCTTGATCGCCCGCATAATCTTGCCTTCGCCGGCATTGTAAGCGGCGGCGGCCAGGTACCAGGAACCAAAATAGCCGTAGAGATCATGAAGATACTGGGCGGCGGCATAGGTTGATTTCAGCGGGTCACGACGTTCATCCACCCACCAGTTGATTTTCAATCCATATTTACGGCCGGTGCTGCTGATAAACTGCCACGGTCCGCAGGCCCGGGCCCGGGAATAGGCATGGGTGGTAAAACCACTCTCAATCAGCACCATGTAGGCAAGTTCTTCCGGTACATGGTACTGTCTCAGTATCCGCCTCATTTCCGGCAGATAGAGCTGCGCCCTTTCCAGACTCCGGCGGGTAAAGGAGCTGTTGACCGTGCTGTAATAGGAAATAAAATGCTCAACTTTTTTATTAATGACAATGGGAAATTCGTAGCGGGCTCCAGTCCTGGCTTTCTGCTCGATTTCCAGGTCGTCAGCGGTTTCAACCAGATCCACCTTCCTGGCGTCGGCCAGCCATTCATGGAGATAGAGCAGCGACCCCTCGTCATGCCGTTCGCCGGACAAAGTCAACCAGGGATAAAGAACACTTTCAACCGGCCCAAATTCCAAACCGTTAAAGGGTTCATCGCCGGGACTGTTCCAAGCATGCTGCCAGCCGAGATCAGCAGTTCCAGCCGGGGTATTCCTTAAAGTGGTTTTTTCCAGGCCACAGGCCGTACAGATCAACAGTAAGATGACCGACAGCAACAACACAAATTTATTTTTCATCAATACACCTTGAACAGATGTCATTAAAATCGTTGTACTATTTTTACTATCGTCGGTTTTACGGATTTCTGAACCATTACAAGCTTATCCAGTCCCTGTCAACATTATTCTACCGAGTTGATAAAAAAAGCGGCATCGACAACCAGCCGATACCGCTCGCAAAAACTTCAAAATAAAACACAGTTGCCTGCTATCCTCGGATCAGCCTGGGCAGCAGCATCTGGTGATGGGGACAAATGGAGACGGGATTCTGGTACACCGCCCGGGTAAAGGCAACGAAATAGTCACGCATTTTGGGAAGGGCAACTATTTCATCAACAAAATTCCGCTGGGCGCAATAGACCGGCCGCGACTGGTCATAATACTGCTGGGCCAGCGCATTCATTTTTTCAATAACCGGTTCCAGGGGCCGGCCGGCATCCTGTTCCTTCACCAGACGGCGGGAAAAAGCCGCCGCCGCCGCCGTTTCCCCGTGCATGACGTAGATTTCCGTCACCGGGGTTCCCAGGGTCATGGCATTGTTGCGATTGCCCTGGGGACCACCCATGACATAATGGGCCGCCGCCGTTCCCTTGCGCAACACGACAGTCATCATCGGCAGGGCGGAGCTTTCAATGGAATAAATAAGCGACTGCCCCAGACCCAGCAATTCAGCCTGCTCGGCAATGTCACCCACATCAATGCCGGAAGTATCCTGGAACCAGATCAGGGGAATCCGATCACGGCCGCACTGGGTCACGAATTCATTCATTTTAATCAGGCCCTGACGATACAACTTGCCGCCGATGCCAAAATAGTCAGCGTATTCCGGGTACCCCGCGCCCAGGAAACCCTGGCGGTTGGCAATAAAACCAACCGCAAAACCGTCTATTTTCGCCAGGCCGCAGTAGATTTCGGGACCATAACCGGGGCGAAACTCCATATGCTCACTGTTGTCAAAAATCCGTGACAGGACTTCATCCATGTTGTAAACCGCTTTCTGATTGAACGGCACCAGGTAATTGATGTCTTCGGCCGGGAAACGGGGTTCGGCCGGTTCCGCCACTCTGAAAGCCTCGGGATCATAAGCGGGCATGCCGGCCATGCATTCCTTGATGGCATCCAAGACCCCTTCTTCGGTGGGAAAAACCTTACGCATGAACCCGGTAACATCATGATGAATCTTGGTGCTTCCGGGAGGCACGGCTTTAAACTGCCGGGTGGCTTCAATCAGCTGTTCGGCACCATCGACGTCAAAATGTCCCTTGGGACTCATGCCGCCGACAATACCACCGCCGCCGACCGCCATGTTGGATTTTTCATGGGCGAAAATGATGGCCGGACTGATGGCATGGTAGCCGCCGCCGGCCGGATTGGTCCCATACATGCCGACGATGACCGGAATACCTTTCTGGATCAACTCGGCATGGCGGAAAAAGACCCGCCCGCCGGAACGACGACCGGCATAAACCTCTTCCTGTTCGGTCAATTTTACCCCGCTGCAGTTCAACACCCAGACCAGGGGAATATTCAACCGTTCCGCCAGGTCCTGGGCTCGGAAGATGTTTTCCGCCTGGCCGGCAATCCAGGCACCGGCCAGCACTTTGTTGTCGGAAGCAATAATCGAGGCATATCTACCGGAAATTTTACCCAGACCGTTGATGACTCCCGTGGTTCCTTCGTCATTGAAGGTTGGATCATGCAGGGTGTTGAGGGGCAGCCAGGTTCCGGGATCAACCAGGTATTCCAGGCGTTCCCAGGCCGTCCACTCCCCACGTTTATGGAGCCGCTCGGCCGGGATGCCGGCTGATTTTACTTTTTCAACCGCCTCGGCAACCGTCTGCTCCACTTCCTTGATCTTGGCGACGCTTTCAGCTAGTTTTTCTTTCTGCTTTTCCTTCAGTTCTTTCCCAAATTTAGGCATTTCGGCAAAATAAGAATGCATGGTACCGTCCTTTTCTAAGCTAAGTGGAATTGTCGAAAAAATGGCTGTCAGTCAGCCAGCACATTCCTGGCAATGATGATTTTCTGAATATTGGAAGTCCCCTCAACCACCTGGAATGATTTGCTGTCCCGCAGGAAGCGTTCAACCGGGTATTCGGAGGAGAAGCCGTAGGAGCCGAAAATCTTGCAGGCCTCATTGGCGGCGTGAACCGCAGCCTCAGCGGCAAAATATTTGGCCATCGAGGTTTCGAAAGTAGAACGCCTCGTCGCTTCATCTTTCAAGGTTGCCGCCTGATACACCAGCAGCTTCGCCGCTTCGTGTTCCACCACCATCTCGGCGATGGAAGCCTGAATCATCTGGAAATCGGCAATAGGCCGGCCAAACTGGGTCCGCTCCTTGGCATACTGGACACAGGCATCAATGCAGCCCTGCCCGACGCCCACCGCCCTGGCCGCGCAGCTCAAACGGGTAACATCCAGCATCTGCATGCAGATTTTAAAACCGTCTCCCAGTTTGCCCACCAGATTTTCCTTGGGGACTTTGACATCTTCAAAATAGATCTCGCCGGTAGGAGCGCAATGGAGGCCAAGCTTGGTGTCAATGGCTTTCTGGATGACGCCCTCGCTGTGCATGTCAACGAGGAAAGCGGAAATGCCCCGGTGTTTCGGTTTCGCATCCGGATCGGTCACCGCATACACTACCCCCAGGTCAGCATAGGGAACATTGGAAATCCACATTTTATTGCCGTTGATGACAAAGCAGTCGTCCTTTTCAGCCGCCCAGGTTTTCATTGAGGCCACGTCGGAACCGGTATTGGGCTCGGTAATGGCAAAGCAGCCAAACAGCTCGGCATTAATCAGACCCGGGATATATTTCTTCTTCTGTTCTTCGGTGCCATGATTCAGCAGCACGGTTTGCAGGCCGTTCATCTGCATATTAAAAGGCAGGCCCCAGGAAGGGCTGACCCGGGCCAGTTCCATCGCCATGATGCTGGCGGCCAGGTGACCAACCTCGGTGCCGCCGTATTCTTCCGGCGCCAGGCAACCGAAGAAACCCAATTCAGCCATCTCCAAAACCAGCTCTTTGCGGTAATAGCTGTTTTTCTCGTCCTCTTCCATGGTTGGCCGAATCCGTTCTTCGGCAAAACGCCGGGCCGCATCACGCATCATCTGTTGTTCTTCGGTTAAGGCAAAATCCATTTTTCCCTCCTCAAGGTTATCAGAAAACTCCGGTTACATGATCTATAACAATCATTGACGAATCTATTGACGAATCACACATTTACCGCAAATCCCATACCAACAATAAAGATCTTTTTCATCCTGCGGAAAGAAGAAAAACCACCTGTCTACACCAATGGTTACAAGACAACACAGACAAACAAACGGTAGCCAGCAGAAAATTCACCGATTCATCTGGTGAAACTTTTCATTATGCGGGTTAATTTTCACCTGTACCGGGTAAAATGAAAACAGGTTAAAACCCGCGGGCAAAACCGCGGCGGGCCAAGCCCGAGCCTGCTGAACTGCTGCAACAACCAGCCGTCAGCTTGCCGCGTTCAGTTGTCCCAACTGCCTTTCCAAAATGATTTTGCTGGAAGCAGTCCATTGCCCGCCGAGAAGAACCAGGCAAAAAAGGGCTCCGGATGAAATCTGCCGGCATCACTATCTGCTGTTTTCCTTTTTCTACCGTTTAGAGGGATATTTCAGCCGGTGTTCAACAAAATGCTCATAAGGATGTTCACTTCGCATCTGGATAGTGACAAAATCATTAACATCTATCTGGATGCCGGCGGGAAGGCTGACGGAAGACTGCCATTGACCATGGGAAAAATAGAAATACAAGCCCCGGGAAGGTTCAAAATAAACATAAGACGCAGGGTAATAACGATAGGTATAGATCCTGGCCCGCTGCCCATGGACTGGCGATTGAAAGGAAGATGCATTGTTGTTACCTGTCTGGATCTGCACCTCAGCAGGAGAAGAGACAGGGGGCGAAACGGCTTCCCGCTTGGCGGCACATGCGGACAGAAAAAATATCAGCAGGATCACTGCCAAAACAAAGAATCTGAAACAGCGGGGGAAAAGCAGCATTATCAATACTCCTTCAAACGTTCGGATTGAAAATTTGCAACCCTCGAGACTCTTTTATTTTGGTATAGTCGGAGCGTCCTGAAATGTCAACGTTCCTTTGCCATATACAAGGTATTGGAACAAAAAAGCAAAAGGATTGTCAAGTCCCCGGTTCTGTGATAACCCTGCAAAGATAAAAGATTGATGCTTTTTCTCACCACGGTCTGGAGTTTTGAATTCAGGAATGACGGTAACTAAAGAAATGCTTTTTATTTTTCTTGCCGGTTTTGGATGCGGCCTGCTGTTGTCCTTGCTGTTTTTTTTCCTGCGCCGCCGGACAATCGGCAACATTACCGCAGAACTCCTGGACCGGGCTGAAAAACGCCATCATGAAGAAACAGCCGCCCTGGTCAATCGGCTCAAGGAAAGTTTCGGCTCCCTGTCGCTGGAAGCACTGTCCAGGAATACCGAAGAGTTCCTGAAACTGGCCCATGAAACCCTCAGCCGGCAAACCGCTGCCGGCAGCCATGAGCTGAACGGCAAAAAAGCCTTGATTGACGAAACCCTGGGATCAATGAAAAAGGAATTGCAACAGGTCCAGACTCTGGTCCGTGAATTTGAAAAAGACCGTGAAAATAAATTCGGGGAATTAACCAGACAGCTTCAAATAACCAGCGAACAAACCATGAAACTCCATCAAACCACCAACCAGTTGCACAGCGCCCTGGCGGGCACCGGCAGCCGGGGACAATGGGGTGAACGAATGGCGGAGGATGTTCTGCGGCTGGCCGGATTTATGGAAGGGATAAATTATTTGAAACAGAAGACCCTGTCAGAAGCCGCCACCCGCCCGGACTATACTTTCATGCTTCCCAAAGGCCTGAAGCTGAACATGGATGTCAAATTTCCTTTGAACAATTACCTTAAATTTCTGGAATCCGGCAGCGACGTCGACCGCCAGCACCATCGCACCCTTTTTCTGCGGGACGTCCGCCAAAGAGTCAAGGAAGTAACCAACCGGAACTATATCAATCCCGCCGACAATACCGTCGACTACGTCCTGGTGTTCATTCCCAATGAGCAGGTTTATGCTTTCATCCATGAGCATGACCGGCAGTTGCTGGATGAGGCCCTCAAGCAGAAGGTCATTCTCTGCTCCCCGGTCACCCTCTATGCCGTCCTCGCCGTCATCCGCCAGGCGGTGGATAATTTCAATCTGGAAAAAACCGCGGCCCAGATCCTCTCCCTGCTGGGGGCTTTCAATAAACAATGGTCCATGTTCATGCAGTCGTTCGATAAACTGGGAAACAGAATTGAAGAAACCCAAAAAGAATACCAGCGGCTGACCACCACCAGGAAAAATCAACTGGACAGGCAAATCAACAAAATCGAGGATCTCAGACAACAACGGCAAATTCAACCGGCCGCGACGGATGACAACCAGCTGCCAACAACAGCTCAAACCGCCGCGGGTGAACAGACGGATGACAAAAACGTCTTTCCCCCGGAGCGGTAATTAAGCTTAATTTTGCCCGCAACATATTGGCATAGGGAATAAAACACAGGAAAAATAATGATTAAGCACCGCTGAAAATTGTCGAAAAGATTCATAGGAAGCCGGGCAAAAACAATACCCCGGCAAAGCAGTTTAAACTGCTTCTTTCACTTTTTCGGCGAAGAATTTCATCATTCGAATGGGGGCGCCAACCATGAGCAAGCACAAAAAACACCATGAAGACAAAGGCAAGAAAATAAAATTGTTTGAAGGCACCGCGGATAAATTCAAGGATGCGGAAAAAAGCAAGAAAAGAGTCCCGGTATGGGTGGATAAATTTCAGCTTGAGTACGAGGCAGAGCTGAAGAAACTGCATCGGGAACTGATGAAACTGCAGCTGCACGTCCACAAGAACGGTGAACGGGTCCTGATCCTTTTTGAAGGCCGCGACGCGGCGGGAAAAGGCGGAACCATTAAACGATTCACCACCCAGCTCAACCCCCGCGGAGCCAGGGTGGTAGCCCTGGGAAAACCCAGTGACACGGAGGTAACCCAGTGGTACTTCCAACGCTACGTGGCCCATTTGCCTTCAGCCGGAGAACTGGTTTTTTTCGATCGCAGCTGGTACAACCGGGCCATGGTTGAACCGGTGATGGGGTTCTGCACCGATGAACAAAACAAGCGATTTCTGAAAGACGTCCCCCTGTTTGAAGAAATGCTGGTCAAAGACGGCATTCGCCTGTTCAAATTCTACTTTTCCGTCTCGCGGGAGGTGCAGAAAGAACGTTTTGAGGCCCGTAAAACCGATTTTCTCAAACAGTATAAACTGTCGCCGGTGGATAACCTGGCCCAAAAATACTGGGACCAGTACACGGTCAGGAAGTTCCAGATGCTCTCGGAAACCAATCGGACCCTGGCTCCCTGGACGATTGTTCGCTCCAACAACAAGAAGAAAGCCCGACTCAACTGTATTAAATATTTTCTCAATCAAATGGAGTACGAAAATAAAATCGACGCCGATGAGCTGAAAATTGACCCGGACATTATTGTCTCCGGCATTGACGAGCTTAAATACATGGAAGACAACCTGATTTCAGGCACGGAACTGCCGGGTTGATCGTTTTTTTTCGAGCTACTCGCCGATGATTTTCACCAGCACCCGTTTCCGGCGGCGGCCGTCAAATTCCCCGTAAAATATTTGCTCCCAGGGGCCAAAATCCAGTTTGCCTTCCGTTACCGCCACCACCACTTCACGGCCCATAATCTGCCGTTTCAAATGGCCATCGGCATTATCTTCATAACCATTGTGCCGGTACTGGGACAACGGCTCGTGGGGGGCCAGCTTTTCCAACCAGACGTCAAAGTCATGATGCAGGCCTGATTCATCGTCGTTAATGAATACCGAAGCGGTAATATGCATGGCATTAACCAGGACCAGGCCCTCGCGAACGCCGCTTTCCCGCAAGCATTCATCAACCTGCGGAGTAATGTTGATAAACGCCCGCCTCGTTGGAACATTAAACCATAATTCCCGGCGATAACTTTTCATAACTTCCTCCTGTGTATGATCATGGTTGGAATTTTCCCTTAATGCAAAACCTGTTTCCTCCACCGTTCTGAAAAACAATAGCCCGGATCACAGGCAACCAACGGTCAGCTACGCAAACATTTTTAGGGTGATACAATAAACTGGATTGATTTTCAATGAAATCAGAGTTGTTTTTCTTATCAATCCGGCAATCAGCCGCCACGCCGGATATTTCCTTGACATGGGCACAGGATAAATGGTAATGATCTTAAAGATATGTTATTTGTATGGTTTTAATATTAATGGCGACTCATATGGGGAGGAAACAGATGAGAAAAATTAAAATCACCTTCATGGCCATCCTGGTAGTCAGTCTTTTAACAGCTCTACCTGCGTTTGCCGGTGATTTTAAGACCTCGCTTGGCCTGGGCGTCGGCATGACCCCGGATTACGAAGGTTCAGACGACTATGAAGCGGTGCTTGTTCCTTTTGCCAAGGTCACCTGGGAAAGCGGTCGGTACGTGCTGCTGGATGGGAATTCACTGCGGATCAACTTTCTTTCCGACAACTGGCAGTTTGGTCCGGTACTGCAGTACCGCGGGAAACGGGACAACGTCGAAAATGACCGGGTTGACGACATGGAAGATATTGATGCCGCCATCGAAGCCGGGGCATTCCTGGCCTACAAAAACGGCCCGTGGCTGTTTGGAGTGGACGCCGTCACCGATGTCTCCAATGAGCACGATGGTTATTTGATTACCCTGCGGGGGGCCTATACCGCCGAGGTGTCACAATATTTCAAGCTGACCCCGTTTCTTTCCACCACCTACGCCGATGACAACTACATGGAAACATATTTCCAGGTGGATGCCGGCAATGTCGGCACCAGCGGCCTGGAATTTCGCGATGCCGAGGCATGCTTTAAGGATGTCACCTTTGGCCTTACCGCTGATTATGACATTACCGATCAAGCGATAATCAGGATTATGGGCGCTTACGCCATGCTTCTTGACGATGCCAAAGACAGCCCCATCGTTGACGATGAAGGCGACGACAAACAGATGTATTTAGGCTTGCTCTGCATTTTCCACTTCTAATTCCGGCTTACTCGTAAACCAGTCCGGCAAATTGCGGGTAATTGCATCAAAAAACAAAAAGGCTTACCTGACAGAAAACAGGTAAGCCTTTTTTAGTTTATTGGCGGGCAATGCAGGATTCGAACCTGCGGCCTTTGGCTCCGGAGGCCAACGCTCTATCCAACTGAGCTAATTGCCCATATCTGGTCAACAGGCGAGATAGCTACCATAAAAAACCTGCCTTGACAAGTTTAAACCACGGCCATAACTAAAATATTTCTCCCATCGAAACAGATAACTTCGCGACCGGACCATTTTCATCATCACCCGGCATCATGCGGTTTTTTGCCTGATCTCATTGAGTTGATGTCAGTTCAGCAACAATAAGAACTCCCCCTATTTGCCGAAAAGCCCTCGAATGGCATCCATGCCATGCTTCATCGTCTTATTCAAAGGATTACCTTCTTTTTCTTCCGAACTTGATTCTCTATCCTGCCGCTCATGGACTCCGGAAGACGTTCCATTGTTGCCGGCCATTTTCTTTTTTGCCGCTTCCGGATCCAGAAGCATGGCAACAATATCTTTCGCCATCTTCTTGCTTTGCCGATCAGCTTGCGGGTTGTGAATGATCTTGATGCCGGCCGGCGGAGTAAAATATTTAGACGGCACTGAACCCTTTTTTATTTTTTGGGCCACCGTCTTCATTTTGATTCCCGCTATACTGCTCTCTGATTTCAACACGATGTCATAACCACTGATGGAATACACCGTCGCCATTTTCATACTGATTCGATCACATTCATAGCCAAGAATTTTCGTTGCCTTTTTTTGTATTTCGCCATCCATTGCCTGCATGAGGTAAAGACCAAGATCCTTGGCATTTTTTTCAACCTTTTTCCGGTCGGCACGGGAAAGCCGGCGAAATTCTTCTTTCATGTATTTAACCGGATTGACCATTTTTTGCCCTTTCTTTTTCAGCAAATCAATCCGATAGATCCAGTCCGGGGTCGTAATCTCCAGTGATTCCGTTGCCAGGGATTTGAAAAATATTTTCCCCTTGGTTTTGCGGTACCGGGCGCGCTCCTGTCCATAGCGGCGGATATAAAGCTTTTCAATTCCTTTTTCCGT
>Ga0256913_10002012_pt1 | contig 10360 bp, 6 predicted proteins | sample Axial_MatmetaG_FD_185970 | JGI IMG/M metagenome (GOLD analysis project Ga0256913, IMG submission 185970) | Deep-sea worm associated microbial mat communities from Axial Seamount, Juan de Fuca Ridge, Pacific Ocean - Axial_Mat | ecosystem: Environmental > Aquatic > Marine > Oceanic > Microbial...
ATAATTTTTATGATGGCCCTCCTTTTATTACTGGTTTACCTCATTATGCTACCTTACTCCCGAGTATTGCTAAAGATATTATTCCTCGTTATTGGACTATGAAGGGATATAGAGTGAGAAGGACTTGGGGTTGGGATTGTCATGGGCTTCCGGCTGAAAATAAAGTTGAACAGGAGCTTGAGCTTGGGAATAAAAAAGATATTGAAGATTTAGGTGTTGGAAAATTTGTTAATGCTTGTCGTACTTATGTTGATACGGGGACAGAACAATGGAAATGGTATATCAATAGAATTGGACGTTGGGCAGACCTTGAAAATGCTTATAAAACCATGGATTTGAAATTTATGGAAAGTGTGATGTGGGCCTTTAAAGAGCTTTATGAACAAGATTTGATTTATGAAGGATATAGAACTTCTCTTCATTGTCCTCGTTGTGCCACTCCTTTATCTAAGTTTGAAATTACGATGGATGCCGGATCTTATAAAGATGTAGAAGATGAAACTGTAGTGGTGCGTTTTTTGATTTTGGATGAAAAATTAAAAATTGATAATTTTGATACATATATTTTAGCATGGACTACTACACCTTGGACTTTGCCGGGTAATTTAGCTTTGGCGGTGAATAAAGATATTGATTATGTTCAAGTTGAATTTAATAATGCAATTTATATTTTAGCTCAGGAAAGATTGGAAGAAATTTTTGATAATAAAAAATATAAATTAATAAAAAAAATTAAAGGAAGCGATTTGCTCGGCTTAGAATATAAGACAATTTTTGATTTAAAAAATGTTGAAATTGATAAAAATCAGAATACTTTTAAAATATATCATGCTGATTTTGTAAGCACGGAAGAGGGAACGGGAATTGTGCATATCGCTCCCAATTTTGGAGAAGATGATTTTAATTTAGGAAAAGATGTCCAACTTCCGATGGTAGAACTTATGGATGAGAGCGGAGTTTATACTGAAGAAGCGGGGGAATGGAAAGGTCTTTATTTTAAAAAAGCGAACGGAAGGGTTTTAGATATTCTAGGTGATGAATTATTTTCACAAAAAAAACATAAGCATTCTTATCCTTTTTGCTATCGTTGTAATACTCGTTTAATCCATAAAACTCAAAAGGCTTGGTATATGCGTATTGATAGAATTAGAAAAGAAATGATTAAAAATAATGAGGAGATTAATTGGGTTCCGGAACATTTTAAAGAAGGAAGATTCCAGTATAATTTGGAAAATGCTCCAGATTGGTGTCTTTCTCGTTCTCGTTATTGGGGTTCACCAATTCCAGTTTGGAAATGTTCAAAATGTAATAAAATTAAAGTTCCTGCTTCTTTAGCTGAGCTAGAGGAGTTAAGTGGTAAAAAAATAGATGATTTGCATCGTCCACAAATTGATGAGGTAAAGTTTAAATGTGAATGTGGGGGAGAGATGGAAAGAGTTCCGGAGGTTTTAGATTGTTGGTTTGAATCTGGAGCGATGCCCTTCGCTCAATTTCATTATCCTTTGGAAAAAAAGGATGATTTTAAAGATCTTTTTCCTGCTGATTTTATTATTGAATATACGGGTCAGTTAAGAGGATGGTTTTATTATTTACATGTTTTAGCCAATGCTCTTTTTCATTCAGTAGCTTTTAAAAATGTTGTAGTTACCGGAGTTTTAGCAGGGACTGATGGACGGAAGATGAGTAAATCTTTTGGGAATTATCCTGATCCAAAATCTACCTTGGATAAATATGGAAGTGATGCCTTGCGAATGTATTTTATGTCTAGTCCAATTATGAACGGAGGGGATATGAACTTATCTGAAAGAGATATTCAGGATTCTTTAAGAAAAAATATTATTGTTCTTTGGAATGTGGTTAAATTTTATGATCTTTTTAAAAAAGAACATAATTTTGAAAATAATAATTTAAATCAGGAACCGAAGTCTGATAATGTTTTAGATAGATGGATTTTGTCCAGATTAAATGAATTAAGTAAAGATATTAGAGATAATTTAGAAGCGTATAATTTTCCTTTAGCGGTTCGTCCCATTACTATTTTTATTGATGATTTATCTACATGGTATTTGAGAAGGTCTCGAGATAGATTTAAAAGTGGGGATAAAAATGATATGAAAGATGCTTTAAATACGACTTCTTATTTACTTTCTTATTTCTCAAAAATAATTGCTCCAATTATGCCTTTTATTGCTGAACAGATTTGGCAGAAACTTAATGCTTATGATTTTAACAACTCAGATAAATCGGTTCATCTTGAAAAATGGCCAGAAGTTGGAGAAATAAATACTCAAATTATTGAAGATATGAAAATAGTTAGAAAAATTGTAGAATTGGGATTAGCGAAAAGAGATGAACATAAAATTAAAGTTAGACAGGCTCTAGCTAAGGCAGAAATACAAAATTGTAATCTTAAAGACGAATATTTAAGTCTTATAAAAGAAGAGCTAAATGTTAAAGAAGTTATTGCTTTGAATGGAAATAAACAGATTTCGGTTGATTTGGATTTAGAAATTACGGAAGAATTAAGATTGGATGGTTATAAACGAGAAATATTAAGAATTATAAATAATATGCGAAAGAAACAGAGTCTTAGTATTGATAACAGAATTAAAATATATTATGAAACCGAAGGAGAAAATATTAAAAAAGTATTAGGGCAAAAAGACTTAAAAGAAGAATTATTAAAAGATTCTCTGGCTGAAGATATTTTTCTAGGACTTGATAATAGGGATGCCAAAAGTTTTAAAGTTAACGAAGAAGAGGCAAAATTTTTTATTGAAAAAATATAAACTTAATTATTAATAGTAAATTAAGTATGAAATATGATGTTTCCGGAATTGGTAGTCCGCTTTTAGATTTAAGCTTAGAGGTGGATGACCATATTTTAAATAGTTTAAATTTAAAAAAGGGAAGCATGAAGTTGCTTAGTTTAGATGAAGCCCGTCAAATTTTAAGTTTAATTGAAAGTAAAGGTTTTGATATTAGAAAAAGTCCCGGAGGACAAACTGCTAATGTTTTAGCTGGAGTTTCCGTTTTAGGAGGAAAATCTGTTTTTTTAGGAAAAATTGGTGATGATGAGCATGGGAAAATATATTACGAAGCTAGTAAAAGAATAGGAACACATTGTCGTCTAAGTAAACATGAAGAATTGGATACGGGTTATGCTATAACTTTTATTACTCCTGATGGAGAAAGAACTTTTGCAACTTATTTAGGAGCATCTCCTCATTTTGGGATTAATGATTTAGATGAAAAAGCTATAAAATTAAGTAAAATTTTACATATTGAGGGTTTTAGTTTAGAGGATGAAAGATTTAGAAAAACTATTATTCATGCTGTAGAATTAGCTCATCATAATAATGTTAAAATTTCTCTTGATTTATCCGACGGAGAACTAATTAAAAGAAATTTTAATTACTTTCACTATTTTGTAGAAAAATATGTTGATGTTATTTTTGCTAATGAAAATGAGGCCGAGGCTTTTACCGGAGAAAGGGGGTTAAAGGCTTTGGAAAAAATGTATAAAAAAAGTGCTTTGGCAATTGTGAAGTTAGGTGAAAGGGGAAGTTTAATTAGAGATGCTCAAAATATCTATGAAATATTGGCCCATGAAACAGATTTTTTAAATTCTAATGGGGCTGGGGATATATATGCGGCGGGAATTTTATATGGATTATCTAAAGATATTCCTTTAGAAAAAGCTGGAAATTTAGCAAGTTATATAGCATCTTTAGTGGTAGCTAAAAATGAAGCACGCATTGAAGAAGACTTAAGTCATTTAATAAAATAAATTATGAATAAAAAAATAGAAGAATATAAAATAAAAGATATTGCTTTAGCTGAGTATGGTCGAAAGGAAATTGAGATGGCAGAGAAAGAAATGCCGGGGCTTATGGCCATTAGAGAAAAATATGGGAAAGAAAAACCTTTAAAAGGAGCACGAATTACCGGTTCTTTACATATGACTATTCAGACTGCGGTTTTAATAGAAACTCTTGTTGCTTTAGGAGCGGAAGTTCGTTGGGCATCTTGTAATATTTATTCAACACAGGATCATGCGGCGGCGGCTATCGCTAAAGAGGGGATTCCGGTTTTTGCTTGGAAAGGAGAAACTTTGGAGGAATATTGGTGGTGTACGGATAGAGCTCTTGATTTTGGTAATGGGCTAGGACCTAATTTAATTGTTGATGACGGAGGAGACGCTACTCTTATGATTCATAAGGGTGTGGAAATAGAAAACAAACCTGATATTTTAAATAAAGATTTTAGTAAAGAAGCGGAAGATATGCAGGAATTAATGAAAATATTAAAAAATATTTATGAAAATAATAAGGGAAGATGGTCGGGAGCAGTAAAAGAAATAAAAGGAGTTTCGGAAGAAACTACCACTGGAGTACATCGTCTTTATCAAATGTTTAAAGAAAATAAGTTATTATTTCCGGCAATTAATGTAAATGATTCGGTTACTAAAAGTAAGTTTGATAATTTATATGGATGTCGAGAAAGTTTAGCGGACGGGATTAAAAGAGGGACAGATGTTATGGTCGCTGGAAAGACGGTCGTTATTTGTGGTTATGGAGATGTGGGGAAGGGCTCAGCGCAAAGCATGAAAGGTTTTGGAGCAAGGGTAATAGTGACAGAAATAGATCCTATTTGTGCCTTGCAAGCTGTTATGGAAGGTTATGAGGTTAAAACAGTGGAAGATGCTTTAGAAGAAGGGGATATTTATGTGACTACTACCGGAAATACTGATGTTATCACCATTGAACATATGGAAAGAATGAAGGATCAAGCTATTGTTTGTAATATCGGACATTTTGATAACGAAATCCAAGTAGAAAAACTTGAAAAATATCCCGGAATAAAGGAGATTAATATAAAAAATCAGGTTGATAAGTATGTTTTTCCGGATGGTCATTCTATTATTCTTTTGTCTAAGGGAAGATTGGTAAATCTGGGAAATGCTACGGGACATCCTAGTTTTGTGATGAGTAATTCTTTCTCTAATCAAGTTTTGGCTCAAATTGAATTATGGACTAAAAAACTTCCTTTAGGTGTTCATATGCTTTCTAAAAAATTAGATGAAGAAGTGGCTCGTCTTCATTTAGACAAATTAGGAGTGAAACTAACTAAATTAAGTGATAAACAAGCTAAATATATAGATGTAGATATAGATGGACCCTATAAGCCGGATCATTATAGATATTAATTGAAATATTTTTAAATAAAAAATCAGAGATTAATTTTAGCTCTGATTTTTTTTATTATTTATATTAAATATCTAGATTTTGAACTTTTTGAGCATGAGTTTGAATAAATTTTTTACGAGGTGCGACTTCTCCTCCCATCAACATATCAAAAACTTGATCGGCTTCTGCGGCGTCTTTGACACTAATTTGAGACATAACTCTTGTTTCTGGGTTCATAGTTGTGTTCCAGAGTTGTTCTGGATTCATTTCACCCAAACCTTTATATCTTTGAATATGTATTTTCTTACTTTTTTTATTTTCTTCTGCTGGGGATGTTTCTTTTTCATTTTCTTCCATTTCATTTTCTTCTATATCTTCTGCTAATCCTCCTAATTCTTTTATAATTTTTTCTTTTTCTTCATCACTATAAGCATATTTTAAAGTATTTCCTTGTTTAATTTGATAAAGAGGAGGTTGAGCGACATAAAGATATCCTCCGGTTACCAAAGGGGTAAAATGTCTAAAGAATAAAGTTAATAATAAAGTTCTAATGTGAGCCCCATCAACATCAGCATCGGTCATGATTATAATTCTATGGTATCTTAATTTTTCTATATCAAATTGATCGTCTATGTTTGTTCCAAGAGCGATAACCATATTTTTTATTTCGTTATTAGCTAACATTTTATCTAATCGAGCTATTTCTACGTTTAATATTTTTCCTCGTAATGGCAAGATGGCTTGAAACTTTCTATTTCTTCCTTGTTTAGCACTTCCACCAGCAGAATCTCCCTCAACAATATATAACTCAGATTCTTCCGGTTTTCGAGAAGAACAGTCGGAAAGTTTTCCCGGTAAAGTCATTCCGTCTAAAGCACCCTTCCTTAAAATAGAGGCTCTGGCGGTGCGTGCGGCAATTCTGGCTTGACTTGATAAAATACATTTTCCAATTATAGCTTCGGCTTCTTTCGGATTTTCTTCTAAAAATGCGGAAAAAGCTTCGCTAAAGACTTGTTCAACATAAGCTTTCATTTCAGCATTTCCTAATTTTCCTTTAGTTTGACCTTCAAATTGCGGTTCGGTTAATTTTACGCTGATGATAGCTGTTAATCCTTCTCGAACATCTTCCCCAGTTAAATTATCATCTTTTTCTTTTAATAATTTTTGATTTCGAGCATAAGTATTTATAGTTCTGGTTAAAGCTGATCTAAATCCAGCAAGATGAGTTCCTCCTTCGGGATTGTGAATGTTATTAGCGAAAGGAAGAACAAATTCATTAAACTCATCATTATATTGTAGAGCTACTTCCACAACAGAATTTTCTATTTCTTTTTCTACATAAAAAATAGTTTCGTTCTTTAAAGTTTTATTTCTATTTAAAGTTTTGATATAAGATTTAATTCCGCCCTCAAAATAAAACTTATATTTTTTAGGTCTATGATCCTTCCTTTCATCTGAAATAATCATTGTAATTCCTTTATTTAAATAGACCTGTTGTCTTAAATGATCTAAAATCTCTCCCCATTTAAATTCAGTTTCACTAAAAATAGTAGCATCTGGTTTAAAAGTAATAATAGTTCCAGTTTTTTTAGTTTTTCCTACAGCTTTTACTTTTTTTAAAGCCTTACCTCTTTTATATTCTTGAACATATATTTTTCCATCACTGGAATGAACCTCTGCTTTTAAATAGTCACTTAAAGCGTTAACTACGGAAACTCCGACTCCGTGTAATCCTCCAGAAACTTTATAACCTCCATCTTCTGCACCAAATTTTCCTCCAGCATGCAGTTTAGTTAAAACAGTTTCTAAGGCAGAAACTCCGGTTACTTTATGAATTCCGACAGGAATCCCTCGTCCATTATCACTAATTCTAACCATCCCATCATCTAAAAGAGTTACGGTTATTTCATTAGCATGTCCAGCCATAGCCTCATCAATTCCATTATCAACTACTTCCCAAATAAGATGGTGTAATCCAGTAGAAGAAGTAGATCCAATATACATTCCTGGCCTTTTTCGGACAGGATCTAATCCCTCTAAAACGGTAATTGAATCTGCTCCGTAAGTATTTTTTTTAGCTTTTTTTTCTTTTGTTTTCTGAGCCATATATTCTTATTTTTTTAATTTAATATTAGCAAAAAATTGAAAAAAGCCCATATTTAAGAGGACTTAATTTATAGTATAATTTTAGCAAATTTTTTCTTTTTTGGCAATATTATAAATGTTTGGCAAATTATTGGTTTTTTGCTAGAATATAGATATGGTAAATTTATTAAAAGACAATAATAATCTTAAAGATGTAGACTTTAAAGAAAAGGATCAGAAAAGCAATATTCAGAATGTGAATATACGAAGATATAAGGATCCTTATGGTTTAACTTTAGGGAAAATGAGCTTTGGTTTATGGCTTATTAGTAATCGTCGTAATTTTTTAAGTATTTTTTTAGCTTTTTTAATTTTGGCGTCTTTTATCTTTTGGTCTTTATATTTATATACTTTTGGGTCTTATATTTTTAAAGGAATGAAAGAAGATCAAGCATCCTTAAAATTTTTATCTCGTGTTTTAATCCCAGAAGATCTTTTAAGTAATATATCAGCATCTGATTTAAATTTCTCAAAACTAAAAGTTTTTAATGTTTCAAATAATAAATATGATTTTTTAATTAAACTTAATAATCCTAATAAAAATTATTTTGCTCATTTTAACTATTGTTTTAATAATAAGGGAGAGGATTTTGCTTGTGGTTCATCATTTATCTTACCCAATGAATCTAAATATATCATGTCTTTAGGAGTTGAAATTCCTCAAAATAATAATATAAAAACATCTAAATTAGTTTTAAAAAAATTAAAATGGGAAAGAATAGATCATAAAAATTTTCCAGATTGGAATATATTTAAAAAGAACAGACTTAATGTTATAGGTAAAAAAATTGATTTTTTAAGAGGGGAGAGCAGTAATTTATCTGATAAAATTAATTTAAATAAGTTGATACTTGAATTAAAAAATAATTCTGCTTATAATTATTGGCAAGTTAATTTTAATATAGTTTTACTTGATAGAGGTGAAGAAGTTGCTGCAAATAAATATATTGTCAATAATTTTATGTCTGGAGAAAAAGTTAATGGAAGTATAGTTTGGCCGGGAAATATTTCTCGTTTTGATGAGGTGTTAATTATGCCCGAAATTGATATTACTAAAGATGATATTTATATTCCCATAGAAGGAGAGAGTGGCCAGCTTAAATAATTTTATGTTTTATAAACTTTTTATATATCTAAAGAAATTTGATTTTCTTTTATTTGTTCCTGTTTTTCTGCTATTGATTTTTTCTTTGGCTGAAATTTATTCTATTGCTTTAAGTAATGATAGCCTCGGGCTTATTAATTTTAAAAAACAAGCCTTTTTTATTTTTTTAGGAATGATAATTTTATTTTTACTTGTTTTTTTTGATTATTATAATTTCCGTAGTTTTGGTTCTTATTTATATATTTTTGGAGTTTTAATATTAGTTGTAGTTTTGTTTTTTGGAAAAACAGTAAGAAGTACGAGGGCTTGGTTTCAAATTGGATCTTTTAGTGTTCAGCCAGTAGAATTTATTAAAATTATATTAATTTTATTTTTAGCACGATATTTTTCAGGTGTTTCTATTAAACTTTCTCCTTTTAAACATTTACTTATATCTGGGGCTTTGAGTGGAATTCTAATCTCTCTGGTATTTTTACAACCAGATTTTGGTTCAGCAATGATTCTTTTTGCTCTTTGGTTTTTTATGGCAATTTTCGCCGGATTTAAAAAAAGATATTTGTTCTTAATAGTTTTAATTTTATTTACTGTTTTTATTAGCGGATGGTTATTTTTCTTTAAAGATTATCAAAAAGAAAGAATAAAAACTTTTTTAAATCCGAGTGAAAATTCTTTGGCGGAGGGATATAATGTAAATCAAGCAATTATTGCTGTTGGTTCTGGTGGAATAATGGGGCGAGGAATTGGTTTTGGTTCTCAATCTCAATTAAAATTTCTTCCGGAATCTCAAAATGATTTTATTTTCGCGGTTATATCAGAAGAATTAGGTTTTTTAGGTGTATTTTTAGTATTTGCTTTTTTTTCGCTAATATTTGCAAGATTAATTATCGCAATAAAATATATTAAAAATGATTTTGGGATTTATTTTATAATGGGTACAATCTCCTTGATTTTTATTCAAATGTTTATTAATATTGGTATGAATATAGGACTTTTACCCGTTATTGGTATTTCTCTACCTTTTTTAAGTTATGGAGGAAGTGCTATTATTTCAAACATGATTTTAATAGGAATATCGGAGAGTATTATTATTAGATCAAAAATTAAATATTAATTAATTTATAGTCTGTTTTGGAAATTAAATTATATCAGGCAAGCTATAAAAATAATAAGAAAATGGTAAAAAAAATAAGTTTAAACGCTGAATTGCGTTCAGAAAAAGAAAATAATAAAACTATTCGTAAAGATGGTTTTACTCCTGCTATTATTTATGGGAAAGGTCAGGAAAATATCAATATAAAATTAAAAAGTATTGCTTTAGAAAAAGCATATTTTGAAGCAGGAGAATCTAGTCTCGTAGATTTAAAATTAGGAGATAAAAATTTAAAGATTATCATTAAAGATGTCCAAAAAGATGTTTTAAAAGATAATATTATTCATGCAGATTTTTATTTAATTGATGTTAATACTCCTCTTGAGGTTGATGTACCACTTGTTTTTGTTAACGAATCTAAAGCTGTAAGAGAATTAAATGGGATTTTATCAAAAAATAAAGAAACTATTTTAGTAAAATGTCTTCCCAACGATTTATTACATGAGATAGAGATTGATATTTCCGTTTTGGAAAATATTCATGATGCTATTAAGGTTAGAGATATTAAGGTTCCTGAATCTGTACATATTTTAGATTCCTTAGATGATTTAGTGGTTAATGTTATTGAACCGAGAAAACAAGAAGAGACTAAAAAGGAAGAAGAAACTGAAGAACCAAAGTCAGAAGATAAAAAAGAAGAAGTAGAAAATAAAGAAGAAGATAAAAAATAACTTTATGGAGGAGGGAAAAAAAGAAGAACTTCTCAAAGAAGAAAAAAAACTAAGAGCTAAAATTCATTTTTGGATTGCTTTTAGTTTTTTTTGTTTCTTA
>Ga0256913_10002013_pt1 | contig 10359 bp, 10 predicted proteins | sample Axial_MatmetaG_FD_185970 | JGI IMG/M metagenome (GOLD analysis project Ga0256913, IMG submission 185970) | Deep-sea worm associated microbial mat communities from Axial Seamount, Juan de Fuca Ridge, Pacific Ocean - Axial_Mat | ecosystem: Environmental > Aquatic > Marine > Oceanic > Microbial...
CTCTTTTAGAAATATTTTGAGATTTTCAAATACACTGAGCATTATCTCTGTTGTCATTCTATCATTTACTAAAAATCCACCAAATGTTAGACCTTGATGAGAGTAGAGAATATTATCCTTTTTATTTGAGGGTAAAAGAGCTATGAGCTTATTGTTATCGTCAAAGATTAATAGTGAAAAATCCTCAAACCTATCACCATGATACTCCAGATAATCTCTTAAAAAGAAAAAATGACTGTTTTTACTGTTTCTTACAAACTCATTCCATATCTCTTTATGATTTTTATTATATTGTATAATTTTCACAATCTCATTCCCAACTTTAAAATTTCATTTGCTTTATATATTTTTTTTGTATCATAATGAATTAATCTACTGACAATTAGTAAGCCCTCTTCAGTTTTAATATAAACCTTCTCCTCTTCAATATTAACAACCCTACCTAGATGGGTATAGTAGTCTACTTGAATAAACTCATATCCATCAATTTCATACAACTCATTTTTAATTTTTAGTAAAGGCAGAGGATAGGGTCTCACAAGGGCTTTAAAAAAAGCTTCTATAAATTTTTTTCTCCAACCAAAATCAACAATACAATCTTCTAAATTTCTTTTGGGAACCCATGTTGCTTTATCTTTATAATTTTTTTGGGGAAGAATCTCTTTGTTAAGAAATTTTTTCACAACTTCTCCTAAATTCTCTTCTACATATTTGTCAAACTTATCCATAATCTCTTTTGAAGTCTCTCCAGCATATTGAACCTTATACTGAGCAAGGATACCTCCGTCATCAATATATCTATTCATAAGATGAATAGTAAAACCCAGCTCCTCTTCAAAATTCAACATCGCCCATACCAACCCATGTAGTCCTCTATATTTTGGCAAGAGAGAGGGATGTGTGTTTATAATAAGTTTATCCTTTAAAATTTTTTTAGAAACAATAGAGTGATACCCTGCACAGACAACCGTGGAGACACTACTCTCTTCAATAGAAGGTATTAATTTATCAGTTTTACGAAATAGTGCAATGATTTCCCCATCATCTGTTACAACTTTTATTGATGTAAATTTATTTTGGAGAGACTTAAAAGCAACTATTCCACCATGCCCACTTCCTGCAAACACTATCTCATCTATCACTTTTACACTCCTTTAAAAATTCATTATAATCTCTAATATAATCATTTTCATTATAGTATTCACTTGCCAACACAAGCAATATGCAGTCTACACTAAAATCATACATCTCATGCCAAACCATATTCTCTATCAATAAACCTTTTTGTGAACTATCTAAAACCACCTCATCAATCTTCTCTTTTCCATCATCTAATAAAAACTTACAACTGCCACTTAGACAAACAGCCATTTGCTTTAGATTTTTATGTGCATGAAAACCTCTTCTAACCCCCTCTTTTGTATTAAAAATATAATAGACCCTTTGAATCTCAAATGGAATATTTTTTAATTGCTCAATGGCAATTAAATTACCTCTATTATCACCTTTTATATCAAAGTTTACAAATTCAACCTTCATGCTTTCTCCCATATTTATTTAAATACCAATCAACAGTTTTAACTATTCCACTTTCAAAGTTTTCATCGGCTTCCCATCCCAGTTCATTTTCTATTTTAGTTGCATCTATCGCATATCTTCTATCATGACCTGCTCTATCTTCTACAAAGGTAATTAGCTTTTTATATGATTTCTCTTGTGGAAATTTAACATCTAATATTTCACAAATTTTATCTACTATTTGTAAATTTGTTCTCTCATTTCTTCCACCTATGTTATAAGTTTGACCCAGAGTACCTGTATGATAAACCAAATCTATTCCCTTACAATGGTCCAAGACATAGAGCCAATCTCTTATATTTAGCCCATCCCCATATATTGGAATAGAGTTACCCTGTAGAGCGTTTCTAATAATTGTAGGTATTAGTTTCTCACCATGTTGTTTTGAACCATAATTATTTGAACAGTTAGTAATAACGGTATTCAATCCATACGTTTCATGATAACTTCGTACAATCATATCACTACCTGCTTTACTTGCACTATATGGAGAGTTTGGAGCATAAGGGGTAGTTTCACTAAAAAGTCCATTTTTATCCAATGTCCCATACACCTCATCCGTTGAGATATGATGAAATCTTGAATGTTGATACCTATTTCTATAGGTAAATGGTCTCTTCATCCAATATTTATAGGCAACATCAAGAAGAGTAAACGTTCCATTAATATTTGTCTCAATAAAGACAGAAGGGTTTTTAATAGAGTTATCCACATGAGACTCTGCTGCAAAATGGATAACCCCCTCTATATCATATTCGTTAAAAATATACTCAATAAATTCTCTATTACAGATATCTCCTTTTATAAACTTATATCTATCACTGTTTTCAACCTCTTTTAGATTAGATAAATCACCTGCATACGTAAGTAAATCTAAATTTATAACGGTATAATCTCTATATTTATCCAAAAAATATGGTATAAAATTGCTCCCAATAAAACCTGCTCCACCTGTTACTAATATATTTTTCATCTCACTATATCTCTTAAATATCTACCATAATCGTTTTTATCTAATTCTAAAGCAATTTTCAATACCTCTTCTTTACTAATCCATCCATTATTGTACGCTATCTCTTCAAGACAAGCCACCTTATAGCCCTGTCTATGCTCTATGGTTTGTACAAATACACTTGCAGACAGAAGACTATCATGAGTTCCTGTATCCAACCATGCAAATCCTCTACCCAATGTTTCTACTTTAATTTTATTCATTTTTAAATACTCTGTATTAATAGAAGTTATTTCCAGTTCACCCCTAGATGAAGGGATGATTTTTTTGGCAATTTCTATAACATCATTGCTATAAAAATATAAACCCGTTACTGCAAAATTTGATTTAGGATATTTAGGCTTCTCTTCTATACTGATTACCTTTTGATTCTCATCGAACTCTACAATTCCAAACCTTTTTGGATCTTTTACTTGATAACCAAAAACAATCGCACCATCTTCTAATTTAGAAGAGTTTCTAACTAATTCTATAAGTCCTGAACCATAAAAAATATTATCACCTAAAACAAGACAAACACTATCTGTACCTATAAACTCTTCCCCTAAAATAAAAGCCTGTGCCAATCCATCAGGAGAAGGTTGCACTTTATATTTAATCATAAGACCCCACTGTGTTCCATCCCCCAAAAGCTCTTTATAATTATCTATATCTTGGGGGGTAGAGATAACAAGTATCTCTTTTATCCCTGCCAACATTAAAACAGATAGTGGATAATATATCATAGGCTTATCATATATAGGCAACAACTGTTTACTTACTCCTTTGGTAATGGGATAAAGTCTTGTACCTGAGCCACCTGCTAATATTATACCTTTCATGCAAACTCCTTTTTTAAAAATTTTAGATATTTATCTATTAATACGTTTAATACTCTCATGAACTTCTAACACCTTTCAGAAAAAGTGCATTTAAAAATTTAAAAAAATAGCTAATATCAGTTCTAAATCCTCTATTTTCATATTTTTTTATATATCTCTTTTCAGATTCTATTATTCCCTCAAAATTTTTTGGTCTATCTATATAATATGGAGGAATCAATCCTGGTTTATATCTACTTCTTGTTTTAACAAAATCGTTAGGATATGTACTCAGCATTACATCACTTAGTGGTCTAAAACCAATTAATTTTAAATCTCCATTTAGCAGATTAAAAAGCATAGGCAACTCATCTAACCAATATTTCCTTAAAAATCTACCTATTTTTGTAATTCTAAAATCATTTTTGATTGTCCCATCCCCATTCAATCCATTAGTATCTACAACAAAATCTTGTAGATATTCAGAATAGGGTTCCATTGTTCTAAATTTATAAACGTAAATTCTTTTACCATATTTACCTGTTCTTGGTAATTTTATTAACCATGAGTATTTTTTATCACAGATAGTCTTAATTGTTTTCTGCTTGGTAATATCTACTATTAATTTTTGACCTCTATCTATAAGAGTTATAATCCTAAATCCGTAATATACAAAATATCCATAATATAAATTTTTATCCATCTGAATTTTAAGTTCAACTCTATCTCCAATATTTAATCCACTATTTATCTCTTTTAATAGTTGTCCTATATTTGATGCATTACAATATACTATTGACATGTCACATCTCTTTTAATATAAAGGGGAAAGGAGTAGTAATTACCTCTTCACCCATACTATAATCTGAGTTATCTCTTTCAGTTTTATATAATTGATACTGATATTGTAGATTAGCAAAATTTATTTTCATTTTTTATTACCTTTAAATTATTTTCTATTATTTTTTATTATTTTTTTCATTGTTTTATAAAAAATGCAAACTTATCTTCTATCTCTACGCCTTGATAGATAGATTATTTTGCACTTTTATAAAAGGGTTGATACTCACCTTTTAAACCAATTGGCTCTAAATTTCTAATAGTTGATACTATACCTATAGAACCATATGCCTCATCCAATCCAAAACCATTACCGTTTAAAATCTCTTCGTAACTTCTAGTATGCAAATCGGTAAATCCTCCACTAAACTCTATCTCTTCACCATCAATACAAGGATTTAAAACCAATGGCTTTTCACATATTGCATCAGCACCACTTTTTAATGCAAAACGGATATGAGCATCATGTAGATAATTTGGAGAACAGATAGATATAAAATGAATTTTATTGTTTGTATCTCGTCTACACTTATCTATAAATCTATCAAATCTCTCAAACTCTGTAAAAAAACTAGCTTCTGGAAAATATCTATCTATAACGCCTATACCATCATATTGATCCAGTGTAACAACCAGTTTATTACCTGTCTCTTTTATTGCTCTCATATGTCTTGGTGCGATATAACCTGATGCTCCTATTAAAGCAAAATTTTTACTGTTCATTTTTATAATCTCCTATTTCTATTTTTTTAAATAAAAAATATCTTGTAAATTCAAAATAAAGGTATCCACATCTAAATGTTTACCTCTATTGACCAAATCAACAAAAATATTATCCTTTTTTATATATATCCATATATAATTTTTACTTCCCTCATTTCCTTTATTAAAAATTGTTTGATAGTTACTTTTTTGATTTACTGTATAAATCCAAGTAGATATTGTAAAGTTTGGGTTAAATGATAAATTAGAGGGGTATATACTATATCTCTTCCCTTTATTAAAAATAGTTGTTGTCAAATTAAGTTCTATTTTGTCTACTAAGCCACCATGAATATCCTTTTTTATGCTATTTCCATAGAGAATTTTAATCTCTTTAAAATTTAAAACTCGATTCCAAATAGTCAAATTTATTTTTCCATTAAACCAGTGTGCTATACCTCTATAGCCACCAATAAATAGAGACTCGTCATTAGGATTTATATCACCAAATCCGATACATCTTCTCTCTATTCTCTTTTGTCCATCAATATAGAGAGTAATAGTTTCCATGTTATTGTCATAGCTAACTACAATATGATGCCAATGCTCTTTTATAGTATGAGGTTTTATAAACAGAGGTTTTTTATAAAAATCACTACTAGATAATATATTAAAGTAGTTATTCTTATTATTATAGAGCAGATTGTTTTTTAGAATAAATGTATGATTTTGTTCAAATTTTTTACTATTATTTATACCATATCTTCCATTATTAATAATAATATTATCTCTAACCATGGTCTGATAACTATCATTGTTATCTCTTTGACTCTCATAAATAATAGCATCATGAACATTGCCCTCAATAATATTATTTTCTATCAAGGTATTATTAAAGTCACTAATTCTTATGGCACCATCTAAATCTAGACTTCCATCAAGATAAGGAATAGTAGCTGTTTTAGTACGATAAATTATATTGTCATGAATATGTACATTTTCTCTTCTATTTTGAAAAGTTCTCACCCCTCCATCTAAAACAATTCCACTATTTTTACCATAAATAAGATTATTAAATATAGTAGCCTTTTCTATACCAGAATTAGGATTCGAATTTTCAAGTAAAATTCCCGCATAACCACTAGACTCTTTACCCAAAGAGTTACCAATAATATTATCATGTATAGAAAATTTATCACCACTTTTAACTCTAATACCACAATTAGTTCTTGTCCTAGAGATATTGTTATCATATATTTCAAAATCAGTAGTATTTACTAAACAGATACCCTCGTGTCCTGAATCTAAAATTTTATTATTATAGATTTTTGAATTTATAGATTTTTTTATAGGAAAAGAGGTTAATCTTATAGCGTCCCATCTACTTCTAGTTAATGTTAAATCATGAATCGAAATATTATAGGGGTTATAAAATAATATCAATGGGAAATATGTGGTACCGCTCAATCTCTTTTGTAAACCAGCATCGATTTTAAATCCACCAATTTCGATATTAGATACACGCTCATTTTTATTACCATAAGCTGTCCAACTGTTAACTTTGGTTTGACCAATCATTGGTTTATACTTAGACCAGTTTAAATTATCTTTTAGTTTTAAAACAGCCGTAGAATCCCCTTGTAATGTGGTATTACTTGGCATTAAAATGGGTTCATCAATGATACAACTGCCTAACCCTTTTAAATATACTGTTGAGTATCTATTATCTTTAGCTATATATTCTAATGCTTTATTAATTTTCTCTTGGTCACGCTCTCCAGTACAGTCATATTTTCCACTACCACCTATTGTGATATAGATAATCTTTACAGGACTACTATATATAACTGTGATACTAAAAATTATAATAAACCATATCCATACTATTGTAATTGTAATTCTCTTCATAAAATCATACTCCATTTATAATCAATCCAACGTTATTTAAATTGTATTTAATCATTATCTCTTCTAGTTTTGAGATATACGATTTATGGGAATAACTTTTTCTCAAAATAAAAAGATTAATATCACTATAGTGCATTAAGGAAAATGTATCTGTATATAAACCAATAGGCGAAGTATTTATAAAAATATAGTCATACTCTATTCTTAATTTATTAAACAGTATTGGTAACCTACTAGATAACAATAATTCTGATGGATTTACAGGAATTGTTCCAACAGAGATAATATCTAGATTCGGTTCTTTAGTTGGAAAAACAATATCATTAATATCAACCTTTCCACTTAAATAACTGCTTATCCCTATGTCATAGTCAATATCAAAATATTTATGTAAAACAGGATTTCGTAAGTCTAAATCTATCACTATAGATTTATATCCTGCCAATTGGAAAATTGCACTTAAATTAATAAGTACTAGATTTTTACCCTCTTTTTCTACAGTTGAAGTTATCAAGACAACACTAGACTTATTAGCACTAATAGACTGTGAAGAAAATTGTAAGTCTGTTCTTAACTTTCTATAACTCTCTGCAAAAATAGATTGTGGTTGCTCAAAAACTTCTATTTTTTGATTTTTAAGAAAAGGAACTTCCATGCAAAACAACCATTTTGAACTATGCTTAATATCTTTAATATCTCTAATTTTATTACTTAGGCTATTAAAAATAGTTGCTAATATAATACCTACAATAAAACCTAAAAAACAAAATGACAACATTGTCATAGGTCGTTTCGCATTAATGGCAGACTTAGGAATATAAGCTTTTTCTATAACTTTATAATCAGAAATTGCTACTACATTGGTCATTTTCTTTTCTGATTTTTGTTTTAATAAATACATATACATTTTAGAGTTGACATCATATTTACTTTTAAGGTTAATTAACATTATCTCTTTTTTAGGAAAAGTAAGCAGATTTTTCTCATAATCCATTTTTTGAGCTTTTAAATTTGATATTTCATATTCTGTTGAGAGCTTTAAATTTTTAATATTTTGCAATATATTATTTTTGATAGATTCTATTTGTTGTTGAACTTTTATTAATTGTGGATATTCATTCGTGTACTCTACTTGCAATTCTCTCTCTTCCAATTTTAATTTATACAAAGAATCAAGCTGAATTAATATTCCCTTATCTCCTAGGCTTGTGAAAATTGTTCCTATTGAGTCAAAATCATCACTATTATGAATAATCTGTAACGCATTGTTAATCAATAAGTTTTTTAAATTTTTTTCTGAAATTTTCACCTTTATATTACTTAACTTGTCAATCATCGTACTTGATTGAGCAGATATATTGATAATATTATTTGTTACTTTATAATTTGATAACTTTTGCTCTGAATTCTTTAATTTAGCTTGAACATTTTTCAACTGTTCTTCTATAAATTTTAAAATTTTATTACTTCTTTTATCTTTTGTGCTTTGTTCTTCACCCAAAAATATATTAACTAAATTATTGATATAATCTGTTGCTCGTTCTGGAATAGAATCAGCATACGAGATTTCAATCAAAGAGGTCTCTTTATTTAATTGTTTTACAACCAATACATTCTTGACAATAGACTCATATATATTACGACTATTTCCATTAATCTTAAAATAAATTGGTTCATCAATATTCTTAATTTTATGAATAGAAAGTTCAAAATAATCTGTTTTAATAAGCTTTCCATAGGCATACATTTTTTTATTATCTAAGGTTAATAACTTCTTTTTAAATACATCACTTATCAATTTGTCTTTTTTTGAGACTTCTATCTCTATTGAATACTCATTATCATGAGGATAAAACTTTATCTCCATACCCAAAATTTCATTTTTAAGAATTTTAATTTTATCAATACCTATAGGTATCTCATTACCGTATAATTCATACTTTTTATAATTTTTATGAAGGAAGAACTGTGTTTTAAAATTCATCTTTTCAATAACTTTTTTATTCATTGCATAGGTTTTTAATATCTCTATCTCTTTTGCAATCTCTTTATCTGTCGCGTAAAAAGCATTTTTGAGTAAATCATCTGTTACTATAGTATTTTTTTTACCACTCTCTTTAACTTCAATAATTGAATAGCTGCGATATATTGATTGTTCTGAATATAAATATATCGTAGCTACCAATAAAAATAAAAATGAGCTAAACGCTATAAAAAATTTATATCTACGAATTATTTCCCATAAATCTTTTAATTCAAAATCATTCTCTTCCAAATTTTCGAAAGTCTTCATAACTAATTCCAACCTGATAAAACTTTAAGAGTAACAAATGGAGACAACATATTACTTACAAGGTCAACAATAGGATGAGATTCAGAAACTTTAGTATTAAATAATTTCATTCTATTAGGTAAAACATAAATAATATCATTTGGCTTAATCATTAAATTTGCACTCTTCAGTGAATTAATATCTGTTAAATTTACAAATTTAGAATTGATATATTTTCCCTTATTTTGTAAAATCATAATTTTTGTCTTATCAGCTGTATCTTTAAAATCACCAGCTTTAGATAAAATTTGTAAAAGAGTTGATGTCTCGTTCAAAAGTTCTATCTCCCCTGGAGCATTAACCTCTCCAATAACATATGCTCTTTTATTAAGTACCTCAAAATAAATATCAGGACGTTTTAGATATCTCTTGAAAGAATCCTCTATTCTTTTATTAGCCTCTGTTTGTGTCAATCCTGCAAGATGTATTTTTTCAACCAAAGGGAGTCGGATATTCCCTTGAATATCAACCAATAACCCTCTATCAGTTGACCTGTTTTCAAAACTACTTGAACTTAACTCAGGATGTTTATATACAAAAATAGAAACTCTATCATGAGGAATTATTTTATAGTCAAATTGGATATTATCAAATTTTGTACTCTCTAATCTCTGAGGTTTTGTAGATATAAGTGATAATGATTGAATATCTTTCTTTTCTATTTTTTTTTCTATTTTTTTTTCAGTTCTTTTTTCAGTTCTTTTAGAAGTATCCGCTTCAGAGTTTTTCCACTCCTCTGCTTTAGAAAAGAGTACAAGCTCTTCACTACTACTAATAAATTTATGACTACATCCAGACATAAAAAACAATAATAAAAGATATAAAGTATATTTAATCACAATATTTTCCTATTTTCAATAACTTAAATTCATGAAGAAAGTATAGCATTAAATATGATTAAATATGATTAAGTATTTAATAGTATTTAAAAATATTTAAAAATATGATTAAATATTATTGTTATTTTATTATTTAATATAAACTTAAATAGTTATCACTTTTCAAACTCTAAAAACTTAACCTTTTCGAAGAATCAGTCAAAAATAATATAATTATTGAAACGAGAGTCAATTAATCCCACTTTAATATTAGATTAATATAATTTTTTTTAATATATTAAAATAATGTTTTTGCTCATATAGTTTTAGTGATTATTCATATTATTTTATATTATTTTATATTAAATT
>Ga0256913_10002014_pt1 | contig 10349 bp, 6 predicted proteins | sample Axial_MatmetaG_FD_185970 | JGI IMG/M metagenome (GOLD analysis project Ga0256913, IMG submission 185970) | Deep-sea worm associated microbial mat communities from Axial Seamount, Juan de Fuca Ridge, Pacific Ocean - Axial_Mat | ecosystem: Environmental > Aquatic > Marine > Oceanic > Microbial...
AGTACTAACAGATATAAATGCGATATTTAATTCTAATAAACATATTTCTTTTTTTAGTTTCTTTTTCATTGATTGCCAATGCAAATTATGATGAGAAGAATTATTCTATACAAGATAGTAGTAAAGTTGATTTGCTAGTTAAACAAGCTAATAAGTATAGGTTTTCTAATCCAGATTCTGCATTACTGCTAATTGATGATGCAATTAAGTTATCAAGAAGCACAGGTCTTAATAAGAGGTTTGTTAGCTCATATAGAACCAAGGGTGTATTATATATTTTAAGTGGAAAGTTAGATAAAGCTATTCAAGTTTATGATACAGCTATTGTGTTTGCTAAAAAGTACGAGTTTAATGATATTTTGATAAAGATATATATTAACCTTGGGATTGTATATACCCAAAAAGGTGAATATGATGAAGCTTATTTATATTATTCAAAAGTACTGAACGATTTTGAAATTAGTTTAACCCAAAAGTCAGTTCTATATAATAATATGGGGTTAATGTATTCTGCTAAAGGAGATTACCTAGAGTCAATGGAGTGTCATCAGAAAGCATTAGCTAATCGAGAGTTAATACATGATTCACTTGGAGCAGCTTCGTCAATTATGAATATAGCAAATATTCATTTTTATCAAAAGAATTATTCTAAAGCAATATCATATTATAAAAAGGCAGCTGGTGTTTTCGATAAGAAGCATTATTCTTATGGTAGTGGACAGTGTTATCATAATCTTGGGACAATTTATGAGAAAATAGACAGCTTGGAGAAAGCTCAGTTTTTTCTTAGAAAGGCTCTGAATCTTGAAACCGGTAAAACTAATAGAGGAAGAGCTAAAACCTTAAATATGCTAGGTCTAGTTAGTATGAAGGAAAAGAATTTCTTGGAAGCTGAAGCGTTTTTTATAGAATCTTTAAATATTAGAAGGACAGTAAAATCAAAATCTCAAATAATTCCTACTTTGAATAATTTAGCTGATTTATACAATCAGATGGGAAAGCCAAATAAAGCAAATAAATATAATATTGAAGCAATAAAATTAAGTAAGGAGACCGGTTCTAGAGAGTATGAAAAAGATGCATATTTTACTTATTCACAATCATTGGAAATGAATTATGATTATAAGAATGCACTGTTTTATTACAAAGAGTATTCTGAATTGAAAGACTCCCTTTCTGATACTGAAAAGTTTAATCAAATACAAGAATTAGAAATAAAGTATAATAGCGCATTACAAGAGCGTAAACTTGAGCAACAGAAAGCTGAATTAATACAAAAGGATTTAGAGGCAATTAAAAAGGATGCAATTATAAAAAAAGAACAAGTTAAGAATTATGCTATTGGTAGTATTGCCATTCTTATACTTGCTATTTTGTTATTAGAGTTAAGAAGTGTGCGTATTAAAAGAAAGTCTGCTTTACTATTAGTCGAGAAAAATGAGGAACTTAGCAATCAAAAGATTGCAGAACTAATTAAGAAGCATCAATTGGAATCAGTAAAGGACTCATTAACAGCACAAGAAAAGGAAAGAAATAGAATTGCACAAGAACTTCATGATGGTATAGGTGGGTCTTTAGCCGCAATTAAATTGTATGTTGATTCTTTAAGAAATAATTACCAAATGGAGGAACTAAATTTAGTGCATGACAATATTAATAAAACATATGAAGAGGTTAGAACCTTATCGCATAATTTGACTCCACCTGAATTTGAATTTGATTCTATTACTGATATTGTAAAAGCATATATAAATCAGATTTCTGCCCATTCTAAAATGGAGATTATATTGTCAGCAATTCCTCAAACAGGGTGGAATGATTTAGATGAGAGTGTGCAGGTTAATATATATAGAGTTGCTCAAGAGTTGATAAATAATATTCTTAAACATGCTAAAGCTTCACGTATTGAGTTTAATCTTGAATTGGTAGGGGGAGTTATTCATATATTAGTTAGAGATAATGGAGTTGGATTTGACACAAGTAAGAAAATGAATGGTATTGGGCTTAAGAATATTCAGAGTAGGGTTGAAGAGTTTAATGGAGAGTTTAATATTGAGTCAGTGTTAGGTAGGGGAACTACTGTTACAATTAAGATTCCTGATCCAATTAAAGTGTAGTATTTAGAAAGAAGAATTATGAATGATGAATTCTATTATTTAGGAAAAATTACAAAACTATTTAGTTTTAAAGGTGAATTAGTCTTTTTTTTTGATGTTGATGATGTGTCAGAATACTATGATATACAGAATGTTTTTATAGAAATACAAAATGATATTATTCCATTCTTTATAGAAAAAATTAACTTTAAAAATAATAATGCCACGGTTAAACTTCAAGATATAGATTCGGAATCTGATGCAAAGCGAATGGTTAATTCTAAACTATATATGCCAATTTCAAGCTTGCCTAAATTGGAAGGAAATAAGTTTTATTATCATGAGGTTATAGGTTTTGAAGTATTTGATGTAAATGAAGGTCGAGTTGGTGTTATAGAGTCTATTAATGATCAGGCTGCTCAAGCTTTATTTGAAATAAAAGAAGGCTATACTGAAATTTTATTGCCGATAGTAGATGATTTTATTAATGAGATTGATAGAAAGAATAAAAAAGTAATAGTTACTTTTCCTGAAGGTCTACTAGATATATATAAAGAGAAAGAAGAAGACTAATGTCATTTAGGTTTAAGGAGTTTAGTATTATTGATGGTAATACTCCTATGAAAGTGGGAGTAGATGCAGTTTTATTAGGTTCCTGGATTGATGTTTCTGATAATATTAATATTTTAGACGTAGGAAGTGGGAGTGGAATAATTGCATTAATGCTAGCTCAGAGATTCCCCAAATCATTAATTACGGCATTGGAAATAAATAAAACATCGTATAAAGATCTTAACGAAAATATTATTAATTCTCCTTGGCAAAATAGAATTAAAGCATTAAATATTGATTTCAATAATTGGTCTTGTGATAATAAATATGACTTAATTATTTCAAATCCACCTTTTTTTGAAGTTGCAAATAATATGAACAATGGCCGAAGAATAGCTCGTCAATCGACATTATTAAGTCCGAGTCAGCTATGCAATATCTCTAAAGGATTGTTAAATCCAAATTCTTCTTTAGTAGTTATTTATCCGTTTATACAAAGAGGAGAGTTTATGAAAGCAGCATTTCAAAATGGTTTCTATATTTTTAAAGAGCTGAGAATAAAAGATAATGCTGCATCAGAGTTTAAACGCAGTATACTATTCTTTAAAAATATAAATGTGCAATCTTTTGAACAAAAGGAGTTAATTCTAAAGAATGAAGAGGGAGGTTTTTCAAAAGATTTTACGGAGCTTACAAAGCATTTCTATTTATCTTAATAGCACCATTTTATTACTCATTTCTTTGTATGTCCCATCTGTATTTTCAATCCTTACTTTGTAAATATAGATGCCTTTAGATAATGATTTTCCAGAATTACTATTACCATCCCAAACTAATTGATTAGGGCCAACTCTGTATCCACTTGCATTTACAGTGGCATTAAGCTCTCTAACAAATCTTCCATTAATATCAAATATTTGAACCTGAACATCTAGGAAGTCACAAGCTTGATTATGTTCAAAAATTATAGATGTAGAATTATAGAAGGGATTTGGAGCATTCATTAATTTGTCGAGTATCATCTCCTGATTTGTACCAACAACAAATTCAATATAAGCTTCGGCAGAATTATTGTAAACGTCCCATACTTTCATGCTTAATGTGTGAGTACCATCCTCTAGTTTGCTAAAAGGAAAACTAACAGCACCACGTTTATAATCCCCCAGATTAGCTTGGTAGAAGTCATTTAGAATAATTGGCTGAGTACTGTTCTCATCAAGAATTGCAGTAATATCATGACCAATTCCATTTCCAATAGTATTCATTCCATGTTCGTCGAAAAGATATGCGAGTAATTTGGGATTCTCATCAGTTATGCCGCCACTAACAAACTGACTATCATTTATGAATAACCTAATCTCTGGTCCGGAAATATCTATATCAGCATTAGAATATGAGCCTCCTATATCAAATAGATTATTGTATCCATTTGCATCAATAGTATCATTTGTAGAATAATAAGAGATCTTGCCTGATCCATAATTATATGATATGTCCTTTGGTACTACAAAGGTAAAGTTGAATTTTCCATCTTTAACTGTTGTTTTGCCTTTATATATGATGTTCTTTTGTAGTTTGAATTTAAAATCAGGAATATCTCCATCATTATTAAGAGTAGAAAAGATTTGTGATTTATCGTATATAGTTGGGTATATAGTACCATTATAAGAAGTGTTTGTTTGACCATTATGTTGAACTTCTCCTTCTATCTTTATTGTTTGTAATGCTTTTAAAGTGTCAACATTGGTATTAGTATTTACATCTATAATAGAATTTGTAGTTATTTCCTCTACAGGATTTGCCAAACAGAGAGCAGGGTCTCCAAGTAGAACAAAATTTCTGTTTTGACTTACCGAGCCAGCACCTACTTTTGATATCTTAATTAAATCGCCAAGAGATGGGTATTTCCCATTTTCTTTTTCAAGAATATTTCTATAGAGAGCTTTGCTAAGGTTAAAGTTGCTTGAAGAAAAGGCAACCCTAGAAGTTGTAAGTAGTCCGATACCACCACCATTAGGGTTAAGTATTACAAGTTCACCAGCAGATACTCTACCTGGGTCATCATATCTACTAAATTCGCAAGTTGCAGTTACAAAGAGTGGCATATTATTGTAATTTGTCCATGCATTAATGTCTGTTACTTCAAGAACAGACTCATGTGCCCAGCCTTCTTCTCCACCGTGCCCAGTATAATTTATTACTAAAGCACCTTTTTCAACTCTTTGGTTTATTGCCTGATTTACTTCAGGATATCTTTGACCTCCTGGAGTAATTACTTGGGAATAAGCGTCAAATAAAATCTTATCAATATTATAATCAGGATAGTTATCGCCTATATAATCTGCTAAATAATTAGCTTGTCTCATATGTATATCCCCATCTTTTGCATCTCCATCATCTCCAATAAAACAAAATATATTTCGCCAATCAGCCATCGCTGCAACACCTGAACTACCATTTGCACAGCTTGTGCCACTTGTATTTGAAGATGCTTTGGGCTTAATATACCTTTTAATTTTATTAATCATAGTGTTAGCTTCAGCAGTAGTTGTTATAGGAAATCTACCAATACCGATATCAAGATCTCCAGATGCTCCAGAGCCTTCATTATTGTCAAGAAGACCATAATAATCATCAGTACAATAAGAGCCTGTTGGAGTTAATGAATTAGAAGACTCAAAAGTTGGTACAAGATTAGTATTATTAGGGATACGGTTTTTATAATCGTATGATGCATCTCCAAATAATAATAAATAGCGAGGTTTCTTGTCATTATCACCACCAGCTTTATCATAAAGCATCTTCATAAAATCTCTAATTGCAGTTATATCAGTTGCCCCACTCGAAAACTCATTATAAATCTCATTAGCTGCTGTTGTAAAAACCCGAAGATTACTATTCTCTCTATGAAATTCTGCTAATTCTTCAGCCTGAGATTTAAACTTTGAGTTATAAAGAATGACATAATCTATATTTTCAAGTTTGTGTAAATTTTGATTATTGACTTTGCCAACTAGCAATGGAGAATAATATGAGCCATAATGTGCTACAAATGTTTTTAGACTATCAGAGCTGCAAACAAATTTAAGGGTATTACTATTTATATTACTTTGGATTATTATTGGATTAAGATGATTGCTAATTTCCCATATTTCAATATTATTATTTGCATTCTCAAGGGTATATTCAGTTGTATTTCCACTACCTACTGATTCAGTATTCCTAAAAATCATTTGTCCACCAGTCATCGTTAGATGCCTATGTGCACTAACTTCAATATAGTTAAGCCACGCTTGTGAACTAGAGTTAGGTTTGCTATAAGCATATTGTACATTAATATTTGGGTTATTAGTTCTAAGGCTAACTGTATCATCAATTACACTTGCATAAGGTGCTAGGTAATGGCTATTAACTGGATTAAAGACAAAAGCTCGTTCCTTAGAATTTACCCTACAAAGCATTGTACTTGCTAATGTAGAACGAGCAATCATATTTGTTCTTACTACAATTGGAAACTGATTGTCGATATTTGGAAATGAAAAATTAAACGAATAAATGTTTATTACATCAAACTGCTCTCCATACCATTGTTTTCCCGTCTTAATTAAGTTTAAAGAATCATTCTCATGATATTCATAATCAGTAAATGTATTTACAAAAGTATTTGGCGTAGAGTATGTATTAGTATCAATATGTATTCTTTTACCTACTCCATCAGTTAAAGTGATAAAATAGTATGAATAATCATCATAAATATTTTTACGGTGTACAAATCTGTTAAGTGTAGATTGGTAATGCCAGCTTTGAGGACCTTTGCCATAAAAAAGAATATAATCGTTTGCATCAAACAAACCATTACTATTTAAATCATATATTTTAATAGGATTTTCTTCTAAATCATCTGGTCTAGTAATGTTATTTGCCTCAGGTAACATTCCTCCACCATTTCCATAAACACGAATTTTATTAATATCAAGGTTAGAAAGTGAGAACCCCATAGTTTGAAAATCAGCACCACTGAGTTTGTATATGCCATCTCTATATATCTTTACTTTATACCAATTCCCCGAAGCTAAAACTGAATTTGCAGCATAGAGTTTTTCATTTGTACTTATTAAACTATTGTCAATAATATTATTACTACTAGTCGTGTATATGTTAGAATTAGTATTATTTAAAGTATTAGCATATATGCTAGGCATTGTAAATATAGAGAAGAATATAATAGTAAGTAGTTGAATATATGTCATAATCTAGTATTGATATATTGTGCAATTTGATAAATGAGTAATTTAGTTATTAATAGGGATTTTATTTATTAATAAGGTCAAACAAATTATCTTTAGCAAATTAACTCATTTTTTGTTTTATTATTGTTTTCGTTAATTAAAATTTATTAGAATAAATGCAACGTAATTTCATATTTCTTGTCATATCTTATTAGAAATGCACAGAATGTGTTATTTATCGTTTAGGTAATTTGCTAAAAATCTAATTCTTATGGAAACTTCTATCAATTAGTTTTGTTTTTATGTAACAAAAGTTGATTGTTTAGAGTATAGTAGTTTGCTAAACTATGTTAGTGTAAAGCGTTAATTTGTGTGTTGTATGTTAAAATAATTTGTAATATTGTGTCTTGAAATATTTAAGTATGACTATTAAGAAGCAAAGGCCATATATAATTGTATTGTTAATTTTGTTTATCTCATTGGGAATTAGGGCTCAAGATGCCCAATTTTCACAGTTTTATGCAAATCCTTTATATCTAAACCCTGCATTTGCAGGTTCTAAGGTATGCCCTAGATTAATAATGAATTATAGAAATCAATGGCCAGCTATTCCAGGATCCTATGTTACGTATAATGCAAGTTTTGATATGCATTTTGATGGTATTGGAGGAGGATTAGGACTGCTTTTTACTTCAGATAGGGCTGGTCAAGGAGTATTAACTACTCAAACAATTTCACTTATTTACTCAGTTAGAATTAAAGTTTCAAAGCATTGGGCGATTAAAGCGGGCTTACAAGCTAGTTTTTTTCAAAAGCATTTAGATTGGGATAAGCTTACTTTCGGAGATCAAATAGACCCTAAATGGGGTTTCTCTAATGTAACAGCAGAGCAACGACCATCTAATGGTGAATATAATAAAATGGCTCCTGATTTTTCAGGTGGTTTTATAGTGTATAATGAAAGGTTCTTTGGAGGAGTTGCAGTTCACCACTTGGTTCCAGTTGATGTTGGTTTTAGTGCTGAGAGTTTTCTCCCTATGAAGATTACAGGCCATTTAGGTTATCAAATCCCTTTAACTAAAGGAAGACAAAGACCAGGAGATCCTACAATAAGCCCTAATTTTGTATATATGCAACAAGGTCCATTCCATCAGTTTAATTATGGTGCTTACTTTAAAAAAGCACCTATGATTTTTGGAATTTGGTATAGACATTTCTTAGAAGGATCAGATGCAATTATATTACAGGCTGGTTTTGAGTATGATAAGTTTAAGTTTGGTTATAGTTACGATATTACAATTTCAGAATTGTCAACATCTTCAGGTGGAGCTCACGAGTTCTCTTTTGCCTTGGATTTCAATTGTCCGGTAAAAAGAAGACGTATGCGTGAAATAAGTTGCCCTGCTTTTTAGTTATAGTTATAGTATTATATAAATCTTTATAAGTTATGATAAAGCGAAGAAATATATTTAATTTGGGAATGCTTTTTATTTTAGCACTGTTTTTTACTTCTTGTGGAAAAGAACAATCACCAACTACTGGTTGGGAATATAATAACCCAAAGAATGGTGGATTTGAAGTTACACCTTACGAAGAGCAAGAAACTGGCCCTGGTTTAGTCCTAATCGAAGGTGGTACTTTTGTTAAAGGACGTACAGAGCAAGATGTATTTTTTGATTGGAATAACCAGCCCCGTAGAACTACAGTTCCTTCTTTCTATATGGATATGACAGAAGTTCGTAATATTGACTATCTAGAATATTTAAATTGGTTGAAGCATGTTTTCTCTGATGAGAATCCTAGAATTGTACAGAAAGCGTTACCTGATACTCTTGTTTGGAGATCAAAACTTGCCTATAACGAGCCTTATGTTGACTACTACTTCAGACATCCTGCTTATCGTGATTATCCTGTTGTTGGTGTTAACTGGTTACAAGCTAGAGATTATTGCTCTTGGAGAACAGATAGAGTAAATGAGTATATTTTGGTTGAATTTGGTGTTTTGAATTATCAGGAAGCTCCAACTTCTGATAACCATTTTAATACTGATGCTTATATGACTCCCGGTATTACAGGTATTGGTGAGGAAAGTGAGCACCAATTAGTGGATATATCACCCAATAGTAGTGGATATAGGAGGGCAAGAATGGAAGATGGTATTCTTTTGCCTAAATATAGGCTACCAACTGAATCAGAGTGGGAATATGCAGCTCTTGGTTTAATAGGTAATACAATGTACGAAAGAATAGTTGAAAGACGTATGTACCCTTGGAATGGTCATATTACTAGAACTGACGAATCAAGTAACTACGGTGATATGGTTGCTAACTTCCGAAGAGGACGTGGTGACTATATGGGTGTTGCAGGTAATCTTAATGATGCTGCTTCAATTTCTGCACCTGTTTATGCTTATTGGCCAAACGATTATGGTTTGTATAATATGGCTGGTAATGTTGCTGAGTGGGTAATGGATGTATATCGTCCTCTTACTGATGAAGATATGGATGATTATAATTCTTTCCGTGGTAACGTTTATAAAACATTTGTACGTGATAATACAGGTGCAATTGCTGATAAGTTGTATAATACTATATATGATTATAAGGGTATACTTAATTGGTTGGAGAATGAAGATAAAACAGGTTTCTTTGATAATTTAAGTTATGAATTAAATGGTGATGAGGAGAAGCTTAAAGCTGATTTAACGACAAGCCTTGAAGCTATTATTAAGTTAAATGATGATAGAAAATATGAAGAAGCTGCCGAATCAATGACAGAAATGCTTGAAGATAAATTATATGGTAACCCTTCAGAATCTATTCAGATTGCTGCAGAAATTGCTAAAGGTATTTCGGATTTTATTATTGCGACTCCTGGTGAATTGAGAACTAGAAATGTAACAATAGAGGAAAATTTGGAAAGAAGAAATTATAGAAAAGCTAATAATATTAACTATCTTGATGGTGATTTTGCATCTAATTATAATAATAATGAAAATTCATGGTCGGATTGGAGAGATGATGATAATAAGAGTAGTAGTAAAATGTATGACTATAGTATAACATCAATGATTAACGATAATGCTAGAGTGTATAAAGGTGGTTCATGGAAAGATGGTGCATATTGGTTAGGACCTGGTACTAGAAGATTCTTAGATGAACGTCAATCTACTGATTATATTGGGTTTCGTTGTGCTATGACTAGAGTGGGAAGTCCAATTGGAAATTATTAAAATATTTATTTTTATTAAGAAAGCCGATATTATGTCGGCTTTTTTTATGCCTAGATGATATAAAATTAAGAAAAAATTAACAAATAATAATTATTTTATTACCTTTGTGCAACTAATTATCGCAAACAGATGTTTGTATGATAGTAATAATATGTTAAAATAAAGTTAAATTTTATGAGAAAGATACTTTTACTTTTGTTAATTATGTCTTTTACTAGCCTTATGGCTCAGACATCTGGT
>Ga0256913_10002015_pt1 | contig 10345 bp, 5 predicted proteins | sample Axial_MatmetaG_FD_185970 | JGI IMG/M metagenome (GOLD analysis project Ga0256913, IMG submission 185970) | Deep-sea worm associated microbial mat communities from Axial Seamount, Juan de Fuca Ridge, Pacific Ocean - Axial_Mat | ecosystem: Environmental > Aquatic > Marine > Oceanic > Microbial...
TGGAGAAATAAGAGATTTGGTCAGTTTGGAGAAATGAATAATCCAGATTTTTCCTTTGAGAGAAACCGCTTAAAAATAATAATGTAAAAAAGAAAATGTAATATGTTTTCATGATGCTATTTTTTTTAACGATAAAGATACATAAAACATTTTTAAATAATAATTAATTTCCTGTTAATCACTTTTTTCTCCCCCCTTAACTGAAGGATATAAACACCTCTGGGAAAACTACTACAATCTAAAGGGATAAATTGCTGTCCGGAAATTTGTCCTTGATACACTGTTTCTATTTTCCTTCCATTATTATTGAGGATGTTGATTTCTACTTCTTGTGCTGCCAAACTATAAAGCTCCAATTTTGCATATTGCTTTATGGGGTTGGGATAAATTTTTACAGCTGTCTCAAACTCGTCCAGGGAGCTATTACCATTGGGTTGTAGCCAACGAGCAGCGGTATAGGGAGAACGAACAATATCGCGATGGCTGAATATCCGATAAAAATAGACCAAAGAGCTATCCAAATCATGATCCATAAAGTAAAAAGCATTATGGCTTAAAGATTGGTAGTCTTCAAAATGCAGGCTGTCGCCCACAGAGCGTTGAATGACATAGCCTCCGGTTTTAGAATTCATCTTCCATTTGAGTTTGATGCTTCCATAAGGATCGTTGATGGAAGGGATGACACGGAAATTTTCAGGCGTTGTTAAAATATTGAATTTATAAGAATAGACATCTTCATCCTCCGAAAGCAAATGCTGACCATTGATAAGAGCATGGCTATAAAAAGCTGTAATATCCTCCGAAAACAATCTGGAATATGGAATACTTGCTTCCATAAACCCATTTGAAGATGAAGCTTGAATAAGCGATTGAAACTCCCAAATGATATTATTCAATACAAACAAAGAATCGTTGGAGATTTTATAATGAGGATGGATAGACTCGCTGATAAAAAACTGATAATGGTCTATCTGATTAGCCTTTATTGAAAAATAGAAGTCGGAGGAGGTGTTATAAATCTTGATGCTTGCCAAGCCTTCTAAATCATCGGTGATGATAGGCTCTATCATATCCCAATCGGAACTTTCTCCATCAATATGGATATCGGCATAACTTTGCCCTTGGCCTGTAATAGTGATGGGAGTGGATGGGGTAAAAGCACTGTGATTTTCGCCATCGGTAAAACGAACTCGGTATTGATAGTTGTGGCCGCTGTCCAATTTCTGATCGCTATAGGCAAATTGATGGCGATTGATAGTGGTAAATATTTTTTGATAATCATCACCGTTTGTTGAGCGTTCCAATTCAGCTGTTACGCCTTTTGTTGGCTGGTGAGAAGTCCAGGAAACCACAGCTCTATTGGCCACTGTGTGCACCTCTACAAATGCGGGTGCTGCAAAAATGCTGCTCTTATGAATGCTCAAATAATTCTCACCTAATAAAGGTAAATAAGAAGCTTCTGCTATCTGCTGATAATGGTCGATAAAGGCTAGGCTAAAGGAGGAGTTTTCTGCCCAATCACTCAAATGATTCAGGCCAACTTTTAACTCCAAAACCTCTGTATTTCTTTGGGAAGTGATGGTTTTTATCAGAGTCCAGTCCCATGAATTCCCATTGCCGGTATAATAATAAAGACTTCCGTCTTCCACTAAATAATCGGCTCCACTTTTCTGCCATTCAGAGGAAATATATCCTGTATTGGCATCGTCATCGCTATTTAAGAAAATCTGCCAGTCCTCATGCAGGTTTTCTCCATTGATGATGAAAAACAAACTATCAGGTGATTGATAGACTTTTAAAGTCTTTGCATTTTGTGAAAAAGCCGAATATACTGTTTTTATATTTTCCCAGTCGCCGGGGTCTCCATCAATGATAATATGAATATCTTGTGGTATTTCCGCTTCGTTTCCGGTGAAGAAATTCCCTCCTTCGTAGATCTCGGCGGTATTGTCAGAACTTATATTGATGCTGTGTAACAGAGAATTGTATCCTGTTTCTGCTTCCCATATATTTTCGTTAGCCAGATGAATGGCATAAACAGCTCTATTATGTATACTTGCTTCGGGGGCGGGCATTTGTAAAAACACTTGATAATCACCATTGGGGATGTTTTGATGCAGTCCGGCAGTAAAATCTAATTTTATGGTGTCATTTAAAGGCCACAGACGAGGATCCGTATTTATTTGATGACTAAATTCTTCATTGGTGGAGGTGTTTCTTAAGACGAGTTTCACATCGCGGGGATTCATCACATTAGCCCAGCCATCATTATATAATTGAAGATGAAAATCTAAGGAGCCCAAAGGCTTGCTTTCGTCGGGAATTTGTGCGCTGATGAGGCGGTATCTATAACCCAATCGCTTTTCTATTTCCGGATAGCAACCGCCCTCTATCCATTGTTGAAAGACCCCTGAGTGGTAATCGCGGTTGAGGAAAGTCCAATGAAAACGCTCCAGTTCTACTAAAGCATTATCGCAAACTGACAGATAGTTTTCGTTGCAGGTTTCGCCCCCAATCATGGTGAATTTGGTATCTTGTTCCAGATAGGGTTTTTCTACGGCAATATTTTGATAGGTTCCATAATCGGTAGTAGATGCCAAAAAACAATCGTTATGGTGGGCAATACGAGCAATGGGCGTATCTTGGAAAGCTTCTTCACTTGAAACAGGGATATATTCATTTAGTGGCACCATATTCTTTTTGAATAGTGGGGTGCGCAATTGCACCATCCTCTGAGGGATGGCATCTAATAATGCATGGACTATCTGTCTTCTCCAGCCCATTTGTTCCTCACTGATGTTCCCGGGAGTGGTGGAATAATAATCGGTATAATACCACTCTCCCCAAGTGCCAATAAAACCGGCTTGTAAGGCTAAAATAACGTCTACATTGTCTTGTAAAACGGGTTTGAGTTGGGCAATATGTCCCAAAACAATATCTAAGGGAGCATCGCCATAAGGGGGCGTGTCTTTTTCGGTATAAGTAAAACGAACCACGGCTTTTACTCCGGCTTGGCGCATGACAGCAAAATCGGCATACATATTTCTAAGATACCAAGCAGCAATATAGCTGTCTTTGAATTCGTCTAAGGCAAAATTGAAATAGATGACAGAGATATGTTCTTCCTCAAGATAGGATTGGAGCAGCTCTACATCGGTATGTGGATCAGCATGATAGAACCCCCTTTCGGGATTGGTGATGAGGCTGTCGGTAGAGGTATATTGTATGGTGGTTTGAGCATGGATAAAACTTATACTCCAGACTAAGACTAAAATTAATAATGTTTTGTTTTTCATGGTGTTTTATCCTCTTTATAACACTGCTTTGTGAGCTGTGCTGTATTATTTCTTTTGTCACAGTCTGCCATGTGACATCGATACCACAGCATACAATACTGTGTTATATTCATGGCATTGTTTACATTAAATAGAAGCAAGAAAACAAGAGGTTTTCCACTCTTGTCTCCTCACTTCTAATGGTTGTTTTGGTTTATGTTTCAATAAATCAAACTTCAAACAATGAAAAAGAACCTACTCAATTTGCAGGTTCTCTTTCGGAATATTTTTTATCTCATATCTAAGATGAAACATGTTTGGTGAGCACCGCCTTCAGCAGTAGCATCAGGAGCAAAGCCATACTCACCCCAGTCAGCATCACTAATAAATCCACCAATACCAATTACATCATTATCTAAACCTGGGACTTTATTTCTGTCGAAACCTAATTCGGCAACTACGTTATTTCCGTCTTGCATAATTGTTCCCATAACGAAAGCATTAGCAGGAAGTTCTGTTTCTGGCCATACCCACTCGTCAGCACCCGGAGTTCCACCATAAGTAGCAGTAAAAATTGTTTGTTCACCAGTAAAAGGAGCGATTTCAATTAAAAAATCGGCACCTGAAGCAGGCCATAACCATGATTTAGCACCGGTAAGGCTATCATTATCTGTATCAAATAGATAGTCGTTTTGGAAAACATCATCAATGCTTCCTTCAAAAGAGACATAAGCATAAACAAAGTCAGCATCATAATCGAATTTGGCAGCTACAACTCCACCTGAGTTATCGCCTACAGCTACAACATATTCTGCACCTGTTACAGCATCCCAATCGGCGAGAGAGTTATCAGTTAAACTGATACGTGTTTTCTTATCCACTTTTACTTTAGTTGAAATAGGATGAGTGCCCCCTTGTGAATCTTTCACTGTTAGGGTTACATTATACTCTCCTTTTAATGCGTAAGTATAAACAGGGTCTTTGTCGGTAGAAGTTCCACCATCACCAAAATCCCAAGCATAAGTTACAGTGCCGCTTACAGTGCTTTCGTTGGTGAAAGTTACTGTTTTGCCATCGGCTACAAAGCTAAATAATGCCTCACCGGTAATAGTCGGAGTAGTAGGAGTTTCGTCCTTTTTACAGGCGTTAAAGACCATACTTAGGCCTAATACCATCATTGCTAAAAATACTACATTGATCTTTTTCATAATATAAAGTTTTAGTTGTTAATTAATTGATTATTATTCAGTTAGTTATTTTCTTTTTTTCTTGCCACTAAGACTCTAATTAGTGCCTGTCTATAAAGTCGAGAGTTTGAGCTAGAAAGTTCGAATTCAAGGTTTCTTCATGTCTTAGCGCCTTTGTAGCTCCTTTTATTTAATTCTGTACACATAAATTATTAGCCAATATCTCATCCACAGGGATATAATAGAGTATTCTGGAATCATTATAAGGAATTTCCAAATTATCGTAGCCACTTGGAGTGGTTGATAAATCGATATCCGGAGGTGTTAAACCGGTAATATGATATCCCCAATAATCGCGCTTGATGGTTTTATGATTTCGGATAAGGTCGGTAGCGCGGAAACCCTCAAAGGCCAACTCGCGACTTCTCTCGTCCAGCACCACATCTATTAATGTTTTTCCTGAAGGTACACTATTTACCAAATCATCGGCCAAGCCTCTGTTCTTTCTAATTTCGTTGAGCATAGCAAAAGCATTGGCTTCATCGCCTTTATTGGCATAGGCTTCGGCTTTATTCAGATACATTTCTGCTAAACGGAACATGATAGGAGAACTTAAATTGGGGTCGCCATCCTGAAAAGAAAACTTTTTGATATAATATACTTCGATTCCATTTTTCTTTCGCACCGATCCATCATCATTATAAGAAGTGTCGATATAGCTGATGCGGACATCGTTTAAATTGTCTGCCAAAAGATTCCGATAAGAGGGGCTGGCAAATTCCTCGCCCCAACCCGAATTACCATCGGAATACAGCATGGAAGCAATAGAACCAAATTTGCCACGGTTATCAGAAGGAGTGAAAGCCACAGCCCAAATGGTTTCGTCATGACTCAATGCATTGGCGAATAAACTTGGGTAAGAAGAAGCCGTTTCTAAGGAAAAACGCCCCGAATTAATTACCTGATCTGCATATTCAATGGCTTTATCATTATTCCCCATACTTAAATATACTCTTGACAGCATGGCTTGCGCTGCTTCTTTGGAGGCATATTCTTTGCCTCTAGGCTTATTCATCAAATCAACAGCTTTTACAAGGTCGGCAATTATAAAGCCATAAGTTTCTTGAACAGTAGCTCTGGCTTTTTGAGAATCACCTGAAGTGGAGTTTCTAATGATGACACCCAAATTTGTGTTTGGATCGCCTGTTGTATAGGCCTTAGAGTAAAACTTCAACAAATTGAAATGTACAAAAGCTCTAAGGAAATAATTTTCACCCAGGATTTGTTTCTTCGCATCAGTTTCAGCTCCCTTATCTTCTAAAATTTCAATAACGGTATTGGCTCCATTGGCAATTTTATATGAAACATACCAAAAGAAGCGTGAGTTGGCTTGGTCAGGAGAGTGGGTATAGGTAAAACTGTAATATAGAGGGTCTTCGGTTTTCTGTCCGCAAACAATCTCGTCAGCGGCAAAATCCGCTAATTGAAAATATTGACGTAAATACATATTATTATCATCTACAAAACCATTAAAATTCACCTGGTTTTTAAAGAGAGCATAGTTTCCATTGGTCACATTGATGATTCCATCAGAAGTATTGCCTAAGCTTTCGGTAGAAATCTGGTTAGTTGGTGCCACATCCATTTTGCCACAGCTTGCCAAAACAATGGCCAGAACAGCTATTATCCATCTATTTTTATATAAATTTTTCATAGTCATTGGTTTTAAAATTTGATATCAATATTAAACACAAACTGCTTATTATTGGGGTATTTAAAATCAGATACTCCCGGCATAGCCCAGTCTTGTTGTTGCAGGTTTACCTCAGGATCTTGACCCCAATACTTAGTCCAAGTATATACATTATCGGCACGAAGCGACAGGGTTACGGCATTCATTTTTGCGGCAGTCACCCATTTCTTAGGTAGCTCGTAGCTGATGCTTACATTTCTAAGTTTGATAAAGCTTCCATCTTCCAAAAAGCGTGAGGAGTTCTCACGGGATAGCTCGGCATTTTGCCAGCTGGGGTGGGTAGCCACATCACCGGGCTTGGTCCATAATACATAATCATCGGCGGGTTTCATATAGTTATAATAAGGTTCATGGCCGTCATGATCCATATATCTACGTGTGGAGTTATAAATGTCGTTACCATATTGATAGGCGAAGTTAGCATAAATGGATAGGCCTTTCCAAGTGAAAGTAGTATTGAAGCCACCCACAAAATCGGGTAAGGCATTTCCTACTTCTTGTGGAGTAGCTTCGGAATATTTTGATGTGGGCTCTTTGCTTCCATCTTCATTAATTTTTTCCCATTGAGGGGCTCCTGTTTGTTCGTCTACTCCCAACCATTTGGGAAGCACAAAGGTATATATTTCTCCTCCTTCACGATAAACTTGCGATACGCCACCAACTGTGGTATAAAATGGATTTCCGATACCGGATAACACATTGGAATTTTTGGCAAATACTGCGCCCAATTCCCAACTGATTGAAGGGGTTTTTATTGCGATGGCATTCAAGCCCAGTTCAATACCTTTATTGGTTACATCTCCGGCATTTTCCCAGCGATATTCAAATCCCTGAGATAGCGGTTGAGCTACTAATACGATAAGATTTTCGGTTACGTTTTTATAAATATCCATGGTGAAGTTCACACGGTTGAACAAACCTATATCCAAACCAAAGTTCAGCTCGTTTGTTTTTTCCCAAGTTAGGCCATAGTTGGCTAATTGATAGGGAAGTGCAGCGGGCTGTCCATTATAATTAGAACTCAATGAAAACAAACCCATATAACGAGAAGCTCCAATATCAGGATCTCCTGTGATACCATAACTTGCTCTTACTTTCAACAGATTTAAAAAACTGATATTATCGCTGATAAAATCTTCGCTGCTAGCCAGCCATGAAGCGGCTACACTGGGTAGGTAGGCAATACGACTATCAGGTGGGAAATTAGAGGTAGCATCTATTCTATAAGAGGCAGTCAGGAAATATTTCTTTTTATAATTATAATTCAGCTGCGAAATAAAAGAGCGGAAGTAATCTGTGGTGTGATAGCCACCGATGATCTGCTCGGAGGAAGAAACATCAGGCACATCGAAGCCTTCGGGAAGTCCTGTTCCTTGTAAAGTCATGATGTCGCTATAGCCTGCATCGGCCTCATAGCCTGCCAAACCATCGATGCTGTGATCGCCAAATTCGTAGTTGAATTTGAATAGGTTAGTGGAGATAGCACCATACCAGGTGGATTGCATTTCGTCGATATAGCCTTTGTCATAATAAGTTCCACCTACCATAGGAGAAACAAAATTATGTGATTTATCAGCGCCATATGACAGGCGATTGGAACTGCTAAATGATAACCAATCGAATATTTTGACATCCAAAACAAAATCATAGTCAAAAGCAGTACCACGACTAGAGTAATCGGAATTATCGATACTATGTATGGGGTTTATATTATCTCTCGACCACCAGCCTTGAGTATGCCCATCCACAAAAACAGGGTCGCCATTGGCATCAAAAGGATTATCCCAAGGCAGGTTTAAGTAGCTGTAATACATGCTCATATAATCGTAATAAGTGGCGCGGTTGGCATTGATACTGATATTGTTTCGCATGGAAATTCTTTTGTTTACCTGATATTTGGTATTCAATCTTAGATTGATTTTTTCATAAGCGGTATTTCTAAAAGTACCATTGTCTTTATAATAGTTTCCACTGGCATAATAGGAGAAGTCATCGGTTTTTCTACTGGCAGAAAGATAATATTTTTGTGAGGTAGCAGGGCTAAAAGCAGTATTCACCCAATCGTAATTTCTACTCTCCAACTCACGAGGATAGAATTTATAAAACTTTATCTTATCAATTTGATGGGTCTCGGGATCGCGATATAGCTCCTGACTCATTTGATAAAATTCTGCACCATTCATCATTTGTAAATGACCTTGATCAGCCACTTTATAACCTAAGCTGGAATTAAAGTTAAACTGTGTCTTGCCACTTTTTCCGCTTTTGGTAGTCACGACAATCACACCTTTATTGGCTCGTGCACCGTACATACCCGTTGCTCCGGCGTCTTTCAAGACAGTGATATTTTCTACGTCATTGGGATCAAAAGTACCGCCAATTATTCCATCCACTACATAGAGAGGTTCCTCATTACCCGGTTTAATGGTGGAAATACCACGAATACGAACCTGCGAACCTTGTCCCGGTTGTCCACTGCTTGAAACCACTTGTACTCCGGCCACTTTACCTTGTAGCATGGAACCCACATCATCGCTGGTTACATCGGTCAGTTCATCATTATCGAGAACAGTAACAGCACTCGAAACCTCCGTTTTGGTTTTATTGCTGTAACCCATCACAATCACCTCCTCCATATTTACCACATTGGGAGCCAGATAGACTTTTAAGTTTGTTTTGTTATTCACGGCAACATCTTGTGATAAATAGCCTACAAAAGAGAATGCCAAAGTGGCATCGGATGGAGCTTCTATACTGAAGTTTCCATTCATATCTGTCACTGTCCCTTTATCGCTTCCTTTTACCAATACCGTAACTCCGGGGAGCGTACTATTGGTCTCGTCATAAACCACACCTTGAACCTGTGAGAAGGCCGGGAATGACAGGAGTAATAATCCAATAAAAAGTAAAAAATTCTTCATACTTATTTGTTTTAATTCGTTTTTAAACCAATTGGAGCTTTCCTTCTACTAATTCTTTAACTGTATGAATTGCAGGAGGAAAAACTTTACGTAAATCTATTTCAGTATTATTTGCCAATAAATCTTTTAAACTGAGCATAAAAGCATTTTTAATTTCGGTCGCCACATTGAGTTTTTTAATTCCTAGTTCCACAGCTTTTTTAACATCGGCATGAGGAACACCGGAGCCGCCATGTAATACCAAAGCCACGTTGGTCGCTGCTTTTATTTCAGCCAAACGGATAAAATTGAGTTGGGGCTCTTTTTTATAGAAGCCATGAGCAGTACCTATGGCTATGGCTAAGGCATCTATACCTGTCTCTTGTGCGAAAAACTGTGCATCATGAGCAGTGGTATGTTCTGCATTTTCAGTAGACTGTCCCAATTTGGCAATAAATCCTAGTTCGGCTTCTACACAAATATCTTTTTCCGCTGCCATTTTAACAACCTTTTTGGTCAGCTCTATGTTTTGTTCCAGTGGCAATTCGCTACCATCGAACATTACAGAATCGAAACCTGCATCTATGCATTTTTTCGCTAATTCTACCGAGCCCCCATGATCGAGATGTATCCATCCTTGTACCCCATAGTATTTTAAAGCTGTCTTACCCATATTTACTGCATTTTCCAAGCCCATATAACTAATAGAGCTCTGGGTAAGCTGTAAAATGATAGGCTTTTGCAGATGAGCAGCCGCTTCCATTTCGGCACGTAAGGTCTCAAAATTATAGAAGTTGGTAGCAAGTACGGCTTCCGGCTTATCCTTGAGTGATTTATATTTTTCTTTTAAATTCATGCTATTAAATATCAAAGTTAAAATTGGTTTTTGCTGTATTTTTTACTTCCACAAGACTAGTAAAAGCTCCTGTTCCGCCTGCTGCTGTGGTATTGATAGCTCCCATGATGTTTCCATAATTCAGGCAGTCAGAAAGGTTTGATTTCTTGATATATTGGGAGATGAAACCGGAGTTAAAACTGTCGCCGGCACCAATGGCATCCACCACGTTTGTGTTTAGAAAAGGTTCTGCTTCTATGCTGGTGTTTCCATAATAAGCTCTGGAGCCTTTACTTCCCATTTTTACGATGATGTTTTTTGCAAAGGGGAGAAGTTTGGCTACTGCTTTGTCTATATTGTCTGTTTGGGTGATGGCCATGATTTCTTTCTCATTG